>OLHA01000451.1_pt1 | contig 24144 bp, 26 predicted proteins | sample 1605961 | NCBI WGS metagenome assembly OLHA01 (sample SAMN03283288) | human gut metagenome | biome: human-associated habitat; material: feces | host: Homo sapiens | place: Peru | collected 2012
GGTCTGATTTTCGGGCTTGCATTGCTGCTTGCACCTGTGTGGTTTTTGCTGATAAAAAATCCGGAGCATATTCCGGCATGGCTGAGCTTTATTCAAATTAAAGAATACTATTCGCTTCCGATCATTTCTCAGCTTTTGATAATCGAGGTTGTTATTGACGCTTTGAAGCTTGCGTCATTGAACACACCAAGCTCGTTGAGCAATTCATTCAGCGTTATCAGTGCACTTGTACTCGGAGACCTGGCAGTCAGTGCCGAGCTGTTCTCGTCCGAAGTCGTGCTGATAATGGCATTCGTCGCAATCGCAAATTTTGCCCAGCCGAGCTTCGAGTTGGGTTATGCTTTCAAGCTTTCACGAATTTTTATTGTTGTTATGACGGCAATATTCAACCTTTGGGGATTTATTATCGGTTTCCTGATTGTTGCACTTGTAATAGCGTTCACCAAAACGGTTACGGGCAGGGGATATCTTTACCCGCTGATTCCTTTTAACGGCAAGGCTATCAGCCGACTGTTGATAAGAGAATCAATCAGCAAGGATAATACTTGACAAATTCACCGTGATGGGTTAATCTTATTTATGGTGATGAAATGAAAAATCGTTTTATTAAAATAATATCTGCGGCAACGGCCTTAAGCCTTGTCTTTTCGCTTGCTTCTTGCAAGGGCAGGACCGAAACACCGACGCAGGATATTGAACCGATATCGAAAAAGTCCGTAACCGAGGAAACGATTAAAATCGTGAACATTCCGACGGACTCATCCGAGCTGACCGATATGCTCAATGCAGCGGTTAATTATGTTGACAAATACTGTTACAAATATAAGAAATCACTGAAATGTGATGCAAGCGTAGATTCTCTCGGCTCCTTGTCCTCTGTCTCCAATGCCGCAGAAGCCTTTGCTTCGGTATTTGGTGAGAAGGATATAACCTCCGATTATGATTACAATGCCGACAAAAAGCTCTTTGAGAATAATTTTATTAAGGACACATTTAAGGAGGAAGAAATTTCTTCGATAACGGCGGAGCAGGACGGCGATACGGTAGTGATTACTGCGAAGCTTAATGACGAAAGCAACCCGACGGATGAAAAAGGTGTTCTTTATCGTCTCGGCGGCGATTATGTTAATGCCGAAGCTGTAACTGCCTCTCTCGGTGAGTTTAAATCGTCTGCATCATCGGTCAGCATTTCCGCCGACTCAATAAGCATAGTTGCGAGAATAAGCACAGAGGATTCGAGCCTTAAATCAATGACCGTGAATTACACGGAGCGGTTCAGTCTTTTGAGCGTGACCCTTGTTAAGCTCAGCGGAGGAGCGGTCAGCGGCTCGGCAAAAACGGTTGTTGAGTATACCAATTTCGGACGATAAAGATAACTTTGTTTTATCTAAAAAAACAGTGGAAATTTTCCGCCGGATATGATAAAATAGGAATATAATTTTTATGGGAGAGTGATAAATAATGGGAGCACAAATTGCTTGGGGTTTAATAGGTTTAGTAGTTGGTATAATTGCAGGATTTTTAATTGCAAGACTTGTAACAAAGAAAATGCTTGAAAAAAATCCCCCTATAAATGAAAAAATGATTGAAGCTATGATGAGTGGAATGGGTAGAAAACCAAGCCAAAAACAAGTAAAACAAGTTATGGCTCAAATGAATAGATATAAATAATATATATCTATTTTTTAAGAGAATGTGAGGTAAAAAAATGATAACTAATGAAGTAATTAATAAAGATATAAAAAAGACAAATAATAAAATATGGATATCACTTTTAGTAATAATTTTAGGAATAGGGCTTTTCTTTTTCGGAGAATATTTTGATAAAAAACTTAAAAAAGATGCTCAAAACTTAAATGATGTTATTGAAAGTAAAAGGGAAGATAAAGAAAATATTTATACATATTTAGATGTTAAAAATACAGCTCTATTATTTGCGGGTTTCGATGATAAAAAGGAGTATTACTATTTTGTAACTGATGGAACTTATGTATATATTGCTTATATGGATGAAGATACTTATAAAGAAAAATTTGAAAATAGTAAAGATGAAACTGTTAAAATATATGGTTATACTTATACGACTACAAAAGATGTAAAACAAATTGCTATTGATACATATAATGAGATGTATGAACTTAAGGGTGATGAAGCTTTAACTGTGGCTGATTTTTCAAACTATTTTGGATCAGTATATATGAATATGACAGATAATACATCAGCTGAGGGTTCAATGTGTATAATATTTGGCTTCCTAGCATTTTTAATAGGAATGGTAATGTTAATAGCATATTTTATTAAAGCAAAAAAATATAAAAAATATTTTAAAAGTACTTCAAGAAATGAACTTAATATGATTAATAGCCAGTTAAATAGTAAAGATTCATTTAATTATAAAGATTTAAAATTATTTTTAACTGATAATTATATTGTAAGTTATATAAATAATTTTTATGCTATTAAATATGAAGATGTTTTATGGATTTATGAACATATTCAAAGAGTAAATGGTTTTAGAGCATATACAGCAATACTTGTAATGGATAAAAACTTTAAACTTCATACAATAGTTCAAACTAGTTTAAATACTAAAGCTAAAAAAGAAAGTTTTAATGAAATATTTGAAACTATTTCTAATAAAAATGAAAATATTTTAGTGGGTTATACTAAAGAAAATAGAGATAAAATTAGAAATATGAAGAAGAAAAAGTAATAATTTCTTCTTCTTTTTTATATAATTAAGTATGAAAAAATATATTAATTATAGTATAGTTATAGCACTTTTTATAGGTTTTATATTAGCTCTTTTATATCCAATTAATTTAAATAATTTTGATTTATTTACTAAAATACTTTCTTTTAAAGATTTTTTATTTATATTTATTATTAGTATTTTTCTTATTATATTACCACTTTTAAGTATTAATTTATCCCAGGGTTTATTATTTTGTGAATTTATATCTATGGGATATATTATTGCTATTTTTACTAAATATCTGAATATAGAATATTAATATTTATTATGTATTTATTATTATTTTCATTATTAAGATTAAAATCTAAACCTACCAAAACGGCGTCTTTTTCTAATTTAGAGTAAAATTTTAAAAAAAAGTTATCAATATTCATATAAAAACCCGCATAAGAATAATAATATTTTATATTTTAATTTTTATCAATCTTTAAATTTAATTAAAATAATGTATCATATAAACAATAATAATTTAGGATAGTTTTATGAATACGATTAAAAATGTTTTTACAATGTTGATGCTTAAGCTTATAAAATTTTTATTAGGATTTTCTTCTCGTTTAGTTCCTTTGCTTATAATAGCTTTGGCGATTCTTAAATCAACCAAAATAATAGAATTAAATTCAAAATATATTATCGCAATTATCGTAGTCGAAGCGATTTTAATAATATTTAATTTAATTTTCAATTCTCTATTTTTTAAAAATAAAGAAAAAGAAGAAGCGAATAACGAAACGGACAATAAGATTAAAGAAGAAAATAAAAAATTCCCAATCTTAAATACGATTTCCGCATTTTTTGGATTTTTAACTTTAATATTTATTTTATTAAAAATTTTTAAAGCTATAAATTGGCAATGGATTTGGGTTTTATCTCCGTTATGGCTTTCAACCGCTTTAATAATTTCAATTCTTATTATAGCGATTATAATATTTATTATTTCTTTAATTTTTAGAAAAGATAAAGACGAAGTTTCAGACGATAATTCAAATAATAATGTAAATTAAAAACGGACGAGATTTATTCCCGTCCGAAAAATAAATATTTACGATTCGGCTCTCACCTGTATAACCAAAACTTTAAAAGCGTCTTTGTCTTCTTTTGTTTTCAAAGAATGAGGAGCGTTTGCAGGAATCAAAATCGACTCTCCGCTTTTTACTTCAAAGGATTCGTTTTCTATAATAATATATCCTTCGCCTTCAATAGCGTTTACTATAGTCTCTCCCGTTCCGCTATGAGTAGGCACTTCGGCATTTTTTCCAAGAGAAAGAATTTTTATAATTAAACTATTTCTTTCAACTAACGAAAAAGGATTTAAACTATTTTCTTTAACGGAAACTAAATCTTTTAAAGCGATAACTTTTTTAGCTTCGACATTATCAATATATTTATTCATAATATTTTTATTCTCCTTAATTATTTAAAATCAATTTTTTTAGTTATATAATAAATAAAAGTTTATTTTATACAAGATTTCCTTCTATTGATATTGTATAATCTTTTATTATTATATTTTTATTCGCTCTTTCCATAGCTTCTCTAACAATCATCTCGACTCCGCCGCAACAAGGCACTTCCATATGGGCTATAGTTATAGATTTTATATTTTTATTTTCAAATATATTTGCAAGTTTTTCTATATAAGAATCTATATCGGAGTCTAATTTTGGACATAATAGCATAAGAATTTTATTCTTTAAAAATTTATTATGGAAATTAGGATATGCAAAAGGAACGCAGTCGGCAGATATAAGCAAATCCGCATTATTTAAATACGGAGCATTTGGATTCATTAATTTTAACTGTATGGGCCAATTTGCTATTTCAGATTGCATATTAACGGCTACATTGTTTTCGCTATGATAAATATTTTTTCTTAAATCTCTTTGCATACTGCCAGGACATCCACATGGCAAATCTTCTTCTATAACGGGTATTTCTATATTATTTTCTTTCATATAATTTATTGCCTCCTCTAATAATTTATTTTCCCCATGTTCTTTCAAGTGTTTTAAATGAGCTTTTATAACATTTTCTCCTCCTTTGACTATATTAACCATAACTTTAGCTTCGTTATATTCTTCGGCTTCCCTTTCCTCTATATGTAAAGCGTCAACGGGACAGGTTTTTATGCAAGCTCCGAGTCCATCGCAAAATAAATCGCTTATAAGTCTTGCCTTACCGTCTATTATTTGTAAAGCGCCTTCGGGACAATCGGGAATGCATAATCCGCAGCCATTGCATTTGTCTTCGTCTATTGTTATTATTCTTCGTTTCATAATAATTAATTCCTCCTTAAGAAATTATTTTTTATTTCATTAATTATTAATAAACATATTTTAAATACTTTTAAAATATTTGTCAGTTGCTATGGCAACAATATTTATATTCAATTTAATTATAACTATGGATAAAAATCTTTATGTAATTTATAATATAATTTATAATCAAGGAGTTTTTATTATGAGTAATGAAAATCAGAAAGACAATAAAGAAAATTTTTTAACAAAATTTTTAAAAGCTATACATGAATATTATATATTTTCATTTATATTTTTATTTTCATTATCAATAATTATTTTTGCAATCATATATATTTGTCATTCTAAAAATATAGAAAATCGATTTAATAATACTTTGCAAAATTATGAAAAATCAATAAACCTTATTTTTGAGAATGCAATAACAGATAACGGAAGCAATGAAAATATACATTCCGCTAAAGAAGATTTAAAGTTTTCTTTTGAAGTCGGATTTAAAATGCTTGAAAGTTCTATAAATGAAATAATGAAAAACTCAAACGATATATTGCAATTTTGGTTTGCCTTTCTTTCGGTAATAATGATTGTATTCACTATTATTGGCTTTTTTCTTAATAATAATATTTTGGATAGCGCAAAAAAACAATTAGAAATAGTTGAAAAAGAAGCGAGAACATCAAGAGAAAATATAAAAAAAGAAACTAAAAGATTAATAGAAGAAAATAATAAAAATATACAAGAATATAATCTATTTAATTTAGGAATTCAATCGATAAATAGCAAAGATTATAAATTAGCAATATACTATTTTAATGAAGTTATAAAATTAAATGTTAATAATGTCGAAGCACATTATAATAAAGGTTTAGCAAAACACTATTTAGCTGATAACGAAAAAGAAAATAAAAAAGAATACAATAAATTAATAAATGAAGCTACAGAAGATTATAATAAAGCTATAGAATTAAACCCAAATTATTCAGACGCATATAATAATAGGGGCATCGTAAAACATGATTTAGGAAATATAAATGAAGCTATAGAAGATTACAATAAAGCGATAGAATTAAATCCCAATTATTCAATAGCATACAATAATAGAGGTTTGGCTAAATTACAATTAGGAAAAATAGGAGAAGCGATAGAAGATTATAATGAAGCTATAAGATTAAATTCTAATTATTCAACGGCATTTTATAATAGAGGTTTGGCTAAATTACAATTAGTAAAAATAGAAGAAGCTATAAAAGATTTTATAAAAGCCTATGAATCAAATAATAATAATGAAGCAAAAGAAAACTCAAAAAATCAATTAATAAATCTTGCTAAAGAAAATTACGAAGAAGCGATAAAATTCTGTGAAGAACATAATATTGATTATAAAAAAATAAAAACTAAAGGTTAAATTTATGATTAAAAACTACTTAAAAGAAATTGAAAAATTGAAATCGGACATCGCAAACGAGCATACTTATAGAACGCCTTTAGAAAATGCGCTTAACTCTTTGAAAGTAAAACTTTATCCTAAAAGCGCTATAACTATTCAGCAAGAAACTTCAATTAATATTTCGGACGATAGCGATTTGAAAAAAGTATTTCCCGATTTTACGGTTGTAAACGAGGACGAAAGATTAATCGGTTTTATAGAATGCAAAGATATCGGATTCGATTTGCATAAAGCGATTGAAGGAAACGGAAATTTTAAAATTTATAAAGAGCAACTTTTAAAATATTTGGATATTCACAATAATTTAATTTATACGAATTATATTGATTTTATTCATTTGGTTTTGGAAGAAAATCAAGGGCAGACTAAAACTATAAAAATTAAAAATGAAGTTTGTTTGAATAAAGGAGCGGACGCCGAGAGACTTTTTGAAAATATTTTTGAAGATTTTTTGGGAGCTACGATTAAAGAGATTGACAGAAAAGATTATTTTTTGAAACTGCTTGCAAGAAGAACTAAAATTTTAAGAGATTTTATAAACGGCGAACTTATAAATAATAATTCGTATTTGAAAAACGATATTAAAGGATTGTTTGAAAATACGATTTTTAACGATTTGAGCGACAAAGATTTTGCGGACGCTTTCTCCCAAATAATTTCTTTTTCGCTTTTGTTTTATCGATTAAGCGAAAGAAAAAATGTCGATAAAGATTCTTTTAGAAATATGCCCGAATATATTCCAATTTTTAGAGAATTTTTATCGAAGATAGATATTGAAAATTTTAATTCGCATATTTTATATTCTATAGATTCGATAATAAACGCGGTAAACGCTTACAATAAAAATATGTTTTATAGTCAATTTTCCACATCGACAGAAAAAGAAGACCCTTTTATTTACGCTTACGAATATTTTTTGAAAGAGTTTGACAGCAAAACGAGAAACGCGCGAGGAGTTTTTTATACGCCGATTGAAGCCGTGAGATATATTATAAAATCGATTGACGAAATTTTGAAAGACAAATTAAATATTTCAGATGGCATTTACGGAGAAGAAGTGCATATTTTGGATTTTGCGGCGGGAACGGGAACATTTATGCTTGGGGCAATTGAGCGAGCTTTTGAAAACGCGAAGCAAAACGGAATTGCGGGAGTTTGGGAGAATATAGTTTCGGATTTTATTTTAAAAAGGCTTTACGGTTTTGAGTTTTTAATCGTTCCTTATGTTTTGGCGCATTTTAGAATTCATGAATATTTGAAAGATTTGAATTACGATTATAAGAAAAAAGACAGACTTCAATTATATTTAACAAACACGCTTGACAATAGCGCGGGCGGACAAGTAAAAATGTTTCCTCAAATGCAGGCGGAATCGGACAACGCTTATAAAATAAAAAACGAAGAGCCGATTTTGGTAATAATGGGAAATCCTCCTTACAATAACAAATCGGAAGAGATTAATCGCAACAAATGGATAGAGAATTTACTTAAAGATTATAAGGAAAATTTAAACGAGAAAAAAATTAATTTGGATGATGATTATATAAAATTTATTCGGTTCGCCCATTGGAAAATGGAAAAAATTAAAAAGGGAATGATTGGAATCATAGTAAACAATTCTTTTATAAGCGGCGTCACTCATAGAGAAATGAGAAGAAAACTAATGCAAACATTTGACGAAATTTATATTTTGGATTTGCATGGCAATGTGAATAAAGGAGAGAGATGTCCTGATGGCTCTTTGGATTTTAATATTTTTAATATAAAGAATGTCGGCGTTTGTATCGCTTTATTTGTAAAAACGGGATTAAAAAATAATAAGAATAAAGGAATTTATTTTAACGAAGTTTTTGGAACGCAAGATTATAAAAGAAAATATTTGATAAACAAATCAGTTAGTAAAATAAAGAAGTGGAAGAAATTAAAAGACGATAAAAAATATCACTTCTTTACGAAGGTTAAGAGCAATAAGAAATATCGGATAGAATTTATAGGATTGAATAAAATTTTTAAAGAAATTAATAACGGAATAGAAACTAAAAGAGATAAATTATTTATAGATTTTAATAAAAATAAATTAACGGAAAGAATGCTTAAAATAAGCAATTTTGATTTTGACGAAAATTTTAAAAACGAATATAAAGCTTATTCAACAGACGGTTATGATTTTTATAATAAAATAAAAACTATAGAATTTAATAAAAATGATATTAAAATAATTCATTATCGTCCTTTCGATTTTAGATATATCTGTTTCAATGAATGGTTGGCAAGAAGAAGAATAAAAATAATGAAACATTTTATAGACAAAGAAAATATAGGTTTAGTATTTACTAGAATAGTTACTTCTAAAAAATTTCATCATGCATTTATTAGCGACAAAATAATAGACCAACATGTCAATAGCGGAAGAGATTATATAGCGCCGCTTTATTTATACGAAGAAAATTCTAAAGGAGAGTTTAAATGGCGACTGCCCGCCTCTGGCGTAGAAAAATCATACAAGCCGAATTGGACAGATTCTTTTAAAGAGTTTTTGAAAAATTATATAAGCGATAATCCGAAAGAAATTTTGAATTATATTTATGCGATTCTTTATAGTCCGACTTACAGAGAAAATTATAAAGAAGATTTGAAATACGATTATCCAAGAATTCCATTTACGAAAGATAAAAATATTTTTGATAGGTTGCAAAAGTTGGGAGGCGAATTGATTGATTTGCATTTGCTTAAAAATACTAAAAATAGTCATTGCGAGGTTAATACCGAAGCAATCCAAAATAAAGATTGCCACGCCTCTAACAAGGCTCGCGCACTCTGTGTGCCTCGCTCTGCGGACTTTAGTCACGGCAATGACGAAATTAGTAAAGCGAGTTATCCGATTTCTGGAGAGCATAAAATATCTTACTGCAAATATAACGAAGAAGAGAAAAGACTATATATAAACGAAAAACAATATTTTGAAAATGTAAAAAAAGAAGTTTATAATTATTCTATCGGAGGTTATAAGCCGATTGAAAAATATATTAAGGCGAGAGAGATTTTGACTTTGAAAGATATTAGTCATTTGATTAAAGTTATAGCTGTGATTGAGAGGACGATTTATTTGCAAGAGGAGATTGACAAGGTTTGGAGAGAAGCTGATTTTTAATTGTATAAAATAAAGTTTATTATAATATTGATTTTTTATTAATAAAAATTAAAATGTTTTCATTATGACAGAATATTTAAACACAATAATTAAAACTCGTTTATTTGACAATATAGACAAAAAAGAAATTCCTAATATTTTGAATAATTTTAAATCTCAAAAAAAATTATACGAAAAAGGAAATATAATAATAGATATGGGAGATAAAGTAGAAGCTATATATTTAATATTAAACGGAAAAATTGAAATATCGAAAGAATATGACGATACAAGAAAAAATATAGTCAATATACTTGAAAGCGGAGAGATATTTGCCGAAGCTATGGCTTTATCAACAAATAAAATATCTCAAATAACTGCAATATCTTTAAGCAAAAGCGAAATATTAAAAATAAATATAAAATATATATTCGATAATAATTTAGAAAAAAATAAAAATATATTTATAGAAAATTTATTAAAAATAATTTCTGATAAAAATAAATTTCTTTCAATGAAAAACGATATTTTGAGTCAAAAGAGTTTGAGAAGCAAAATTATTTTATATTTAGAATATATGTCTAATATGCAAAAATCGGAAAAAATAAATATTCCTTATAGCAGAGATAAATTAGCCGAGTTTATTTCAGCCGACAGAAGCGCTTTATCGAGAGAATTAAATAGACTTGCAAAAGAAAAAATGATAGAGCTTAACGGAAATAAAATAAATATTATAGATATATAATTTAATTTTTATTCGATTATTTCAAATTAATTATTTCTAAAAAATAATGCGGCGCAACCTAAAACTCCCGCATCGTTTCCTAAAGAAGCGGGTTTTATTTCAAGATTATTAACCATCATTCTTAAACCGTAATTTTGAACTCCTCTTTTAATATCGTTTATCATCATATCGAAATCTTTGCATAAACCTCCGCCGATAAGAACCAAATCCAAATCGAGCATATTCAATGCTTGAGCTATAGACATTCCTAAATAATAAGAACATTCCGCTATAGTTTCTTTCGCAAGAATATCTCCGTTTTTAGCGGCGTCAAATAAAGCTTTAGCCTTTCCTTTATCTAATTTTTCGTAGGTTAAAGTAGTTGGGATAAGATTTTTATGAATCTTCTGTTTTGCCATGTTTATAAATCCCGTAGCGGAAGCGTATCTTTCAATGCATCCTGAAGAACCGCAATTGCATCTATCTCCGTCAGGGACAACAAATACATGCCCAAGCTCTCCCGCTCCGCCCAAAGCTCCCGTGAATAATTTTCCGTTTAATACAAATCCTCCGCCTACTCCCGTTCCTAAAGTAATAAACATTATTGATTGATAATTTTTTTCTTTACCGCTTCCGTATTTAGCCTCTCCTAAAGCTGCAGCGCTTGCATCGTTTACGGTTTTTACGGGAAGATTAAATGAATCTCCTATATCCGAAAATTTTAATCCATGTAGCCCAGGAATATTTTCAGCTCCGCCTAAATGTAAAGTTTCTTTATTCATTACTCCAGGGCTATCTATTCCCAAACCAATCGCTTTATAATCTGCAGGAATATGAGATTTTAATTTTTCAATAACTTCTTTTATTCTTTTTTTATGTTCTTCGGTTGTATGATTAGCATCAACATCAAAACTTTCTTTATATAAAATATTTCCGTTTTCTTCTACAATAGCTCCTTTCATAGAAGTTCCGCCAATATCTAAAGCTATAACTATATCTTTCATTAAAATATCTCCGACTAAATTATTAATTTATATTTTAGAATAAGAATTTAATTTGTCAATATTTTAATTTTATATAACGGCAATTAAAAGAAGAAAAATAATTTTTACTTTCTTTTAATAAACCGCTATATATTTTTAATTTACACGTTTAAATATTATTCTACAATAATAACATAAGTCATTCTCGCTCTTTTAATGGTAATCGTATAAGATTTTTCATTACCATAAGATTTAACGAAATTATTATAATCGCTTATATTAGATATTGTCCTTCCGTTAATAGCCTTTATAACATCGCCCGCTCTAAGTCCCGATTGATAGGCTTTTGAAGATTGAGATATATTAAGAACGACTACGCCTCTTTCGTTATTTCTAATTTGAAGTCTTTGAGATATTTCGGGAGTTATATCCGAAACATCAAGTCCCATCCAAGAACGAGAATTATTTGATTGTCCTCTATTAGGCAAACTTCTTCCGCTTGGAATTTCTTCGGTATCTTCCATTCTAGCTTCTATAGTCACTTTTGCGCTTCTCTCTCTACCGCCTCTTAAATATTTAACCGTAACCTGCTTTCCTACTTTTGTAGTGGCGACTTTATTAAATAAATCAGCCGATTTTGTCATTTTATCGCCGTCAAATTCAGTTATAATATCTCCGTCTTGAATTCCGCCTCTGCTTGCAGGAGAGTCGGGAATAACTTCGCTTACATAAACGCCGCTTCCTTGCCTAACATTAAGCCCTCTCGCTAAATTTCCGTCTATATCTTGCAAATATATTCCTAAATATCCTCTCGTCACTTTTCCCGTTTCTTTTAATTCGTTCATAACGGAAGTGGCTATATTAATAGGAGTTGCAAAACCTATTCCAATATTTCCGCCCGAAGTAGAATATATTAAAGTATTTATTCCAATAACCTGTCCGTAAATATTAAATAAAGGACCGCCCGAATTTCCTGGATTTATTGCAACATCGGTTTGTATATATCTTTGATATCTATTAGCTCCTACATCGCTTCTTCCTTTTGCCGAAACTATGCCGAAAGTAACCGTATTGTTAAGTCCATAAGGATTTCCTATTGCAATTGCAAACTCGCCAGGCTCTATCGCATCGCTATCGCCCAAAGCTACATAAGGAAAAGTTCTATTCGCTTCTATTTGAAGTAATGCCAAATCATAAGCTTCGTCATAGCCGATTAATTTTGCAGGAAGTTCTTCAGTCTCCCCGTAAAGCAAAACCATTATTTTAGTAGCGCCTTTAACGACATGATAATTAGACAAAACATAACCGTCTTCATTAACTATAAAACCGCTTCCTAATGACCTTTGATTTCTTCTCTGTCTTGGAACTTGGTCGCCAAAGAAAAATCTAAAAAACTCGTCTGCGTATCTGTCTTGCTCGGTTTGTCTCGCTTCAATTTCAGTGGATATATTAACTACGGCGTCCATATTTTTATTAACTACTTCTCTAATTGCGCTTTCCACTTGCAAAGCTCCGTCTATAGAACCTGAAAAAGCGACTTTTTGAGGAGCGGCTTGAGCGTAAACCGCGAAGTTATCTTTTTTATAATTCTTCTCGTATGAAAATATAAAGAAAGAAATTATAATCCCTACTAAAGTAAATGTTAATCCTAAATTTAGAAAAAACATAAATGAAGATTTTTTTTGATTCATATTCATATATAAATACCTCCAAAATAATTATTATTACAATTTTTTATAAAATTTTATTTAATTTATTGTATTATATAAACCAACTATAAAAAAACAAAGTAAAATAAAATTTACTTATAATTATTATGTTTATAAAATATTTCAGGCTCTCCTTTCGGTCTCGTATTCCATCTTGGATGAACCCAAAGCCAATTTTCGGGATACTTTCTTATTATCTCCTCCAACTTTTTAGTATATTTTTGAGTATTATAATATAAAGTCTCTTCTTTACTCGCTTTTTCCTCAATATACATTATTTCCGAAACTACTATTTTATGATGTCCGTATCTATCGGGAACATCGTAAATTATAGCTATAGGCGATTTAGTTTTCATAGCGACTGCTACAGGTCCTACGGCGGTAGCGCAAGGATAATTAAAAAAGTCCACAAAAATTCCGTCTAAATAATTTTGGTCACATAAAAATGCAACGGGCGAATTATCGTATAACGCTTTAAATATATCTCTTAAATCTCCCCATCTCGATATGCATTCTTCTCCTCTTTTTTCTCTCCAAGAACGCATATATTTATCTAATTTAGGATTATCTAAAGGTCTGAATATAACTTTTGGATTATATTTATGAATTCCAAAATAAAAAGCTATATATTCCCAATTTCCTATATGTCCCGTAATTGCAATTATTCCTTTTTTGTCTTCCAATGCTTTATCAAAATCTTCAAGCCCTTCAATTTTTACTCTTTTTAATATTTGATTATTCGACATTCTCGAAGATTTTATAAATTCTGCAAAAGTTATTATCATAGATTTCATAGAGCGTTTGGCTATTCTTTTTCTTTCTCTGTAAGTTTTTTCAGGGAAAGCTTGTTTTAAGTTTATTAAAGCGACTTTTCTCGCGCTTGGAACTAAATAATACATTAAAGCGCCTATAAGTTTTGCAAATAAAACTACAAATATATACGGAGAGAAAGATATAATTTCCATTAAAATACGCAACGGAATATATTCAAGCATTATTACTTTTTTTGATTTATACAAAATATAATCTCCAATTTGAATAATTATTTACATATCTTTGACATCTTCGTCTATATTATCGGAAACAAGAGTATCTATATTTTCTTCTTTATCGTTATTAATTTCTTTTTCATTTTCTTCAGTATTATTTACTTCGTTATTGTCTTCATTATTTTCGTTTTTAGTTTCTTCATTTTCTTTTATTTCTTCTTCTTTTTTATCTTCTTTATCGTCTTTTTCTTCTATAGTCTCTTCTGCTTTATCGATTAAAATTCCAGCTCCAGAAAGTTCGCCTTCTGTTATCAAATAATTAAAACCAGATATAAAATAATAGGCTTCGGTTAATGCTTTTAAAACATTATAGCCTTGAACTCTTTTTTTATGATTTCCTATATCGGCGAATAAAGTTAATATATCGTTTGGATTTGCAATTATTTTTTCTCTCTCTTCTTTATCTAAAAGCAATTTATCAAGTTTCTTTTTAAAAGAATTGATAATCGACATAACAGTAGATTTTAATTTTTTTGAAATATAAGCTCTCTGTCCGTTTCTCTCTGAAAGCATAGAAACTCTTTGCTCAAATCTCATAGCTTCGTCTTCTTCTACTTTCAAAATATTTTTACAAATTTCGCTATATTCGTTAAATCTTGAGTTTATATCCGACAAAGATAAAAATATATTATTAAAATCGGATTTATAATCCGTTCTAACTAAATTATCATAAACTAAATTATATTTTACTTTATTTGAAACAAACAATATTGAATATTCTCTATCTAAAAAGTCTATTAAAACTTTTATTCTGTAAATTTTATCGTTTTCTTCAATCGTATAAAAAGGGTCGGTTTCGTATTCTATATTATTATCTTCTTTTTTGAAAGAAACGCATTTTTCAATAAGTTTTACTCCGATAGATTCTATTTTATTTAATTTTTCTTCTTCGTCTTTTTTTCCTATATTTTCTTTTGCAGCTTCAATTTTACTTTCATGAATTTTTTGATTTGCCAATTTTAATTTTGTATAATAACCAAGTATATCGACATCCGTAATCTCTAAAAATCTATTAAATTCTTCCAAAGTTTCTAATTTTTCTTTTGACGCATATTGAAGTAAAATTAATAATTTAGGATAATATTTTGAATATATAAGCTCAACCGCTCTTTTGAAAGCCGAAATTCTTGAGTTCACTATTCCTCTGCTCATATTATCGACTATCGCATAAGAAGACATTGCTTTCTCGCCGACTAATTTAATTTTTGAAGAATATAAATGCAAAACATATAGAGGACGAAACATGCCTTTTAATTCATTAACATAGTTTACTGCGACTACGGGCGAATCCAATTCTTTATAAGGACGCAATAGATTCTTATAAACTTTTTCGTCATATTGGTCTTTTATTCTCTCTAAAAGTTCAACATCTTCCAATTCTGTGGCAAATCTACTTATAATCTTCTCTCTCTTATTTTTTGAATCGGCATCGTTTATTCCCATAGGATTTAAAGCGTTAAACATTAAAGTATCCATTTCCAAAAGAGAAGAAATTACATTTTTGTCTATAAAATTTAAAAATTTAGGATTAACTTTACCGCCAAAAAATGTTATAACTCCCGAACTGAAAGCGCTTAACCATAACTTAAAATTAAAAAATAAAGGTTTGCTTTTATTTGCAGGCTTAAATACTTCGTTAGTTTTAATTTTTTCAATAGATTCATAATTAGTTTGTTTATTTGTCGGATGCAATTCTTTTTTTGGTTTAATATCCGAATGTTCAAAACGACTTTGAGAGTTAGTATTTATAGAATTATTTTTTTTAATATGGCTATTTGTATTTGCGTTTATATTTGTAGTCGTAGAATTTATTTTTTTTCTACTATCGTAAACAACCTCTCCTCCAGCATCTACAAATTTATTGAATAAATCTCTTCTGTCGTCTTCTTCAATATCGTCTAATTTTAATCTATCTCTGGTTTTATCAATATCTCCCATAGAAAGATAACTCCAATTTATTTTTATTCTTAAATATTTTTTCTATACGCTATTGTCGCGGTTCCTTGACTTTCAGCCATAATAGTCATACTCGATATTTGAACATGACTTTTTCTCGTTATAACATATTCTATATTATCGGCTATATCTTCCGCATATAGAGGATTTAATCCTTTATATACATTATCAGCTTTTTCTTTATCGCCTTTAAATCTAACCGTAGAAAATTCAGTATCGACTAAACCTGGTTTTATAGTAGTAACTTTTACGGGCTTATCAATCAATTCTATTCTTATAGCGTCCCCAAACATTTCAACGAAAGATTTTGTAGCGCAATAAATAGCTCCGCCAGAATATGCCTCGTCCGCCGCCGTTGAAGCGATATTAATTATATGTCCGCATTTGCTTTTTAATATAAACGGAAGCAAAACTCTTGTAGCCGTTATCAAGCCTTCGCAATTTACCCTTATCATTTGCAAAGCGTCTTCAAGCAAATTATTAGAATAAACATCTTTATTTAATGCAAGTCCAGCGTTATTTATAAGAATGTCAATATTTTTCCATTCGTCTTCTAAAGAATTTAAAGCTTTAACTATATCTTCGCTTTTAGAAAAATCTATTTTTATAGTTTTTACTTTTGTTTTATATTCTTTTTCTAAACTATTTTTAAGATTTTCTAATCTATCAATTCTTCTTGCCGTTAAAATAAGATTAACTCCGTTTGAAGCAAGCATTTTAGCCACAGCCTCTCCTATTCCAGCGCTTGCTCCAGAAATAAAGGCGAGTCTTCCGCTAATATTTTCTTTATACATTAAATTGCCTTTTTATTAAATTATTCGTAAGTTTGAACTTTTCCCGCAACATCTTGAGCCGTATATTGCATTCCAACTTCTTTTAAGTATTTTGAAATTAAACTATCCATTTGATTTTTTAGTCCTTTAGAATACAATTCCGCTACAACCGTGCAATTTTGTTTTGAATCCCATTTAGTTTCAACTATAGAAAGTCCTCTTATTCTTCCAGCGACTCTCTCTTGAATAACATATTCGTCTATCATACCTTTTTCGGTTGAACTTAAAGATTCTATATAAGAACCCGCTATTTTAGCGACAATTTTATTTTTTGCATCCAACTCTGCGGCTTGTTTTGAAGTCACCTCTCTTCTGAATTTATCGTTTGCATCTATAGTATCGCTTGGCGAACCCATTCCCATAACTCTAAAAGTGTCTTTATTAATCCAGCCTTCGGGATTCTTTTTGCTTACTCCCGTTCCGCAAGAAATTAATAAAACCGAAATTAATAAAATATATAGTTTCTTAAACATAATATATGCCTCCAAATTTTGATTTTATTATTATATATTTTTAATAATATCTTTGCAATATTATATAATAAAAAATTTATATTACAATAATTTTTAATTAATATAAACGCTTAATTTTATCTTTCAATAATCTACTATAATTTATTTTAAAAATATTGACAATTATCATAATTATTAATAAAATATTCTATATTATGTTAATAGGAATTTGAATTATGAAATATATGAATTTATACAGAGGCTATGAAAAAAGAAAAGAAGCGATTGATAAAAGGATTTCTTCTATTATAGAAAGAAGTCAATTTATATTTGGAGAAGAATTGGAAGAGTTGGAAAGCGAACTTGCAAAATACACGGGCGCAAAATATTCGGTTGGAGTTTCTTCAGGACATGTTGGACTCGTTCTTTCGCTTTTGGCTTTAGGTTTCAAGGCGGGAGAAAATCATTCTAATAAAGAAGTTATAGTTCCCGCAATGACATTTTTTTCGACTGCGGAAGCTCCGTCTTTTTTAGGAATGAAAGTAGTTGTTTGCGATATAGACGAATATTTTAATATCGATGTAAAAAAATTAGAATCTTTAATAAATAAAAATACGGCGGCTATTATTCCCGTTAATTTATTCGGGCAATGCGCAAATTACGACATTATACTCGATATTGCAAAAAAAAATAATATATTCGTTATAGAAGACGCTTGTCAATCTTTTGGAGCAAGTTATAAAAATATAAAATCTTGTTCGGGCAAATTAGGAGATATTGCGGTCACTTCATTTTTTCCCGCTAAACCTTTAGGTTGTTTTGGAGATGGCGGAATGGTTTTTACAAATAATGAAGAATATTATAAAAACCTTAAACAACTTCGACATCATGGAGATGAAGGCGGAATGATTCATGTTAAATTAGGAACTACGGGAAGATTAGATAATTTGCAAGCTGGAATACTTTTAGAAAAATTCAAATGCTTTGAAGAAGATATGAATCATAGAAGAGAAGCTGCAAAATATTATAATGAAAAATTAAAAGATATTGTTAAAGTTCCCGAAGTTGCAGAATATACAAAATCTGTTCATGCTCAATATGTTATTCAAGTTAAAGAAAATAGAGACGAAATTAGAAAAAAATTAAGCGAACTTGAAATTCCAACCGCTCTTTATTATCCGCATCCTATTCATTTAGCGCCCGTTTTAATTGAAAAGTTAGGATATAAAGAAGGCGATATGCCAAAATCGGAATACGCATCAAAACATAATATAGCCCTTCCTATAGACAACGATATTCTTAAAGAAGAACAGGACATGGTTATAGACGCTTTGAAAAAAGTATTAAAATAATTTGCATTATTAAAAGAGGATTTAATATTATATGTATAATGATAAAGAAATATTTAATAAAATATTAATAGCGAATGAAGAATTAGCGAAAGTAACACACTTAAAAAGTAGAATATTAAAAGGAGATAAAAATTGGTCCGGCTGGGACAAGGAAAATGATAATAAAGGTCTGGTAGTTTATTATAATCCAAAAATTAAGCAAATTAAAGAAAATAGTTGGTATGGTGGAATAAATACTATAAAAGAAAATATACCAATAGAGGATTACCTTTATTACCAAGAAATAAGAAATTTCTTTATTTATAATTACGGGTCCAGTTTATTGTTTGATATAGATAAACTAAATTTAGTTCGTCCAACTTATTTAAAGCATCCAGGAAATAGAAAAATTTTAGTTCAAAGCTATCATGGAATACCTGAAGATTATTTAAATATAGAAATGTATAATTATATGTGCGAAGAATTTACTAGTCATTATATGGATTAGCATATTTTATTTTTTACCTTTTCAAAAATTAAATTGTTATATAATATAAAACCAATTCGTATGAAGGAGGATATACGATGAACAAAATTTTTAAAGTTTTATTCATGTTAAGCGCACTCTCTTTACTATGTTTTGCTCAAGCGAAACAAACTACTACTATCACTAAAGATATTGTAGAATTGAACGAGAATGGCGCAGGAAAGAAAGTCGGAACTGTAACGGTTACCGAAACTGCAAATGGAACTTCCATAAGCGTAGAAGCTACAGGCTTAAAAGTTGACGCTGGTCAAGTTGGACTTCATTTGTATGAAAAGAATTCCCCTAAACCGACTAAAGATGAAAGCGGTAATTTGGTTATCGGGGGAGGATTAGGCGAAGATATGGGAGATTTAGGCTCTTTAACGGTTAATGCCGATGGAAGCGTAAGTCAAACTATTGTAGGCGAGCTTGAATATTCCGATATAAAAGGAAAATCTCTCGTTATTACGGACGATGTAAATAGTTATGCGGATAATACGCAAACTAAAGGCGAAGAACCTTTATATGTCGCCATATTCTAATCGATAAAGGATAACTAAAAAGTCTATGCTTAAAATAGCATAGGCTTTTTTATTTTTACAAAATACAAAAATAATTTGTTAATAAAATAAATAAGGTTGCAAAATATAAATTATAATATATAATTTATACGATAAAAAATTTAAAATAAATTACTTCAGAGGAGGAGTAAACTATGACAAAAATTTTAAAAGTCTTATTAATTTTAAGCTTTGTAGCTTTAATAAGTTGCTCGCAAGAAAAAACAAATTCTACTACTAGCGATATTGTAGAATTAAACGAAAACGGCGCTGGAGAAAAATTCGGAACTATAACGGTTACGGAAACTGCGGATGGAATATCTATAGAAGTTAAAGCTTCTGGATTAAAATCGAAACCTGGACAAGTAGGTTTTCACTTGCATGAAAAAAATTCTCCCGAACCTACTACGGACGCTAACGGTAATTTAGTAATAGGCGGAGGATTAGGCGGACATTGGGACCCAGATAACACTCAAAAACATGCAGGTCCAGATGGAGACGGACACAGAGGAGATTTAGACGCTTTAACTATTAATGACGATGGCAGTATAAATCAAGTCGTTATAAACACAAAGATAAAATACGGCGATGTAAAAGGAAGGTCTTTCGTTATTCATGCAAATCCTGATAATTATACGGATGAGCCTGCAAACGGAGGAAGCGGAGCGCGTTTATATACAGCTATATTCTAATTTGGTTAAAAAAACTCTATAATAATTAAGCCTCTATGCGTTAAAGTATAGAGGTTTTTTTATAAAATAAATTTGATTTTTAATTTTTATTATTGTATTATTAACATAATATATAAATCGAACTTTCGGGAGAAACTTTATAATGAAAAAAATTATTTTAATATCGGCTATTTTAATTATAATAGTTAATTCAAATCTTTTCGCTAAAAAAGGCTTTGGAGGGGACTTAACTGTGACGCTTGGAGCTGGAGTAGGATTCTTTCATGGAGATACTAATAAATATCCCGATGGCAGTTTTGAATTCGGAGTATATTTAAAACCAAATTATTATTTTGAATTTGCAGTTCTATCTTTAGGTTTATCTTTAGAAGTAGGCTATCAAAGAGATATTTTTGCCTACAAATACTATAAAAGCAAAGGCAATTATTCTTTCGATAGTATAGCTTTGGGATTTTTTCCTAAAATAGATATTTTATTTTTATCAATAGGTTTTGGCGGAGGAATTAAATTTCCGCTTGGAGGAAATTATTCTTTTGTAGATACTTATGGCGGAAGAAGATTAGAGAGATACGATTATAAAGAAATGCAAGGACGATACGGAAAAAATTTATTTATTCCATATATAAAGGCTGCAGTTGATTTTATTTTATTGCCTAATATCGCTCTTGGAGTATATATTTCTTATGATATTCCGCTAATGAATTATAAAATAGTCGACACTTTATCGCAAACAAAAATTGCCAAATTTTCCGCTTTAGATATTGGCGGACAAATTACATTAAGATTTTAAAATTTTAATTTAATCTTCTAAAATTGGTTTTTGAATTATTTCAATAGTTTTATTTATTTTGTCGGTTTTTCCAAAGTAGGCTTTTACGAAAGGAATTGAAACGATTTTATTATTTTGATTATTTTCTGAAAGTAAAATATTAAATACATAATTTGAAGGCAAACTATAAATATTTAAAATCTCTCCGTAAATATTTTTATTTTCGTCTATTATTTTATAGCCTATTAATTCCGCTTCGTAAAAAGTATCGTTATCAAGTTCGGGCAAATATTTAGAATCTATATAAATGTCGCATCCTATTAATTTTTTTGCCGAATCAATATTTTCGATATCTTTTATTTGAAAGACGAAAGATTTATTTTTTTTCTTTACTTTAAGAATTATATATTCTTTATCGTTTATTATAATGGGAATATTTTTACTTAAAATTGGGAGAGAGGCAAAATGACTTTTATCTTTAAAAGCCGTTTCAACCTCTCCGTTTATCCCATGTATTCCCGTGATTTTTGAATAAAAGATAATCAATTATCAATAATCTCAAGAATCATTCTTTTTCCACTCTTCATGGAAGTAGCGAAAAGAATCGTTCGTAATGCGCTCGCTATACGACCTCTTTTGCCGATGATTTTACCTATATCGCTTTGGTCTACTTTTAGTTCGAGAATAGTGCTTTTTTCTCCTTCAATAACTTTTACGCTCACTCCATCAGGATTATCAACTAATTTTTTAGCCAAATACTCTATAAGTTCTTTTTCTTCTGCCATATAGAACTCCTTTTTTATATTCAAGCCTCGCTTTTTTCCTCTACTTTAACGGGTTCAGAGGATTCCGCTTTAGCCTGTTTGCGATTTTTTCTTCTTTTTTCAGGATTTTTCAAAGGTCTTTTCCCTTTCCTTTCTATTATATCCTTTTTATCTCTTTCTACTATGCCTTCTTTAATAAGAATACTTTTTACCGCATAACTCGGTTGCGCTCCGTTAGAAAGCCACTTTTTTATCCCTTCTATATTTAATTTATATAGAACTTCTTTTGCTTTTGGATTGAACCAACCCAACTCTTCAATAAAGCGTCCGTCACGCGGAGAGCGAGAATCCGTAGCGACTATACGATAATGAGGTTCATGCTTGCGTCCCATACGCTTTAATCTTAATTTAACCACTTTTTTCCTCCAATCAATTTTATTATTTACTATTTAATATTTTATTTTATCACATTAATTTATTTAAATCATCTATCGACATTCCCATATTTTCCAATGATTTTGCCAATTTATCCATTTTCTTTGAACTTCCCATCATATTTTTCATCATAGAAAATTGTTTTATAAGTTGATTTACTTCAAATAAACTCTGTCCGCTTCCTTTAGCGATTCTCATTTTCCTCGAATTATTTAAAGGAAATAATGCCAATCTCTCTTTTTTAGTCATAGATTGAATAATAGCTTTATATTTACTAAATTTAGCTTCTTCTCTACTTATCAAATCGCTGTCAATATTTCCCATTCCTGGAATCATAGAACTCATTTTACTTATTCCGCCCATTTTAGCTGTAGCTTCAATTTGCTTTAAAAAATCGTTATAATCAAAATTATTTTCTATAACTTTTTTTAACATTTCTTCGGCTTCTTTTTCGCTTATCGCCGCTTTAGCTTTTTCGACAAGTTTTACAATATCGCCCATTCCAAGTATTTGTCCCGCGACTCTTTTAGCGTCAAATACATCTATATCTTCCAAATGCTCGCCCGTTCCTACAAATTTAACCGAAGAACCCGTTGCGTATTTTAGAGAAAGCGCCGCTCCTCCTCTAACTCCCGAATCGAATTTTGTTAAAATAACTCCGTCTATTCCTATATTGCTTTGAAAACTTTTCGCCACATCGTAAACGCTCTGTCCCACCGTAGAATCTACTACTAAAAGTTTTTCTGTAACATTTGTAGTATTTACGACTCTTCTTAATTCAAGCATCATCTCTTCGTCAATTTCTAGTCGTCCTGCAGTGTCGACTAAAATTAAGTTATACTGTTCTTTTTTAGCGATTGCCAAAGCCTTTTTCAATATTTTATAAGGCTTTTTTTCTTTTGTGTCTATATGGCAAGGAATATTAATCTCTTTAGCCAATACGGAAAGTTGCTCCATTGCGGCAGGTCTGTGAACATCCAAACCGACTAATAAAACTCTTCTTTTTTCTTTATAATATTTTGCCAATTTTGCGGATGTTGTAGTTTTACCCGAACCTTGCAAACCGAAAAGTAAAGTTATTGTAGTTTTTTCGATAGGCTCTAATTTTAAACCGCTTTCTCCTTCGCCAATCATAGAGATTAAAGTATCGTTAACATCGGCTATAAATTGATTTGAAGGGTCTACTCCTTCCAATTTATTTTTTCCAAGCGCTCTGCTTTTAGCTTCTTCCAAAAATTTATTTGCAGCTTCCAAAGAAACATCGGCAGATAATAAAGCTTCTTTTATCGTTAAAAGACTTTCTTCAATATCTTTATCCGATAAAACTTTTTTACCGCGTATTTTAGAAAATGCGCCCGATATAGATTTAGTTAAATTTTCAAACACTTTAAAACTAACCTTAACGCTATTATTTTTATAGAATTATAAAATATTATGATAAAAAAGTAAATAGCAAATAAAAATGATTTAATTAAAATTATTTGTATTTGATTAAAATATATTTATAATGAAACGATTTAACATAAAATTAATAAAATTCTATTCTAAAAATTTAACTTTTTTCAAATTTGGATTGCTTCAATTTGTTTGAAATTTAAGATTTTTTTAAAATAAATGCTTGACAAATTTTTTTAAAATGTTATAATTTGCATACAATTAATAAAAAATAGCCGAAGGAAAGAATTTCGGTTTAAGGATGTTTAACTTGAATAATCTAGAACAGAACAGAACAGAACAGAACAGAACAGAACAGAACGCTATTATTATCTTC
>OLHA01000454.1_pt1 | contig 24040 bp, 19 predicted proteins | sample 1605961 | NCBI WGS metagenome assembly OLHA01 (sample SAMN03283288) | human gut metagenome | biome: human-associated habitat; material: feces | host: Homo sapiens | place: Peru | collected 2012
GTTCGTTGGCGGTCAGGTTGCCGAGGTCTTCCAGCAGGGCGGTGCCCCGCGCGGGGAGCCGGACGGCGTCAAGATGCAGCGGGCACTCCACGGTCTCAAACTGCTTTTTGGCCCGCATTTGGCGGTGCTTTTCCACCCGCGCGGCACACTCGGCGTCCCACACCTGCATGGTGGCGAGGTAATAGCGGGGAAGAGCTGTTTCCAGCACCAGCGATTCGGCGTATTCGCTTTTTCCGCTGGCCGCGCCGCCCAGCACCAGCGTCAGCATTGGGGAGTATACGGCGTGATGCCGCCCTCCGCGAAGGAATAACAGTGGTCATAAACGGCAAGCGCCATATCCCACAGCGGGATGGACGCCACCGCGCCGGTGCCCTCGCCGAGGTGGAGCCCGGCGGTCAGGAGCGGGGCCTTGCCCAGTGCCTCCAGCACCAGCCGCGCCGCCGGTTCGGAGGAACAGTGGCTGGCGAAAACGGCCTTGGCAGCGGCGGGGCAGAGCCGCACGGCACAGAGCGCCGCGACCCCGCTGATGAAGCCGTCCATCAGGACGGGGATCCCTTCCAGCGCCCCGCCGAGGAAAACGCCGCACAGGCCCGCAAGGTCGAACCCGCCAAGCTTCGCGAGGACGTCGAGGGGGTCAGCGGCGTCGGGCGTGTTGACCGCGATGCCTCGGCGGATGGCGTCCGTTTTGCGGGCAAGCCCTTCATCGGAGAGGCCCGCGCCCCGGCCGGTCATGGTTTCGATGGGCTGGCCCAGCAGCACCGCCGCCACCGCGCTGGAGGTGGTGGTGTTGCCGATGCCCATCTCGCCGGTGGCCAGCAGCTGCACGCCCTGTGCCTTCTGGGCACGGACGAGGGCGATGCCCGCCGCGATGGCGTCGATGGCTTCGGCGCGGGTCATGGCAGGGCCTTGGGTGAAGTCCTGCGTCCCGGCGGCGATGCGGCAGCTGACCACACCGGGCACCGAGTCCCCGGCCATGCCCATGTCCACGGGCACGACCTCGCACCGGGCCGTTTTGGCCATCTGGCAGACACTGGTCCGCCGGGCAGCAAGGTTTTCGGCCACGGCGCGGGTCACGCTCTGGTCGGTCTGGCTCACGCCCTGTGCCACCACGCCGTTGTCGGCGCAGAGCACCAGCACCGCCCGGCGGGAAAGATCAAGCTGGGCCGTGCCGGTCAGCGCGGCGGCTTCTTCCAGCAGCGTTTCCAGCGCACCGAGGCCGCCCAAGGGTTTTGCGAGGCTGGCCCAGTGGGCGTGGGCGGCGGCGCGGGCCGCTTCGTCGGGCGGGGTGATGGTGGAAAGAAGCTGGTTCAGTTCCGGTTCTGTCATGGGTTCGGCTCCTTTTGAAGATAAGATCGGGCGGCGGTCACGAACCGCCGGGGCAGGGAAGTGCCCGCCCAATACAAATGCGGGAAGCCCGCATAGAAATGCTCATTTGCAAAGCCGCAGGGCCAGCTCCGGCCATCGGCTTTCCGAGCGGTGAAGGCGTCGCCGTTGGCGGTGGTGTCCCAGTGGTGGAACTCGTGGACGGAGAGTGCTTCGCCGCGGCGGAACAGCATACTGTCCGTCTGTGCGGTCAGGGCGGCGTAGCCGAACCGCACGAGTTTGCCGACCCGGAAGCCCTGCCCCGGCAGCACGCCCGCCATGGGATAGGCGGTGCCGTCGGCATCTTCCAGCGACTGCCCCAGATAGAGGAAGCCGCCGCATTCGGCCACGGTGGGCAGACCGCACTCGATGGCGGCGCAGAGGGCGCAGCGCAGCGGTTCGTTCTCGCTCAGTGTCTTGGCGTGCAGTTCCGGATAGCCGCCCGGCAGGTAGACCCCGCCGATGCTCTCCGGCAGGGCGGTATCGTGCAGGGGGCTGAAAAAGACAAGCTCAGCGCCCGCCGTCCGCAGCGCGTCCAGCGTCTCGGCATAGGTGAAGCAGAACGCTTCGTCCTTTGCCACCGCGATGCGCACCGTCGGCGAGGCAGGGGTCAGAAAATCGGGCAGGGGCGAAACGGGGGCGGGAAGGCTCGTCAAAGCGACGAGCCGCTCCCAGTCCAGCGTGGCGGAAACTGCTTCGGCGAGACGCTCGATCTTCTCCTGTAGACCGGAAACTTCCTCCGCCGTTTTCAGCCCCAGATGGCGGCTCTCCACAACGGCGTCGGGCAAATGGGGCAGATAGCCCAGCACGGGCAGCCCGGTCTCCCGCTCCAGCAGGGGGGCAAGCAGTTGGTGCAGACGGGGGGAGCAGTCGTTGAGGAGGAGGCCCGCCAGATGACTCGGCGTCCGGAAATTTTTCAGCCCGTTGATCTGAGCCGCCAGCGTCACACTGGCCCCCTTGGGTTGGACCACCAGCAGAACGGGGAGGCCGAGGGTATCCGCCAGCGCCCACGCGCTTGCGGCGGTGGTACAGTTGAGTCCGTCATAAAAGCCCATGGCTCCCTCGCAGAGGACGGCATCATGCCCGGCGGCATAGTGGGCGTACAGGGCCCGCACCGTGTCCGGTGCAGAGAAGAACAGGTCGAGGTTGTGGCTGTCCACCCGGAGAGCGGAGCGGTGGAACATCGGGTCGATGTAGTCGGGCCCGGATTTGAAGGCGCAGGGCGAAAACCCACGCTTCTTCAGCGCCGCCAGCAGGGCACAGGTCAGGGTGGTCTTTCCGCTGCCGGAAGCGGGGGCCGCAAGGACGAACTGGATCATTTTCGTTCCCCCGTGATCAGAAAAATGGGGTTGTTGGCCATCAGGAGATGGAGCTTGCCCGCCGGTCTGGTGCGGCTGACGGCAAGCTGGGTTACTTCGGCGGTTTGTCCATGAGCCGCCAGCGCCGCAATGGCCGCACTCAGGGTCTCCAGCGCAATGGCGGAGATGCACAGGCGGGCGTTCGGGTTCTTGGTAAGGGCGGCGTCTACCACCTCGGCCATGCTGCCTTTGGTGCCGCCGATGAAGACGGCGTCCGGTGCGGGCAGGTCGGCCAAAACCTGCGGGGCGGTCCCCTCGATCAGGGACAAATTATAGGCGTGGAATTTCTCCCGGTTCCGGCGGATGAGGGCACAGGCGTCGGGGGCGCATTCCACCGCGTAGACATGCCCGCGCGGTGCGGCCAGCGCCAGTTCGACGCTGACGCTTCCGGTCCCGGCCCCGACATCCCAAAGGGTATCCGTAGGCCGGACAGCCAGCTTCGCCAGTGCGGCGGCGCGGACTTCCTGCTTCGTCATGGGGACCTCACCTCGGATGAAGGCATCATCCGGGAGGCCGGGGGTCCGCCGGGCAGGGAGGACGGTGTGCTCGATGAGCAGAACGCTCAGGGGGGCACAGGCGTTTGCGGCAAGGGTCTGCGCCGTGCCGAATGCGAGATGTTCCTGCGGTGTACCGAGGTTTTCACCTATGATCGCATGGGCGTCCCCAAGGCCCACATCGGCCAGTTTGGCGCAGAGGGTGGCGGGCGTTTCGGTGCCGCCGGTCAAGAAGAACACCGGGCGGCCTTCGGCAGTCAGGCACTCGGCTGCCGGGTCACAGACACAGCCGTGGGCCGAGACGAGCTTCCAATCCTGCCACGGGCGGCCAATGGCAGCAGAGAAAAGCTGCACGCTGGAAATGCCGGGCAGCACCCGCGCCGAAATGCCGAAGGCTCGCAGCATGGGCAGCAGCTTGGAAGCACCGGAATAAAACCCGGTGTCGCCGCTGTAAAGAAGGGCTACATTTGCTGCCGGAAACTCGGAAAGGCAGGACAAAATATTCTCCGGCTTATAGAGGGCTTTCCGGTTCTCGGTGCAGCCGGTGGGCAGATGTTCCAGCAGCCGTTTTGCCCCGATGATGAGGTCGGCGCTCTGCAGGGCGGCAAGCCCCTGCGCCGTGAGCAGTTCCGGTGTGCCGGAACCCATCCCGATCAGTGTGACCATCCCAAAGCCTCCTTGCAGCGTGCCAGAATTTGTGCGGCAGTTTCTCCCTTTTCGGCCGGGCGGCGGAGCACCACGAGCTGTGCGCCCATGTCCTGCGCGGCCTGTGCCTTTTCGGCAAAGCCGCCCGCTGCGCCGCCGTCCTTTGTGACGAGGAAACGGATGTGGAACTGCTCCATCAGCGCTCGGTTCAGCGCGTAGGAAAAGGGCCCCTGCATCGCAAGGATGTTTTTGTGGGGAATGTGAGCGGCTTCACAGGCGGCGATGCCGTCCAGCGTGGGCAGAACGCGGGGGAACAGCCGCGCCGGGTCGATGCTGGAAAAGGCGGCAAGCTCCTTGGCCCCGGTGGCCAGCAGGACATTGCCCTGTGTTTCGGCGAGAAACTCCGCCGCGTGCATGGCCGATTGGAACACCATGCTTCCTGCCGGGAGGGGGCTTTCGGCCCGCAGCAGCCGGTGGTATTCGATCTGCGCCGTTTTGCACGCCGCCGCAATGTTTTTGGTGGCATCCACTGCGTAGGGATGGGTGGCGTCCACGCAGAGATCGGCCCCTTTCAAAAGGTCGGCCATTTCCTCCGGTGTCAGCCGCCCGCAGTGCACTGTGATGCCGGACAAACTGCCCTGCTCTTCGGCCCCCAGCGGGGTCGCCACGCTGACGAGGACGTCAGCCCCCAGCGCGGCCAGCTCTTTGGAAAAAATGCGGCCCTCGGTGGTGCCGCTGAAGACGACTGTTTTCATCCGCGATACCCCCTCGGTGTAACCATCCGGCCGCTGAGCTGTTTTGTCTCCGCGTTGCCGATGAAGACGGTGGTGAACATATCCACCGGGGTATGTTCCAGCTGGGCCAGCGTCAGGACGCGGTGGGTCTGGCCCTCCCGCCCGATGTTCCGCACCAAGCCGCAGACGGTCTGGGGCGGTTTGCCCTGTTCCAGCAGGATGCGGACCGCTTTTTCAAGGTAGTCCGGCCGCCCCTTGGAGGAGGGGTTGTACAGCGCGATGCAGAAATCGCCCATGGCTGCCGCTGCCAGCCGCCGCTGGATGACCGCCCACGGGGTGAGCCGGTCGGAGAGGGAAAGCACGCAGAAATCATGGGCCAGCGGTGCCCCCAGAATGGCCCCGCCGCTGAGGGCGGCAGTCAGGCCCGGCACCACTTCCACGGCGACATCGGGATACCGCTCGGCCAGTTCCAGCAGGGGGCTGGCCATCCCGTAAACGCCTGCATCGCCGGAGCAGATGAGGGCGACGGTCTTGCCGCTTTGCGCCGTTTCCAGCGCCCAGCGGCAGCGGTCCAGCTCCTTGGTCATGCCGGTGGCGTAATATTCCTTTTCCGGGTAATAGGGGCGCACGAGATCCAGATAGACCGTATAGCCGCACAGCACCTCGGCTTTTTGCAAGGCGCTCTGCGCCTGTGCGGTCAGAAACTGCGGGTCGCCGGGGCCAAGGCCGACCACGAACACGGTGTTATTCATGCTGCCACCTCCAATCTGGGGCATAGGGGCGGAGCGCCAGCGCAAAGGTTACGCCGCCGCCCGCCTGTTTCGGGATGCGGATGGGTCCGCCCGCCGCCAGCACAGCCGCCCGCTCGCACACATTGTCCACGCCGGTAACGCTTTGAACAAAGTGCGAGGGCGTAAAGGTGCCGGGCGCGGCTTGGAGCTGCGCGGCGGAATAAAAGGAAAGCTTCCACCGGTGCGCTTGGCAGAACGCCAGCAGCCCCGCTTCGTTTTGTTTCAGGTCGATGCTGGCGGCGGCGCAGATGCAGGCAGGGGCAAGGCCGTGGGTTTCGCAGAACGCGGCAAAAGCGGCTTCCAACTGTTCGGTGGTGGTGCCGCGCTTGCAGCCGACGCCCAGCACGCCGATGCGGGGCACAAGGTGCAGCGCATTTCCGGCAGGGAAAAGGGTCAGGGCGAAGTCTGCTGCGTCCTGCGTTTGGGTCGGAATTACCCCCGCAGGAGCCGCGCCGGGAAGGGGAAATTCCGACCAGACGGAAGCGGTCTGTCCGGCCAGCAGTTTCCCACTGACGGCCTTGATCCGCGCCGGTTCCAACACCTGACAATTTTGATGCTTCGCCCACTCGTCCACAGCGAAAATCCCGTTGGCATCTGTCGCCGTGGTGATGACCGGCACCGCCCCGCAGAGCGCAGAAAGCTGGCGTGCCAGATCGTTGGCCCCGCCCAAATGGCCGGACAAGATCGGCACCGCGAAGCGTCCGCATTCGTCCAGCACGACCACGGCGGGGTCGCTGGCTTTGCTTTGGCAATGGGGCGCAATGGCCCGCACCGCAATGCCGACGGCTCCCACAAATACCAAGGCATCCGAGCGGACAAACTCCGCCGCTGTCCACTGGGCTAAGGCCGGCCCGCCATGGCCGCAGCGGGTCACGCTGCCGGGCAGGGAAGCGGCCAGTTTTTCAGCCAGCCGCAGTCCCCTTTCGGTGAAGGCGGCGTAGGCGGGGGTCACCGGTCGGCTCCTTTGCGGAACGCGGTGGTAAAGGCGGGGTCGTAGAGCTTGCTGCGCTCGTACCGGGTGCCGAGAAAATCCCCCACCACGATGAGGGCGGTTTTAGTGATGCCGTTCCGGCGGGTGCTCTCGGCCAGTGTTCCGACGGTGCAGCGCACGATTTTCTGTTCCGGCCAGCTTGCCTTATAGACCACGGCGGCAGGGGTGGCGGAGGTGTAAGCGCCCTGCAGCAGCGCTTCCTGCACCTTATCAATGAGGCCGATGGAGAGGAAGATCACCATGGTCGCCCCGTGGGAAGCAAGGCTTGCCAGCTTTTCCTTTTCCGGTACGGGGGTGCGGCCCTCCATCCGGGTGATGATGACGGTCTGGCTGACGGTGGGCAGGGTGTACTCGGCGTTCAGGGCCGCCGCCGCCCCGCAGAAGCTGGAAACGCCGGGGGTATCATCGTAGGAAATTCCGGCAGCGTCAAGGGCGTCCATCTGCTCCCGGATGGCACCGTAGAGACAGGGGTCGCCGGTGTGGAGCCGCACGGTGGTCTTGCCCGCCGCTTCCGTCTGCCGCATGACGTCGAGCACCTGTTCCAGCGTCATCTCGGCGCTGTTGTAAAGGGCGCAGCCGGGCTTTGCCAGCCCCAGCAGGGCGGGGTTCACAAGGCTCCCTGCATAAATGATGCAGTCTGCCCCTTGCAGAAGGGCGGCTCCGCGCTGGGTGATAAGGTCCGGCGCACCGGGTCCGGCTCCGACAAAATGTACCATAATGCGTTACTCCTTCCAGTGCTGCAATAACTGTGCGGCGGCTTCGGTCTGGCCCAGCGGGCCATTCTGGTTTGAAAACAGGATCGCCCCCACCCGGAACGCCCCTGCCGCGCGGCGGTCAAGGTGGAGCTGGATGGCGGAAAGCAAGCTTTTCAGCACCGGTTCCCGCAGCCCGGCAGCGTCTAATATCTCCAGACAGGCGTCGGTGGTGGCGGCGTCCATCAAAGAAGCGCAGACTTCACGGGGCGCGCCGCAGAGGGCCGCATGGGTGCAGAACAGCTCCATACGGCAGTCGGCGGTGTGGGAGTGGGTGTTCATGATGCCGCCCGCCAGCTTGACGAGCTTGCCCACATGACCCACCAAAAGCACCTCCTCGAAGCCGGCGGCAGCGGCCATATCCAGCGTGTCACCGATGAAGTTTGAGGTCTTCACCACCGGGAGGACGGAAAATTCCGGGTAAGTCCCGTGGAGGTAGTCCAGCCCGTAGTTGCCGGGCGCAAGGATGAGCCGCCGGGGGCCGGGAGCTGCTTTGGCCCGCAGGGCGGCTTGGTTCATTTCCAGCTGGATGGTGTCCAGAATGGCCTGTTGGCTCATGGGCTCCACGATGCCGCTGGTGCCCAGCACGGACAGCCCGCCCTCGACCCCGATGTGGGGGTTGAAGGTGCGCTTGGCCACCTCTTCGCCGCCCTTGATGGAGAGGGTCACAGCAAAGCCGCCGGTGTAACAGGCATTTTCAGCCTCTCTTTTCAGCGCCTCGGCGATCATCTGACGGGGGACATGATTGATGGCGGCTTCTCCGACCGGCTGGTCGAGGCCGGGTTTTGTCACCCGGCCTACTCCTTTGCCGCCGGAAATGCGGATGTCCGTGGTGTCGGGCAGCAGGGCGACAGAGGCGATCACCGGCAGCCCGGTGGTCACGTCCACATCGTCGCCGCCGTCCTTTTCGATGGCACATTCGGCCCCGGCGTCCGTTTTGCGGCAGAACAGGGGGGCCACTTCCACCACGATGCCCTTGGGGGTGCGGAGGGCGACGGTCTCCGGGGAGTTCCCGGTCAGCAGCAGCCGGGCTGCCCCCGCCGCCCCCAGCGCCGCGCAGGTGCCGGTGGTGTAGCCGCAGCGCAGCAGCTTCTGCCCGCTGCGGACGTAGTGCTCAAATTTAGGTCTCGGAGGCTTTGGGGAGCCGAACAGGGCTTCGTACTGCTCCCGGCTCAGGTCGTAAAGGGCTTGGATGTTCTCCGGCGCAAAGGCTTCTTTGGCCGTCAGCACGCCGGAAACGCCCTGCGGTGAGACGCAGACCACTGCATCCGCGATCTTCTGGGCCATGTCCAGCTCGTGCAGACTGACGATGACGGCAAGGTGCTGCTGGTGGGCCAGCTTTTGCAGGATGGTCAGCAGCTCGATCTTGCCCTTGATGTCCAGAAACGAGGTGGGCTCGTCCAGCAGGAGGATCTCCGGCTGCTGGCAGATGGCGCGGGCCAGCAGGATGCGCTGGCGCTGGCCGTCGCTGATGCAGTTGAAGTCCCGGTCGGCAAGGTGGGAAGCCCCCACCAGCGCAAGGGCGTCCCCCACGGCCTGTTTGTCCGCTTCGGAGAGGATGCCCAGCCGCCCAGTGTAGGGGATGCGCCCCGCCGCCGCAAACTCGAAACAGGTGGTCAGCTCGGTGCGGCGGGTGTGGGGGAGCATCAGGGCCAGCCGCTGTGCGCGGGCAGTGCCGGTGTAGGCGGCAAGGTCTTGGCCGCCCAGCAGCACGGTGCCGTCGAGGGGGGCCAACTGCCCGGCCAACGTTTTGAGCAGCGTGGATTTGCCCGCGCCGTTCGGGCCGATGAGGGTCAGGATCTGCCCACGCCGGACGCCGAGGGCGATGGCCTCGGCCAGCGGTGCTTTGCCGTAGCCGATGGCTAAATTTTGCGTTTCGCAGAAAAAATCGTTCATCGTGCGCCCTCCTGATTCCGGCGGACGAGCAGCCCGATGACCACCGGCGCGCCGAACACCGCTGTCACCGCGCTGATGGAAAGCTCGGTGGGGGCGAACAGGCTGCGGGCGATGAGGTCACAGAGCAGACAGAAGGCCGCGCCGCCGAGGCAGCACCCCGGCAGGACATAGAGCGGCTTTGCGCTGCCCAGCAGCTGCTTGACGAGGTGGGGTACCGCAATGCCCACAAAGGAGATGGGCCCGGCAAAGGCGGTGACACAGGCGGCCAGCAAGCTGGAAAGCAGAACCAACGCGCGGGAAAACCGCTTGACGTTGACCCCGACGCTCTGGGCATAGGCTTCCCCCATCTGGTAGGCGGACATGGGCTTCGAAAGGCAGAACGCCGCCGCCAGCACGGGCAGCACCACCAAGGCGGCGGCCCGGACGTTGCCCCACGTCATACCGGAAAAGCTGCCCTGCGACCAGTTGTGGAGATTGACGATGTTCGAATCCTGCGCAAAGGCCACCACGAATTCGGTGATGGCGGAACAGATGTAACCGATCATGATGCCGCAGATGACGAGGATGCTCATCCGCTGCACCCGGCGTGCCACGGCCAGCACAAAGGCCATGGCGGCCATGGCCCCCGCAAAGGCGGCGAGGATGAGGGTGACGGAATTGGTCAGCAGCCCCCGGTTCAGGAAGACCACCATGACCAGCGCCACGGCCAGCTTGGCCCCGCTGGAGATGCCCATGACGAAGGGGCCCGCGATGGGGTTGGCGAAAAAGGTCTGGAGCAGGTAGCCCGCCGCCGAAAGCGCCGCCCCCAGCAGCACGACCATGACCGCGCGGGGAAGGCGGAGCTGGGTGATGATGCCGACGGAAAGGGCGTCCTGCCCGCGGCCCAGCAGTGCCGAGACCACGGCTCCCGGCGTCAGCGCCACGCTGCCCCAGAAGATGTTCGCGGCGAAGAGGATCACCAACAGGAGCGCCAGAAGCAGATAGGCTGCGGCAAGGCGTTTTTGGCTTGTCATGAGCGGCTCCTTTCGTCAGGTCACGTGGGTGAGAAATTGCAGGTCGGCGGGGGCATCTTCGGTCAGGACGCGGTGGAGATCCACCACGAAATCGGCCAGCTCCATGCTCTGCTGGAAAAAGCTCTGGGTGGTGCACCAGACATCGCCGTTCTGCACGGCCTTGAACTCGGCCAGCAGGGGGCACTTGGCCACCAGCTCGTCGATGGTGGAGACGACGCCCTCAATGGTGCTGTTGTAGAGCAGCACGTCGGCATCCTTGGCCCCGGCGTAGAAATCTTCCAGCGGGAGGTTCATGGTGGAAAGGCTGTTGCCGCTGTCGGTCAGGTCGGAAAAGACGTAATCGCCGCCCGCCAGTTCGATCATCTGGGCCACGTAGTCGCCGCCCTTGCGGACATTGGCGAGGTTGTTGGCCGTGATGGAGAAAAAGGCGCAGGTCTTGCCGGTGGGCGTTTGATCGGCCAGCGCGGCAATACGCTCGGTCTGTGCGGCGAACACCTGCTCGGCCAGCTCCTCTTTGCCCAGCAGGATGCCCCAGAATTTGATCCACTCCATCCGGGCGAGGGGGCCGCTCTCGTAGCTGGAGCGTTCCACCAGCGCCGGGATGCCGAACCGTTCCAACTGCTCCTTGACCTCCGGGGTGTGGAAGATCATGGTGTTCTCAATGGCGAGGCTGCAATTGGCGGCTAAAATCTGCTCGTAGTCCGGAGCGCTGTACTTGCCCGCGTAGGCGATGCGCCCAGCTTCCATGGCGGTTTTGGCCTCGTCGAGGTACCAGCCCTCGGCTTTGGTGCCAGAAAGAGTGATCGTGTCCAGCGCGTCGAGGTGGATGAACAGATCCATGACCGATGTAGAGACGAGGTAAATGTTCTGCACCGGCTGGCGCAGGACGGTCACGCCGTCGGGGAGGGCGTCCACTTCGGCGGCATCCTCCGGAACGATAAGGAACTTCTGGTCCGAATCGGGGAGGGAGAGCAGGGTATAGCCCCCCTCGTAGCAGTCGGCTGTGAACTGGGTTGCGTAGTCCAGCGGATAGCTGTGGCTGAACACCAGCTTGTCCGTATTGGCGGGGGCGGACTGCGCTGCGCAGCTGCTGAGCAGAAGGGCAGAGGCGGGAAGGGCTTTCAGAAAATTGCGACGTGAGATCATATCAGTTCAGGGTAAAGGTCAGGGTGTACTCGATCTCGTGGGGGGTGCTCATGGCAACGGTATCCGCCACGACGGAGAGGGGAGTGCCCAGCGCAGCCACGGGGATCTCAAAGGTGGAGTTGCCCTCGGTGTTGGTGGGCAGATACTTCTGGCCGTCCACGATCATATAATCGTAGTTGGGGCTGCTCCAGACGATCGCAGCGGTCATCCTGCCGTCTGCGACGGTCAGGGCAACGGGGCTGTCCACGCTGGCGCGGCCGGAACCGCCCTCCAGCACGACATTGACGCTGTACTCGCCGTCCGCAGGGGTCTCCGCGGCCTCTTCGGTTTTGGGTTCTGCGTTGCGGACGCTGACGGTGTGGTCGTACCACTTGCCCTTGGTGCCGAGGATGGCGAGGGCAAAGTCCTCGTCTACGGCGGTCAGGGGGATATCGTAGCCGTACACCTCTTCGGTGGTGCCGTCGGAGTAGGTCACGGTGTCGGTGGTGGGGAGCAGCCAGTCGGCCTTGTTGGCGTCGGCATCGGCCGCGCTGCCCAGATACAGGTTGACGATCTTCTTGGAAGCAAGGCTGACGTGGAAGGTCATCTGGCCGTCCTTCACGGTCAGGGTGCCCTTGCCGTCACAGGCTTCGTTGGCGTGGACCATGCTGCTGTCGGTCTCGAAGTCGGCAGTGTAGACGCCGTCCGGCAGGGTGGCAGCGGCCTCCAAAGCAGCCTCCGAGGTCGCGGCCACGGAAGAAGCAGCCGAAGACGCAGCCTCCGAGGCCGCGGCAGAGCTTGCGGTGGAGGAAGAAGCACCGCAGCCGGTGAGGGCGGCGGCCAAAATCAGGGTTGCGGCGGAAAGCGTAAGAAACTGTTTGCAGCGCATCGATCAAATACCTCAAAAAATCAAAATTTCAGATGGGTGGGAGCCGTCTCCTCATGCGGGGGCGGCTCCCATAAAAATTGCCCGAAAAGATCTCTCCCTTCGGGCAATGAAATGCGGGATATTAGCCGTTCAGGGAATCAATGGCGGCTTTGGTGTGGGCAATGTAGAGCTGCTGGATGTCGTCGATCTCACCCAGACCATTGATCTGGCAGTCGATGGAGTCGAAGGCATCGGCGGCCTTGAACTGGCTCAGCCAAGAATCGGCGTCCTCACCGGCCATATCGTTGTTGGCGTGGTCACCGGCAACGACCATCAGCGGGCGCAGGACGACCTTGGTGTAACCGGCAGCCTTGACGGCTTCGATCACGTTCTCACAAGCGGTCTCCTCCGGCTCGCCTTCGACGGTGCCGATGAAGACGTTGTTGTAGCCGAGGGTGCCCATGGTGGTCTGCATCTGGCTGTAGCTGACCTTTGCGGTGTGAGAGGTGCCGTGGCCCATGAAGACGAAGGCCACACCGTCGGCAGCAGCGGCGTCGAGGCTGTCGTAACCGGCTTCCTTCACGGCAGCGGCGGTCACAGCCTTGGCAACGGCTTCCTTGTCGGCGTTGATGACGGCAGCGTCGGAACCGACCTCGCCCAGCAGGGGCTCTGCCACGGCGACGGATTCAAACTTGTCGCGGTAGGAGTCGATCATCTCCATCATCTCGTCGTACTCGGCGCCGTGCATCAGGTGGGTGGGCTGGACCACGAGGTTCTTCACGCCGTTGGCCACAGCGCGATCCATGGCCTGCTGCATGTTGTCGATCTTCTCGCCGTCACGGGCCTGCACATGGTTGATGATGATCTGAGCGGTGAAGGCACGGCGGACCGACCAATCCGGGTAAGCTTCCTGCAGAGCATCCTCGATGCCCTTGATGTCGGCCACGCGGCTGTCGTTGAAGGAGGTGCCGAAGGAGACCACCAGCAGCTCATTGTCGCCGATGTTGTCCTCGTTGCGGCTGTCGTCCTTGGAGGCATCGCCGGTGTCGCGGCCAAAGTAATCGGGGTCTGCCTCTTCACCCTCGACCAGTTCCTTCTGTGCGTCGGTCAGAGCGTCCCAAGCGGCCTTGGCGGCAGCGCACTGCTCGTCGGTGTTGTCGTTGCGCTCCTGCACATAGATGGCGTCGATCAGATCGGCAACGTTCTTTGCAGCCAATTCATCGGCCTCCTCACTGGAAACTTCGCTGGATGCGGCGGCAGAGCTTGCCACGCTGGAAGCAACGGTGCTGGATGCGGACCCGCCGCAGCCGGTGAGCACACCGGCGCAGAGGGCGAGGGCGGTCAGAGCGGCCGCCGCCTTGTGGATCGTGCGTTTTCTCATGTTCTGTGTTCCTTTCCTGTTTTGGATACATTCGTTCGAACCGGACAGAAGGGTACAGGAAAGAGAACCTGACCAAACAAAAAGGCCCCTTTTGTTTGCGGGATGGCAAAACAAAAAGGACCTTTTCCAGTGATTCAGGCTTTTTGGGTACAACCAATTCCTCGTGATTTGGAGCATACGCTCCCGTACCAACAACCGGCAGGTTTCCTGACTGAAAGATCACCGCCCTCCGCCGCCTTCCCAGAGCAGATGCTCCAGTGACCGGTGCCCAAAGCACCCGGACGGGGGACTCCCTTATCACAGTGACGAGATCGTGCGGGATTGTGCACCCGCTTCCCTTTTAACGTTTCTGCCCTCCGCTTATCAGCAAAATGACGAAACGCACCGACTGTTTTCTATTCAGTTCGCTAGAAAGTATAGCACACACACGAGAAAAACGCAAGCGATCACAGCCATTGCTGCAACACGTCGTTCAGCTTGTTCAGGTCGAGGGGTTTTGCGATATGATCGTTCATGCCCGCATTGCGGGAGAGGACGACATCCTCGGCAAAGGCGTTGGCCGTCATGGCAACGATGGGGATGGTCTGCCCGCCGTGGAGCGTCTGGGCCCGGATGGCGGCGGTGGTCTCGTAGCCGTTCATCAGCGGCATCTGGATGTCCATGAAGATCAGATCGTAATAGCCGACGGGGGCTGCTGTGAACTTTTCTACGGCCTCCCGGCCGTTTTCGGCACATTCGATGGAGACGCCGGTCATCCCGATGATCTCCTTGGCGATCTCGCGGTTCAGCTCGTTGTCCTCCACCAGAAGGATGCGCTTGCCGGTGTAATCGCAGCGGGCCAGATCGTCCAGTTCGTTCCGGTCGGCGGCGTTCGGTTTGCCCGCCACGAGATTTTTCAGCGCAGCGGTCAGGCGGGAGCGGAAGAGCGGCTTTGTAATGAAGTCGTTGACCCCGGCGGTGCGGGCCTCGTTCTCGATATCCGTGTAGTCATAGGCCGTCAGCACGATGATGGGCAGTGCCTTGCCGAGTTTCTGCCGGATGCGCCGGGTCAGCTCGACGCCGTTCATGCCCGGCATCTTCCAGTCCACGAGGACGGCGAAGTAATCGTTGTGTGCCTCGTGATGGGCCGCGGCGCGGGCGACGGCTTCCTCGCCGGAGGTGGTCCACTCACCGTCGATGCCCACTTCCTGCAGCATCTCGACCGTGCTCTCGCAGCACAGCACATCGTCATCCACCACGAGGACCGGCAGATGGGCCAGCTCGTCGATCTGCTCGGTGGAACGGTCTTGCAGTTTCAGGAAGATGGTCACGGTGAACTTGCTGCCCTTGCCCAGCTCGCTTTCTACGTCGATGGTGCCGTTCATCATGTTCACGGCGTTCTGGGCGATGGCCATGCCGAGGCCGGTGCCCTGAATTTTGGTGGTGCGCTTGTCGTCCGCGCGGGTGAAAGGCTCGAACAGGATCTTCTGGAACTCCGGCGTCATGCCGATGCCGTTGTCTTTCACGGTGAACTGGTAGCAGCCTACGCCGGGGGAGTGGGTCGGCTGCTCGGCGATGGAAAAGACGATGTGGCCGCCGTCCGGGGTGTACTTGATGGCGTTGCTGAGGATGTTGGTGATGACTTGCTGGATGCGCAGACTGTCGCCGTAGACGTCCTCATGTTCCAGCTTGTGCAGGTGGACATCGAGGCTGTGGCCGTGGGCGGCGATGTTGCCCTTGTTGATGCCGATGAGGTCGTCCACCAGTTCGGCAAGATTGAACGCTTCCTCGTTGAGCACGACCTTGCCGCTCTCAATGCGGGACATATCCAGCACTTCGTTGATCAGGCCGAGCAGATGGTGGCTGGACTGGGTGATCTTCCCCAGACAATCGGCCACCCGCTCCGGGTTGTTGATGTTGGCCCCGGCAATGGCTGTCATGCCGACGATGGCGTTCATGGGGGTGCGGATGTCGTGGCTCATGTTGGAAAGGAACTCGGTCTTGGCGCGATTGGCGCGGTTGGCCGCGTCGTAAGCATCCTTGAGGGCCTTGCGGGAGGCAATCTCCGTCTTCTTTTCCTGCGTGACATCCTGTGCGACGAAGAGGGCCTGTTCCACCACGCCGTCCTTCCACGAGACGGGCAGAATGGCCATGGTCTTGAACTGGGTCTCATCTTTGGTGCTGTACTCGAAGCGGTAGATGTCGTCCGGGGTGCGGAGCTGCTGGCGCAGGTGAGCGGGGGAGAGGTGTTCATCCATCGTCCGTTCGCTGCCGATGGGCTGGAACTGCGCGAGGAAGTAGGCCACAAGGTCGTGGTAGGAGCCGCCGGAAGGGCGGCTGGCGGCGGAGAGCATGTTGTAGAACGTGTATTCATCCGTGGAAAGGTTGCACAGGAAGTACCGATCCACCAGCTTGACCGTGCTTTGCAGCAGCATGTCCATGTCCTTGTTCTGCTGGGTCAGCGCGGCGATCTGGGCGGCCTCCTTTTTGGAGTCGGTGATGTCGCGGATGAAGACGATGGCATAGCGGGGGTCCCCGGCGGTCTCGCCGGGCATGACGACGTTCCGCACCCAGCGCTCCTCACCGTTCAGCCGGAGGCGGCACTCAAAACTCAACTCCCGGCGGTTCTGCCGGAAGCGCTTGGTGATGTAGCTGCGGTCAAAGATCATGGCCACGGCGTCCCGGTCTTCGGGCGCAATGAAGCGGTCCCGGTAGGAGCAGACCAGCGCATCCCACGAGGGCTGCTCGAAGGCGCTCAGGAAGGAGGGAGCCTCCTTGAGGGGGTCGAAACGATCGGTCTGGAGATCGACGTAATATTCGCAGAGGTTGGATTCCGTGTAGGCGCGGTGGAAGGCCTCGCTCTTTTTGACGAGAAGCTCTGCCTTTTTCTCCTTGTCCACGTTGACGAAAACGCCCACGAAGCGGCGGATGGTGCCGTTCAGGCGGCGGCTGGCCTCGGCGCTGTCCCGGAACCACTCATAATGGCCGTCGGGCAGACGCATCCGGTACTCGACATCGTAGGGGCTGGCACCGGTCCGGTCAGAGAGGGAGCGATCCAGCGCGGCCAGCACCGGGCCCCGGTCGTCCGGGTGGATGAGGGCAGACCAAGAGTCCAGCGTGTTGGGAAAATCCAGAACGTCGTGGTAGCCCAGCATCCGGCGGAACTCATGGCTGTAGACCACGCCGGTGGGGGAGCCGGCTCGGTCACAGTCGATGTACCATATGCCGGAGCGCATGACGCTGTTGACGAGGTGGAGATTCTGGCGGACCCAGTCCATCTGGGCGGAAAGAATCCAGATGGGGGCGCCGTCGCTGTTGGTGGAGTCCGTTTTGTACAGCCGTGCAAAAATGGGCACGCCGTCCTTCGTCAGCAGCTGGCCGTCGCCGTCTGCGGTGATGAGAGGCCAGCGCTCCGGCGCCAGAAAGCTCTGGTTCTCGCCGTAGAACAGCGCCCGGAGCGAACAGCCGGTGACACGGCAGAAATCTTCGTATTCGTAACCGAGGTCTTTTAAAAAGAAACCGCTCACATCCGTGATGGTGAGCGCTTCATCATACAGGCCTGCCACTACGCCGACCGGCTGGCTGCGCTGGACGGTGTTCTGGATGGCGGCGATGCTTTCGGGGGTCAGCTTGGAGGTGTTCTGGGAGTAGAGGACATCCTCCTGCAGAGTGGTACACTCCATATGTAAATCTCCTTCGAAAAATGTCGAAAATCATACGCTTGATATTTCATTTTCATTTTACCACTGCGGCAGGGCCTTGACAAGGGATTCGGCCGTTATAATAGGTATAAGAACCGGAAAACGGCTGTCGAAAACAGAAAGCGGAAAAATTTTGAAAAAAGCTGTCGCAAAGTGTTGACAGGGAAGGTAGGATGTGGTAACATAGAGCCGCAGAACGGAGGCGGACGAAGGAAAGCCTACGGACTGCAGGAAAGGTTTTCTGAATTGAATATCCTCGGCAAAGCAGTCGAAAGACTGTGACGCAAAGCTATAGGGCCTGTAAAATGGCAGCCAGTTGCTTCTCGGACAGAACACAACAATGTGGAATGTCGAGTGACCTTCATCTGAATTTCAGGTGTTGATTTGCCGAGTGTATCAGCAGATCAACACCTTTTTTCATTATAATTCTTCTCTTACGGAAGAAGGGCGTCAAAACTGAATATTCTCGGCAAAGCAGTCGAAAGGCTGTGACGCAAAGCTATAGGGCCTGTAAAATGGCAGCCAGTTGCTTCTCAAAACGGACACGCGGTGCCCGCCCTTTGAGCGACCTCCATCTAGGAATACTAGGTGTCGATTTGCCGAGTGTGTTTTGGTAGATCGACACCTTTTTTCGTAGGGTCACTCAAAAGAGGGTAATACGATGCGTAACACTACGAAAAACGTCCTGAAGAACCTGCTCCTGTGCGCTGCAATGTTCTGCCTGATGATGGTTATGGCAATGCCCGCACACGCTGCAACTTCCAATGGCGCCGAGCTGCTGAGCCTCATCAACAACGAGCGCGCAGCCAATGGCATCGCTCCTCTGACCATCGGCAGCACCGAGCTGAACGCAGCCGCTCAGGCCCGCGCCGAAGAGCTGGCCACCAACTACTCCTACAACCGCCCCAATGGCACCCGCGAGTTCACCGTCCTCGCTGAGTACGGCGTCAATGAGATCGAAGTTGGCGAGAACTACTGGGCAGCTTCCGATTCCGCTGAAGATGTCTTCGAAACTTGGAACCGTTACGATTTCTTCCGTGCCCGCATGATGAGCAAGGACGCCACCCACGTTGGCATCGGCTACTACGAAGGCGGCGAGTACGGCAACTACTGGGTCATGATCTTCACCTACGCTCCCAACACCAGCAACAACCAGTTCGCACAGGAGCTCCTGACTCTGGTGAACAACGAGCGCACCAAGAACGGCCTCTCCGCTCTGACTCTGGGCGATGCAAACCTGAACGCAGCCGCTGAGAAGCGCGCACAGGAAGTTGCAAAGACCGCTTCCCACACCCGCCCCGATGGCACCAACTGCTTCACCGTTCTGGGTGAGTATGGCGTCAAGCAGACCGGCGAGGGCGAAGGCGAGAACATCGGCTGGGGCGAAGCTTCTGCTCAGGAAGTGTTCGACTCTTGGATGGCTTCCGACAGCCACCGCGCAAACATTCTGAACCCCTCCGCTACCGAGATGGGCGTTGGCTACTACTTTGATGCCACTTCCGCTTGGGGCCACCAGTGGGTGCAGCTCTTCGTCTGATAAGAGCTTCTTCAAAATGATATCTCCGTGCTTCAAATAAATCCGGGGAAGGTCCGACACGAGCATCCGCTCGTGCCGGGCTTTTTCTTTGTGCGGATTTATGCTATACTAAACTTGACCAATTGCAGAAAACAGGAGGAACCAGCGTGGAGGATTACCGCACCGTCCGGGGCACAGCCATCGGCGAATACGAAGAGAAGAAGAGCCGCTTCATTGCGCAGCTCTCGTTTGCAGACAGTGAGGAAAAGGCCGTGGCCTTTCTGGAGCAGGTGCGGGCGGCCAACCGCACGGCGCGGCACAACGTGTACGCTTACCGTCTGCGGGAGGGCAACCGGGAGCGCTATTCCGACGACGGCGAGCCCGCCAAGACGGCCGGCACCCCTGCGCTGGAGGTGCTGCAGCACAGCGGCCTGACCGACCTGATCGTGGTGGTCACCCGGTACTTCGGCGGCGTGCTGCTGGGCACGGGCGGCCTTGTCCGTGCCTACACCACCGCCACGGCCCGTGCGCTGGAAGCCGCCGAGGTCGTCACGGTGCGCAGCGTGGTGGAGCTGGAGGTCACGGTGGACTACTCGCTCTATGAGCGGGCGGCTCTGCTCATCAACGGGGCGGGGGCGAAGCTTGCAGACCCCCAGTTCACCGACCGCGTGACCCTGCGCTGGCAGATGCCCGAAGGCACGGAGCCGCCTTTGCTGGAACAGCTCCGGGAGCTGACGCGGGGCGCAGCGCAGGTGCGCGTTTCGAAGCCGTTTTACGCACCCTTTTGATGCCCTCTCAGTCACGCTTCGCGTGCCAGCTTCCCCTCTCTGTCGCTAACGCGACATCTCTCCCCGGCCGGGGAGAGTCTTTCCTCAAAGGGGTGAGTCCTTGGCAGTCGGGTATCAGGTTGCGCAGTCGCTTCGCTCTGAGATCGGCAGCGTCGAGCGGTTCGCGGGCAGGTTTATTTTTTGGAATGACAGCGATTTTCCCCCTTCGACAGGTCCATTTTGCTAAAATAGCGGCGGGGAAGGGGGCGCAGAAACGAAAGCGAGGGATTTCGGATGGATGTACGCCAGCGTACCGAAGAGATCGAGCGGCTGACCTTTGCCCCATGGGCGACCTTCAGCGATGCCAGCCGGGGCCGGGCAAGGCCGGAGCCGCAGGACCCCATCCGCCCCGTGTTCCAGCGGGACCGGGACCGCGTGCTCCACTGCAAGGCGTTCCGGCGGCTCAAGCAGAAGACGCAGGTCTTCCTCTCGCCGGAAGGCGACCTCTACCGCACCCGGCTGACGCATACGCTGGAAGTTTCGCAGATTGCCCGCACCATTGCCCGCGCCCTGCGGCTGAACGAGGACCTGACCGAAGCCATCAGTCTGGCCCACGACCTTGGGCACACTCCCTTTGGCCACGCGGGCGAAAGCGCGCTGGACAAGCTCTGCCCGGACGGCTTCAAACACTACCGCCAGAGTCTGCGGGTCGTGGATAAGCTGGAAAAGGACGGCAAGGGCCTGAACCTGACGTGGGAGGTGCGCAACGGCATCATCACCCACACCAAGGGCACGTGGGCGGCCACGCCGGAAGGGCGCATCGTTCGGATGGCGGACCAGATCGCCTTCGTCAACCACGATATCGAGGATGCAGTCCGCGCCGGGGTGCTGGACCCGGCCACCCTCCCCAAGGAGTGCACGGCGGTGCTGGGCGAGACGAAATCCCAGCGCATCACGACCATGATCAACAGCATCCTGCTCCACAGCGACGGCGATGTGGCCGTGGGCAGCGAGGAGGAAGAAGCCTTCCTCGCCCTGAAGGATTTCATGTACGCCAACGTCTACACCGACCGCACCGCCAAGCGGGAAGAGCAAAAAGTGGAAAAGGTCCTCACGGAGCTTTACGAGTATTACCTGACCCACATCGACCAGATGTCCAACTTCTACTTGCAGCTGGCCTATCAGGAGGGCAGGGACCGCGCCGTGACCGACTACATCAGCGGCATGAGCGACGAGTTCGCCATCCGGACCTTTGAGGATGTGTTCGTGCCCCGCAAGTGGCACGTATTATAAAAGGAGCAGGGAAAAGACAAAATGATCCCACACGAATATATTGAAGAGCTGACCCGCCGGACGGACATCGTGGATCTGGTGGGCAGCTATGTGCAACTGAAACGGAAGGGCCGCCTGTACGGCGGGCTGTGCCCCTTCCACAGTGAGAAGACCCCCTCGTTCTATGTTTACCCGGACACGCAGAGCTTTTACTGCTTTGGCTGCGGGGCGGGCGGCGACGCCATCACCTTTGCGAAAAAGATCAACAGCATCAGCTATGGCGAGGCCGTCAAGCTGCTGGCTGGCCGCGCCGGGATGCCGGAGCCGCAGGAGGACGACAAGACCGGGCGGATGCGCAGCCGCATCCTCTCGATGAACAAGGAGGCTGCGCGGTTCTTCCATGCCTGCCTGAACTCCACGGTGGAGGAGGCCCGTCAGGCCCGCGCCTACTGGCGCCGCCGCGGCTTGGACGATAAGACCATCGTTCGGTTCGGCCTCGGCTATGCCCCCAACGACGGACAAGCTCTGTATCAGTTCCTGCGGGATAAGGGCTACAACCAGCAGGAGCTGGACGCCAGCGGCCTGTTCAAGCGCAGCCAATCGGGCCGCATCTACTGCCTGTTCTGGAAGCGGGTTATGACGCCCATCTTCGATCTGCGCGGCAACATCATCGCCTTTGGCGGGCGCGTGCTGGACGACTCCAAACCGAAATACGTCAATAGCCCGGAAACGCTGGTCTATCATAAATCGGAGACGGTGTTCGCGCTCCAGATCGCGAAAAAGAGCGCGTCCCGGCGGTTCGTCCTCTGTGAGGGCTACATGGACGTCATCAGTATGCAGCAGGCGGGCATTGATACCGCCGTCTGCGCCTGCGGCACGGCTCTGACGCCGGAGCAGGTGCGGCTCATCAGCGAGTACGCGGAGGAGGTCATCCTCAGCTACGACTCGGACGAAGCGGGCCAGAAGGCGACCCTCCGCTCGCTGGAACTGTTCCGGAACAGCCCGGTGCGGGTGGGGGTGCTCCAGATCCCCGGCGCAAAAGACCCGGACGAGTACATCAAAAAATACGGGGCCGAGCGGTTCCAAGCCCTGCTGGACGGCGTGGGCAACGCGCTGGATTTCCGGCTCAAGCGGCTGCGGGATCAATATGACCTGAAACAGGATGCCCAGCGGCTCGAATACGTCCGCGAGGCCGTGGACATGCTGGCCGAACGCTCCAACCCCACGGAGCAGGAGGTCTACGCCGGGCGGCTGGCCGAGGAGACGAACATCTCCAAAACGGCCATCATGACCCAGTTGGCTGCCGCCGTGAAAAAGGCGGGCAACAAGCGCCGCAGGGACCAGAACCGCGCCCGGCTGCAGTCCGGCGAGATGAACCAGATCAGCGTTCCCTACAGCGCGGGCGGCTCACAGGCGCTGGGCGTGGCCTCGGCGGAGCAGCGGCTTTTGGCGGCTCTGCTGCGGGAGCCGAGCTACATCCCGCAGGTGCGGGCTCAGCTCTCCCCGGACAAGTTCCTGCTGCCCCAGCAGAGAGAGCTGTATCAGGCCATGCTGGACTGCCAGCAGCAGGGGGTGGAGGTCAGCCTTTCCACCCTCCACGGCTTTGTGCAGGGCGAAGAAGCACTGAATGAACTGAGCCGTCTTGCGGCACAATACAGTGATGTCAACTGTACCCCGGAAGACATCGGGTTTTATCTGGACCGGATCGCCCGCGGGACCCCCATGGCGAACAAGGCGGCCCAGATGTCGAATGAAGATCTAGAACGATATCTCCAGTCGATGCGAGAAAAGAAACAGGGCAGCGCCCCTGCGGAAGACTGAACTGCTCCTTTTCCTCCCGGCTGGAGTCGGAAGGAGAAGGAATTATGCGGAAAATGTCGCAAACAGAGGAATTGGCAAAGATCTTGGCGGCTCGTGCCCGGCGGCACACCCTGACGCCGGAACAGGTCAGCCGTGCGATGGACGAGCAGGATTATGACGTTGCCGGGCTGGATGCGCTGTATGCGGAGCTGGAAGCCCGCGGCATCCGCGTGGCCGAGGAGGAACCGGATGTCCCGCTGCTGGACGAAGCGCAGATCGGGCGGTTGGAGCATGAGCTCTCGGCGGAGGGCGTTGCGCTGGATGACCCGGTGAAAGCCTACCTGAAAGAGATCGGCCGGGTGCCGCTGCTTTCCGCCGAAGAAGAGCGGGCATTGGCCCGTGCCGCCAAGGCAGGGGACATGGAAGCTCGGCAGAAGCTCAGCGAAGCGAACCTGCGGCTGGTGGTCTCGGTGGCCAAGCGCTATGCGGGCCGGGGGCTGCCCTTCCTTGACCTCATCCAAGAGGGTAACCTCGGCCTGATGAAGGCGGCGGAAAAATTTGAGCCGGACAAAGGCTTCAAGTTCTCCACCTATGCAACGTGGTGGATCCGCCAGTCCGTCACCCGCGCCATCGCCGACCAAGGCCGGACCATCCGCATCCCGGTGCATTTGGTGGAGCACATCAACCGGGTCAAAAAGACGGCAGGGGAGCTGCTTCGGAAAAACGGCCGGGAACCGACGGCGGAAGAAATCGCCGTCCGTTTGGAGATGGAGCCTGACCGGGTGCGGGAGCTTTTGCAGTTGTCGCAGGAACCCATCAGCTTGGAAACGCCGGTGGGGGAGGAGGAAGACGCCCATCTGGAGGATTTCATTCAGGATGAGGAGGCCGGGGTCCCCGTGGACGAAGCGGGCCGCCAGCTGCTGCGGCAGGAGCTGATGAACGTCCTCAAGAGCCTGACGCCCCGCGAGGAGCGGGTGCTGACCCTGCGGTTCGGTCTGGACGACGGCCAGCCCCGCACCTTGGAAGAGCTGGGGCGGGAGTTCAACGTCACACGGGAGCGCATCCGCCAGATCGAAGCCAAGGCCCTGCGCAAGCTCCGCCACCCCAGCCGCGCCAAACGGCTGAAGGATTATCTGGAATAAGAACGATGCAAAAGCACCCTGCCGGCCGGGGTGCTTTTGCTTTGCGGAAAACAAGAGTCAACCTGTACAAAATGCACAAGGGTGTTTTAGGTGAGAACGTGCAAAAACAAAAAATCAAGGCCCAAAACGATCAAAACATACACGCTTCCGTGTGTGCGAAGAAAGAGGGCGCTTGACAAAAAAATCGGCCTGAAATGCGAAAAATGGCTTGACAACAAGGCTTTATGGGTGTATACTGCATTAGTATCACATAATGGCCTAGTGCGCCAAAAAGGGAGTTCACATTCGACCGGCCGAAAGGCACGGGAGAAAAAGTTTGTGAAAAACGCCGAACTTCCTTCGAGGATACGGGTCGATTTATGTGTGTCTGCTCAAATTTGACCCGTATAACGCAACATCCGTAGAGTATAAAAGTAAGGAGTGGTTGATTTTATGATGAAAGTCAAGCCCGTA
>OLHA01000457.1_pt1 | contig 24007 bp, 34 predicted proteins | sample 1605961 | NCBI WGS metagenome assembly OLHA01 (sample SAMN03283288) | human gut metagenome | biome: human-associated habitat; material: feces | host: Homo sapiens | place: Peru | collected 2012
GTCCATGAGGTTTGCCTCACAGAATAGCGGTTGTATGCGAACGAGTCGCACGGTTATAGTGCATACTTTTGGAAAAGTTGATGGTATTGAATATCTTGATGCGGTAGTTGTTTTTCTCCAGCAGCCTGCCGCACTCGACCACGATGCTGCCTTTGGGATCGGTGACGACAAATGAAACTGGATAGTCCTTCGACTGGCATTGCATGAGGTTTGGCTTGATAAAAAAGCGCGTTTTGCCGCTGCCGGAGCCGCCGATGACCAGCACGTTTTTATTTCTCGCCGTCCGCGGGTCTTTGGGGCGGTTGTTCATGGTCAGGCTCTCAGCCTGCGTGAGGATGATGTTGTTCTCGAATACTGGGTCGATATACGGTGCGATGTCCTCATGCGTGCCCCAACGGGCACTGCCGTACTCCATATTCTTGCGGAATTTCTTGGCGTTTTTGCCCTTGACGTAGACCGCCAGCCGGAGCGAGGCGGCGATCAGGACGCCGACCAGCAGATCGGCGGGGTGGAAGCTCGGAAGCAGGCTTTCAAAAGCCAGCCGGAAGCCATCCAGAATATGCAGCGCCTTTTGGGAGGAGTCCAGCCCCGGAGCCAACCTCGCAGCTTGTCCGCATTTGGTTCCCAGCAGAGCGAACAGAAGATACGGGAGATTTGGGAGAATGATTTTCTTGATGTTTACAGGCTTTTTCATAATTCCAGCCCCTTATCCTTGTGTTTGACCGCAGGCTTGATGATATCCTTTGCGGCCTGAATATCATGCAGACGCTGGATGAGGGAGGGCTTCTGCCGCTTCCTTGCCGTATTGCGGGTATATTCCTCAAAGGCCGCTGTGAGGGCATCCGCGTCCCGCGCCTTGAAGAACACCATGTACTTGGGCGGCGAGAGGGTCTTGTCCTTTTTTACGGCATAGTCCACGCCGTATTTTCTCGCCACGCGGTCAAAATCCTTGATGTTTTTATCGCTGATCTCGATGTTGGCAACGCCCTGATTCTGACCGACAAGCTGCTTGACCGTCTGCTTGCCGGTGGGTTTTACGGGGCCAGCCCGTTTTTTCTCCGCGATTTTTGCTTTCTGATGTGCCAGAAACTTCGCAACCGCCGCCTTGAGCACCCGACCGGTGAGCTTCGTTGCGCTGATGACGAGGGTCACTGTCCTGTTTTCAACCTCTTCCTGCAATTATGAACGCCTCCTTCCGTGATGATTGCAGTATGGCACCGGCGCACGGCTTACAGCGCAATGGCCGGGATCGTTTTATCTCCGTGACGGAGCTGCACGGTTCTCTCTTCAAAAAGCCGCCGCACCAGACCGGCATCCCCCGAAGAAATATCCCACAATTCATCATCAAGGCAGTAGAACACGATAGCGGGGCCGGTCAGGTACGTTTCGCCGCTGACAGTCACGACTGCTTTTTTCTCGTAGGCCATGTACAGGTCGAAGGTCGGCACCTGCCGCACATGCATACAGCGGAAGCCGGTCTCGATAAGCGCGTCCAGCAGACGCATGGATTTGGCTTTCTGACCGGGCGCAGCCAGCAGAACCGAAACATTGCTTTCATCGTATTCTTCATCGTTCGGGGTGATCTGAAAACCAGAGACCGGCGCGTAGCCGTCGCTTTTGAGCCTGACGCTGCGGGGCACTTTCCCGTGGGGGAGGATGATGTTGACGTCGCCTGTGATGTTTACCGTGAAGTTTTCCATGATACATTCCTTTCTCAGCGCTCATTCTGGCGCTGCCGTTTGCTTATTCCGATATTTGAATCAATCGCCGGTTTCCGTGATCGTTACCGTCAGTCCGTATTCGTCCTCCAGCGCTTGCAGCAACTGCTCCAACTCGTCACGGCTTTTGATATACGGGATTTCCAATGCTGATACCGAAACCTCCAATGTTTGGGCCAATGCACAGAGCAGGCTGTGCTTAGGCGTTCTTGCGCCGGATTCATACTGTGCAATGCGGATGTCAGCGGTTTTCGCCGGAAAGCCCACAGCCATCCCCAATGCTCTTTGCGTCATCCCACGTTTCAGACGAAAGCTGCGGATGCGTTTTCCCGGACTCATAAAGCTGCGCATTGTCTTTGCTCCCTCCTCCGCACTGGATGGCCAGCTTTTTTCTGAACTTCTTTCAGCGCTCATTCTGGCGCTGCCGTTTTTTCTGCCACTGTTCCAGCAGCTTGATAATGACCTGTTCCATTTGCTGCGGTGTGTAATTCCTGGGGAAGTATTTTCGGAGCGTATCGCTTTTCAGCGTGACGCGATCCAGCTCGTCCTTCTTTTCCTCGGACATGACCTTGTACATGGCATTCTGTGTGCATTTGCCCTCACGGCTGAGTTTTTTCAGCCGCTGCGCCTGCGAGAGCGAGGGGGTGTTCTGTGAATACGCCATTGCGTCCAGAACGCCCTTCTGTTCTTCCGGCTTGAGATATGACAGTTCAACAGCAGGGTTAAAAGCAAGCTCGTTTTTGTCCACCATCGTTTGCAGCTCCGGCACAAGCTCTGTCAGTCGCACAAAACGGCGCACCTGATTTTTGCTTTCGCCGGTCTGTTGGGCAATAATTTCGGCTGTTTCCAACTTCCGCCCAACTTGGGTGGAAGTTAAATCTGTCCGCTGTCCCTGATGCTTCAACGCCTCCATTTTCATTTTGTACGCCTGTGCGCGTTCCATAGGCGAGATGTTCTCGCGCTGCAAATTGGTATCCACCAACAAGATCACCGCCTCGTCGTCAGTCAGATTGCGGACAATGGCCGGGATCGTGTCCTTACCGGCAAGGCCGCTTGCGTGCAAGCGCCGGTGTCCGGCGACCATTTCATAGCCGCCTCCGGGGTCTGGCCGGATGATGGTAGGATTGAGTACGCCGAACTGCATGATGCTGTCTACGGTCTCCTGCATAAGTGCATCGTCCACCACCTTGAACGGGTGATTCTTAAAGGGGTGGATATCCGAAATGCGTATTTGCTGCACTTGCTCCGGCTGAGTGCTCTGTGTGTCCTTTGGTTCTGTCTTCTTTGGCATGGCGTTCACCTCCGTAACATGTAAAAAGCCGCAGGCCATACAGCCAGCGGCGTCTAAATGCGTCCCTCTGCCATATCGTGCTGCACCAGCGCTGCGTAGTAGCTGCTTATGGTAAGCGAAGCGTTATACAGCGTCGCCAGCAGATATTGACGGATGTTTTTGATTTTTGTGGTGTTCTCCTTCATGCAGCTCACGACGAAGCGGATATGCTCACTGTCCAGCTTCAGGAACCGGCTCCTGACCACCTCCGCGGGTTTGTCGTCGCCGGAAATTCGCACGGTCTCTTTTGTGGTGCAGACCGTATCCACGATAAGCTCCAGAATTTCCTCGACGATTTCCTTGTCATACGGCAAGTCCACCAGCAGAACGTCATAGCTGATATTCTCCATGATAAGCTCTCTGTACTGCGCTCTTCGCTCCGCATCGTTTTCTTTCGATTCCCGCTTTTGACCGCCCCTGAACGAAGAGAAGGGAAGAGACTCAGTATCGTTAAAATCAGTATTGTTCTTCTCAGTATTACTACCTTTTGATTTTGGAAATTCTTGAGTTTCGATTTTCAAAAGTCCAGAATTTTGATTTTCACCATTCTTGAATTTCGATTCCGGTGTGGCAACAAAATTCTTGACGTAAATGAGATTGGGCTTGCCGAGACCCTGCCGCTTGCGCTCGATAAGCCCGCATTTATCGTCCAGTTCGTTCAGCAGCTTCACGGCCTTCTGCGAAGCGCAGGAAAGCGCGTCCATGATATCCTCCACGGTATAGATGATGTACACACGCCCATCCTGATCCAGCCAGCCATTCTTGACAGACAGGCTCATGCGGTCAAGAAGCAGGCCGTAGAGGATTTTTGCCTCTGCCGAAAGGTCTTTGAAACGCTTATCTGTGAACAGCACCTTGGGGATGCGGTAGAAGGAAAACTGTTCCGCCTGATCCCCGTAGTAATAGTCCAGTATCATGTATCTTCACGCCCTTTCCAAAGGCCCATAGAGCGCAGCAGCTCTTTCGTACACCAGCCGATGCAGGGAGACGCCCGCCCATACGGACAGCCGTCGCACTCGCTGACGGCGGCAGACGGCTTCTGCGCTGAAATATAATAGCAGCCGGTTTTGCCGCGAAAGGTGCAGCCCTCTGTCTGCTTCCAGAAATAGCAGTACCGGCAGTCTTTTGGTTTGTCTTCTGTATGTCCGTTCATTGCTTTCGCCTCCATTCCCGCCCATACGGGGCAACAAAAAAGCACACCCTCCGGCTCCGTCATGGAGCAAGTGGGTGTGCTATGTACATTGAGTTTTCCCGTATTGTATTTGAATTTGGATGTCCAACTCCGTAGATAAAATGATATTGACTTTGATGCCGATTTCTCCTAAAATATCCGCAAGGGAAATGATACCTAACGCCTTTCTTAGCTATTTCTAATTTTCTTCTAATACAGCGGCATTTTTTCTAACGAACAGGATTTCTCTTTTGCTAACTCGATTTGACTTGAACTCATTTGTAGCAATTATAACCGCCTGGTTTCCTCATTTTTTCGTGCAGATTTTGGACAAATCTTGACTCGAATTGTCTCGGAGGAAAATGATACATTTCTGCTCCTAAGCGGAAGGTCGGGGGTTCAAATCCCTTCTGGGATGCCAAAAAGCTGCAAGCCTCAGGTTTCGGGGCTTGCAGCTTTTTGATGTTATTTGCGGTTCCAGTTTGCCATGCTGCTGCCCTGCTGCTCCACAAAGCCGCGATGGCCGTGGACGGAGATCTGGGTGAGGGCTGCTTCCAGCGCGGCAAACTCGTCCTCGGTCAGGCTCATGTTCCAGGCTCCCAGATTTTCCAGAATGCGTGCCTGATTCACAGAAAAGATAATGAAGAGTCCTACGCCAGCCACACCTTCTACTCCTTCGATGACTATGTGAAGCAACTTGCAATCCGTGAACACCAATATAACAATTTCCCCATGAGACCGCTCAACTGGAAGTCACCTAAAGAGGTCCTGTTCGCTTTTCCTAATGTGTAACACATCATTGACAAACCTACACGCTGTAAAAGCCGGGCATTCCAGAGCAGGGAACGGGCAAAAAAACTATTGACAAACCCGCATCCCCATGCTATAATACCCAGGAACCTGAGGGGTTCACCACATCGCGGAGTAGAGCAGTTGGAAGCTCGTCGGGCTCATAACCCGGAGGTCGTAGGTTCGAGTCCTGCCTCCGCAACCATAAAAGCACCGGATTTCGGCACGAAATCCGGTGTTTTTCTAACTTTTAGAAGCAAAACAGAGCACCCCAAAATACCCATGGGGTTAGCTGTGGGGTTAGCTCCGAAAAAAGGTGTTTTGGAAAGCGGCGTTTTTCCAACTTTTTTACAGAATCTTTTTTGCCTGTTGATGACGTTGAAACTGTCTTTTGATATGACACCATGCAAACAAGATAGTCGCAATAGTATCCTGGTAAACCCGTAGTTGGCAGTTCATAAACAGAAAAGGCTATTGTTAGAATAAGATATATATGTTAATATGTAGAAAACAATTGCGCAGGGAAAATGTTCCATCTCAAGGGCAACACAATTCCTGGCACTGAATCAACGCTTGCAGAAGGAAAAGAAAAACTGAGGAGTGAGATCTCATGGGAAAGGCATCAACAAAAGAAAACAAAAACCGGTACTTTCAGGCACGGGAGGATCTGGGGCTGACCCGTGCAGAGGCGAGTGAACTGCTGGAGGTCATTTCTGAAGACCGTGTGGAAAAAATTGAAAATGAGAGGATTGCACCACAGCCATATGATGTGCTTGCTATGGCTCGCGCCTATAAAAAGCCTTCCCTGTGCAATTACTACTGCTCACATGAATGCCCCATCGGGAAAGAGTATGTGCCTGAGGTGGAGGTAAAGGAGCTTTCCTCTATCGTACTTGAAATGCTGGCATCCCTGAATTCTGTCCATAAGCAAAAAGATCGGCTTATCGAGATAGCCGCAGACGGAAGGATTACCGGTGACGAGATTGAGGATTTTATACATATTCAGGAAGAACTGGAGCGAATCTCTGTCACTGTGGAGACGCTGCAGTTGTGGGCCGAGAAAATGCTGGCTACCGGTACGATTGATGCTGAGCAGTATAAACTCCGGAAAAATAAGTAATTGTGTGGCAGCGTATCCGCAGAGGATGCGCTGCCTTATTTCGCGCGTTCCGCAGGATTATCCTGCCCTATTTTTCTGTGATTGTGCTGTATTCTGAAATCCCTATTTGGTACAATTCAAGTACAAAGGAGGGATGACGATGACAGTAAAGGAACGTATTCTGGCATTGAGGCTCTTGGAAAAGCAGGAGAAGATGCCGAAGTATTTTCAAGAAAACGGTATTCGTGTTTATGTTGCACGGAGCCCTCAAAAGGAGGATAAAGATGTTTGAACTTCTGGTTGTTGCTGCATTTCTGTGGCTGTTCATAAAAGGTCTCGGTCTGGCGTTCCGTGTTACCTGGGGCCTGACAAAAGCAGTGGCAATTGTACTGTTTGTGTTGGCAATGCCTGCCCTGCTGGGATGTTTGCTACTGGCAGGCGGTGTATTGCTGCTGATCCCGGTCGCGCTGGTTGGTATTGCTTTTGGTATTCTCAAAGAGGCTGTGTAAAGCTGCAGATGGGAAGATGCTTTTGCCCCCTATTCCTCTCTTTTCGGAGAGATAGGGGGCATTTTCCGCGTTCCTGACCGTTTATTTCAGAAATGGCCAGTAGTACAATATTCCCGTAAGCAGAAACACCATGCATATCATAATTACTGAACGGAGGATTTGTAATGAGTTTATTTGGGAATAAGGAACGCCAGACCATTTCTCGCTTAGAGAGTGAGTTGGAAAGGAAAAACCGAAGGATCAGCCAACTTGAATCTTTGTGCGCTGAGAAGGATGAATACTTCCTGGGAGCAATATCTGATGGACTCAGGCATGGCAGCTCAGAGGCTGGAAGGCATATGGCTGACAGAAAGAAATACCTTCACGGGAAGTATTGAATAAGTGATGTAAGCCGGTGAACAGGAGGATTTGCGCATGAAGTCTAGAATCTATTGTACCAATCCGAAGACAGGAGAGCTCTATTTTTATCTTCGTCACGATGGAAAAAGGTATTACCTGTTTCATCAGCCATATCGAAAAAGCGTTTGTGCTTTTTTCGAACATGGGGTTTATCTGGATGATGCCTTTGACTACTCCAGAGCCAAACGCAACCCTCGAATCGTTAAGACGATTTCAAAATTGCCGTTCGCCATTCATTACATTGAGTCCGAATATGGAGTCACCGTTTTGGAGCGGACCCGGAAGCGGCGCAATCAGGCTGCATAGCTTGGAAGGGAGGGCTAAATTTTGGCCCTCCTTAACCCGTTTGATGGCTTTGACTTGTAGCATTCCTAGGGAATGGTCTATTATAGATACCAGGAGGTGTTTCAAATGGAAAAACTATACAGCGTCAAAGATGTCCGCGAATTGACAGGATTAAGCGGAAAAGAATTATACTATTTCGATCATGAGAATGTAGTGCCGCCAACGAGTACTTCCAACTATTCTGTCGAAGGGAATAGAGGCTATAAACTATATGATGATGCTGCGGTAGCCAGACTGCAGCAGATTGCAATGTACTATGAACTCGGTCTTAAGCGTAACGAAATCCGCGATATTATGAAAGCTCCTGACTATGAGGTGAATAAAGCCTTGGATGAGCTGACCCATGCACTGGAAGAAAAACGTCTGAAGCTTGACCGCCACATTGCGGCAATTCATAGTTTGAGATATGTTGGCATAAAAAACGGAATGATGGGTTGGATTAATGGTATTCGAATAGAAGAGCTGGGGAGAAATATTCTCGCGATAGAGCATTCCTCTCTTGCAAAGGTGTGGAGTGCTGATATTGATAAGGCATCAATAGATGCATTTGAAATAACGCTTTATGATTATCTGGAAAAATTAGCAGCCTTGGACGATCAAGAGTTGAATGGAGAACAAGGGCACGAACTGCTTACCGGAATCTTTCAATCTGGCAGCCAACATTTGGGCTTGCCTGGCTATTTGTACGTGCTGGGTATGTTTCTGTCTGCTATTGGAGATGGATCCGCAATAGAGGAAATCTTCAACGACATTCCTGTTTCTGTGACAGCACCACAAGGAAAAGCTGCGCTTTGTTACATTAAGAGGGATGCGAAACAGCTTCTGAACGAAACAGCCCATGTAATTGCCGAAAACTACAGTACAATTGGAAAACCTTTCGACACTCCTGAGGTGACCGCAATGATTGAGTCAATCAAAAAATTGCTTGCGAATCACTACGGCATCAAGCATTACGAAGAATATAAATTGATTTTTGAGCAGATTTCTTTCCCTCCATACACCGAAAGAGAGGATTATCTTGGGTATGTAATGAATGCTCTGAGATTTCACTGCATAAAGAAGTGATTTTATTCCTGGAGAACACTTGAACCATTCCTCGGGAATGGACAATAATACGGTCAGATGATGCATCATCTGACAAGAACGGATGATAGCATTCACATATTCCGCCATAATCGCGCAATAAACAGTGTTATCCCGCCGCTTCTGCCGTTTATTTTTCTACCATTCGCCAGTATTATATTCATGTAAACAGAACACAGCACAAGCAACCGTTGAAACCGCGAAACGGAAGCCACGGCACTTAGCCGATAATGATCATCCGGATATCAAGGTTTTATCGTGAGTGATTTATGCTGATGTCAGATGGGAGGTATGCTTATGTAGAATACTGGAATCGCGGACTCATGTAGTATTTCAAGGATCATCTGTTACTTATCATCTAGGGAGGATGCGTATGACTGAGATTACTATGAATGCGATTTCTGAGGAGAACGTTTCCGGCAGACTGGATATCTCTGGTTGGGTTAAGGCCCACAAGAGAGTTTTAACCATTGGTGGAGTTAGTATTATATCACTTATTGGTATTGCCATTGGGTTGAAGAATAAGGATGCTCTTGCGGAACTTCTGAGTTCCTTTTCGAGTCCCATCGAACAGGCGGTGCCGATTGAGATACTAGCTACAGAGGCTGCTCAGTCGATTGATGATGTGTCCTCAACCGAAGACTATATCCGTTTGGTAGAACAGTATGTGAGAATGCATATCAGAAATCTCCCTGAGGGGCAGCACCATTCGCTTATGAAGGCAGCAGAAGCGGAGATGCTTGGTATTGATTTGCTACCTAACCAGACGATCGTAGATTCATACAACAAGTTCGTTGCATGAGGTGGGTAGAGAATTTCGTTTTCAGCATACAGATTTCGATTGTTTGGGGTGACAAATTTCAGACGGCATGGTTAGCGCCATGCCGTCTGGAAAAACTTGTTTTTGCAAGGAGGAGTTCTCTATGGATGATATTTTTCAGAAGGAATACGCAGAGTATTTGGAAACTACTTTGAAGGAATTGGTGACACTTCCTGTCGAAGGTATTTGTATCCTTGCAAAGCTGCAAGGTGGTGCCACCTACACGAGTTTTCATAAAGCATCAATTACGGATAAGATCCTTTATGCGGGGCTTATTCAGCAGGAGGCGATGATTGAAACATTGGAGAAGAACCGAATGATTCGTGGACATGAAGGCGACGAATAATACATTCCTCATTCGGATGCCTATGCGGATAAATAGCAAAATACATATCATCGGAGGTTTTATTATGGGCTACAAACTTACAATTCACTTTTCTGACGGCAGTGCTGAAGAAGTCGATGATGTTTTTGAGACAGAACAAGCAGCATTGGATGAATTTGACACTTGGTTGGACAGTTGGGAAGTCGGGAAAGAAACACTTCAGTTGGCTGGGGAAGATTACATAGATGCAGATATTGAAGGTTGCGATATTGACGAAGTGTAGTAAATAAATTCAAGGTTGACATTACAATCATTAAAGGAGGATACTATGAAAGAAAGATTTCCTGATGTTGATTGGTGGTGCGATCGTTGCGGAGCATATCTGAACACCCAAAACGGATTTGATGATCACCACTACATTTGGCGCTGCACGGAATGCGGCCACAAAAACAGCATTTCAGCTGACAACATCTATGAGTCCCACGAGGATTACCATAATCATCAGAACAAGTAAGGAGGATCCCTTATGAGACACGTATTCAGAGCCACGAAGATAGGGTGGGACAAAGAGCAGGAAGGTATCTGGTTTGATTCTACATACTATTCAGCGGAGGAAGCCAAGGCACAATTCCAACCGTATCAGGGAACTACAAGGAACGGTTACCCCTATACGGGATATGAGTATGATGGACAAAGATACCATGATGTAACATACCTTGGTGAGTTCGAGGATGACGAAATGCCTCATAACAACAGGGAGTACATCGATATTACACTTGATCGTGGGAAGAAATCTTGTTAATTACAAAGGATTTTGAAAAAACTCAGCCTTTTCTAACTTGATTGTGCAAATAAAATGCCGTCGGTGTGAGCGCAACTCGCATCGACGGCGTTTTTTCATTCTCTACCCAGCAGCCAGTCAACGGATACATTCAGGATATCCGCCAGGGCATTCAGCTCAATATCTGATACCGGGCGTTTCTGACCTTCCAGTAAAGACAGCGCGGGTACGCTGATATCAATCCCGGCAAGCTGCAATTTGGCAAGCAGTTCCACCTGTTTCATTCCCTGTGCCAGCCGCGCCTCGGTAACACGCTTGCCGATGATGTTACGATCGCCTAGCTCCAGCTTTCTCGGTTTCATACTGCTCACCACCCTTATGGCATCATTATATGCCGTAGGGGTCTTGATATATTTGGTAATACCAAATATAATAATTAAAATTTGGTATTACCAAATATTGAGGTGCAATATGAAAAGCTGCTTCTTTATTGGCCACAGGGAAGCTTCCGAGGAATTCTTTTCAGCGCTTACAGAGGCTGTAGAGCATCACATTGTTCACTGTGGTGTTACGGAATTCATTGTCGGTAACTACGGAGGTTTTGACCGCATGGCTGCAAGGGCTGTTATCTCAGCAAAGGCGTTGTATCCGGGAATTACTCTGCTGCTTCTGCTCTCCTATCATCCGGCAGAGCGCCCCATTGAAACACCACCCGGGTTTGATGGTACTTTCTACCCACCGGGCATGGAATCTGTTCCCCGCCGGTACGCTATCGCCCGAGCAAACCGGTATATGATCGATCATGTGGACTATCTGATTGCCTATGCGTGGCATCCGGCGAGCAATGCAAAAGAGCTGACTGCGTATGCCCTAAGAAAAGGCGTTGTTGTGACCAATTTGGGGGAAATCCGTGAAAGCAAGGAAGAATAGCTGTTTTTCATATTGTATTCCCACAATTAACCAAGTATAATGGATTTACATATCTTCTTCGCCATTGGGGGACGGTTTATGTTCGATAGAGAAGGTTTTATTGACTATGTAGGCGCAAAAAGCGGGAATAGCTATGCCAGTGGTTTGGCAAGGATCGAGAACCTGTATTCCGTTGGAATCGATGCCGAATATGACAAGGACAAGTGTGAAGCATTACTTACTCAGATCGGAGCAGATAAGAAGCGGACGGATCTCGATCAAAAGGAACTGAAAAAGCGCAGTGACGCAGCATCCCACTTGAAGCGGTATATCACTTTCAAAACGAATTCGATCGATACGATCACAGACAGGATTCACTTTGTGATCGACCACTATAAAGAACATTTTGATGCCGTAGACCAGGGGGAACGGTACAAATGGGAAGCTATCGCCTGGTATAAGAAGCATTGGAAGATCGATTCTCCCAACTTTGCGCAGATGCTGGAAGAGGCGTTCGGAAAGGCAAAGAATCTGCTTGCCTCCGCGATGTATTATCCTTATCGTATGATAACAGAATACGCCCGAGTCAATCCTGAAGAAGTTCGCAGAATTTTCAAAATACTGTATGACGAGAGTTTGCCACTGGAAGAGCGTTATCAAGTATTCCGGGACAGCTGCAAATCCGGTGTTGATCAGATAAGAGCCCAAAATCCTGAGTATGAAAAAGCTGTGAATCATTATCAGGATCTGCGTGCAATCATGGTTTATCTGACTTTTGAATACCCGGAGAAATACTATCTGTACAAATCCACTATGTATTCTGATTTTCGTGACAGAATCGGATTCCGGGAAGATAAGTCCAACCAATCTTCCGTCATTGGCAAAGTTGAAAACTTCTTCCGGTTGTGCGAAATAATCCTCGCGGAAGTCGAAAAGGATCAGGAGCTGATTGCAAAGCACAAAGCCCGTCTGGACAACGACTGCTATGCTGATGAGGCACTTCATCTTCTGACCATGGACATTGTGTATTACGGAAGTAACTATATGTCTGATAAAGATTTCAAGACTCGTCCCAGTGTCTCGGCAGAAACGGCATATTGGCCCTCTCTGGAAGAATACAATCCCGGCATCACCACAGAAATGTGGAAATCAGTTCTGTGTAACCCCTCAGTTACTTCCCCTGAAAATCTGGATATGCTCTGGAAAATGCTGAAGCTGGGCGGCGAGAGTACTTGCGGGCATCTGGCAGAGACATTTGGAAACACTGCGGGTTTCTATAATGCGCTTGGCACTGGTTTTGCCGGAAAGGTAAAAAAACACTTCCGTTGCCCTGACTGTATTGATCCTGAAGATAATGATGAGGAACACAGCAGAGTATATGTGGTTCCGTTTATCGGGCGCTATATCATGGAGAACGGAAACAAACGCTATTCTTGGCGGCTCCGCGAGGAACTGAAAGAGGCACTTATGTATATTGATCTTCCCGATTCCGACCAAGAATCCGTAACGGATGTGGGTCTGAACACCATTCTATATGGCCCTCCCGGTACCGGCAAGACCTATCATACGGTCATCTATGCCGTTGTAATCATTGAGAATAAGGAGCTTTCAGCAGTTGAAAAAGAGGACTATGCGGAAGTTCTGGAGCGGTACAATGAATATAAAGCGCAGGGCCGTATCGAGTTCACGACTTTCCATCAGTCCTACGGCTATGAGGAATTCATTGAGGGAATTCGACCAATGATTACCCCCGATGATACAGACGGCGAATCCGGCGAAATCCAGTACAGCGTACAGCCCGGTGTATTCAAGCGCTTTTGTGAGAGAGCCGAGCGTCCTGCCGTTAGGGTAGATACAGATTACGGAATCAGCGACAGTCCAAACATATGGAAGGTTTCTTTGGAAGGTACGGGCGACAATCCTACCAGAACGGAATGTTTGAAAAATAACCATATCCGAATTGGCTGGGACGACTATGGCAAGGATATCACAGATGAAACCGACTTTTCTGTTTCAGGCGGCCGTGTGGTTCTGAACGCATTTATCAACAGAATGCAGGTTGGAGATATTGTACTGTCCTGTTACAGTGCTTCTACCATTGATGCCATTGGTGTCGTTACCGGTGAATACGAATGGCACGATGAATATGCCAGCCTGAAGCGTCTGCGTAAGGTCAACTGGATTGTCAAAGACATTCGTGAGAACATTCTGGCAATCAACGGTGGAACCTCTATGACCCTGGCATCCGTTTACCGTCTGAATATTTCTCTGCCGGATGTGTATCAACTGATTGAGAAGTATCAGCCGAAACAACTTGCCCCTGCAAAGAGCGAAAACTACGTTTTCATCATCGACGAAATCAATCGCGGCAACATCTCCAAAATCTTTGGTGAACTGATCACTCTGATTGAAGCGACCAAGCGTGTTGGCATGCCAGAGGGAATGACGGTCAGATTACCCTATTCTCAGAAACCGTTTGGTGTTCCCAAGAATGTTTACATCATCGGCACCATGAATACCGCTGACCGTTCTATTGCCACAATTGATACCGCTCTGCGGCGTCGCTTCCTGTTCCGGGAAATGCTGCCTGATCCCAAGGTTCTGGCAGATATCAGTGTAGAGGATCTTTCCATCAGTGAATTGCTGACCCGTCTGAATAAGCGGATCACAGTCCTGTATGACAGAGAGCATACCATCGGACATGCCTATTTCATGCCGTTAAAGGCCAGCCCCACCGTCGAAACTCTGGCAGAAATATTCACCAACAACATTGTTCCTCTGCTGCAGGAGTATTTCTACGAGGATTATGAAAAGATCCGACTGGTGCTAGGCGATAATAGGAAATCGAATCCGGAAGAGCAGTTTATCGTTGCCAAGGAAAATGATTATGCAGAACTGTTTGGCGATATCGAAGTTGGACTGGATGACGGATACAGCTACGAAATCAACGATGCGGCATTTGGCAATATTGAGGCTTATCGCTCAATTTAACGAATCGCAAAGGAAGGAGGCCGGCGCATGAAACCTGTCTATCAGATAACCGAATACGGCTCTTTCATCACCGGCAAGAAAGTGGATGGATACATTACGCTGCCTCCGCACACCTTCGAACAGCTTGAAAACTTTGTACTTACCAACCGCAGCAAAGAAGTCGATGCGCTGGAATTGATGGGGCTGTCGGCTCGCAAGGGTATCGGTAAAGTCATTACTGCCAGGAATTATGTAGGAATCATCACCATGAACGATGGCACGACCATTGAGATTCTCCCCAAGGTTTCTTCCTCTTCTGAAGATGATTCTGCAGCCGGAGTCAAGCGGCTGCTCATTGAAATGCTGAAGACGCTCCGGGATTCTCCTTATAAAAATCTGCAAAGCACCAGCGTGAATGTGGAGAAGATGAACATCTTTGATGTTTTCATTCGCATGTTTATCGACGAAGTGTTCATTATCGTAAAGCGCGGACTGAAATGCAGCTATGAAACCATTGAGGAAAACGCTACATTTTTCAAGGGAAAAATGTTGTTCTCCCAGCAGATTAAGTTTAATCACACCCACAAAGAGCGCAGCTATGTTGCCTACGATGCTTTCAATGTAAACCGCCCGGAGAATCGGCTGTTAAAGGCTACCTTGCAATATCTGCATCCGCGCTCTGCCTCTTCAAAAAACAGAAACGATATCAAGATTCTCCTGAATTCTTTTGCAGAAGTTGACGCATCGGCAGACTACAAAAGCGACTTTGCAAAGTACATCCCTGACCGCAATATGAAGGATTACAGCACAGCACTGCTGTGGAGCCGGGTATTTCTGATGGGCAAGAGCTTTACTTCTTTCGCTGGCTCAGAAGTAGCGATGGCACTACTGTTCCCCATGGAAACTCTTTTTGAAAGCTATATTGCTGCCCTGATGAACAAAAAGTTAGGATATGCAGACTTTGCCGTATCCGTACAGGACAAGACCTACCATCTGTTCGACGAACCGGGAAAGAAGTTTCTGATGCGCCCGGACATTGTGGTGAAGCGCAAAGCAGACGGTGCAGTATTCATTCTCGATACCAAGTGGAAGATCCTTGCAGACAATAAGACTAACTACGGAATTTCCCAGGCAGATATGTATCAGATGTACGCTTATCAGAAAAAGTATGGTGCCAATCATGTGACACTGGTCTATCCGAAAACCGACAAGGTTGCTTCTGAGACTGGTATGGAATACCGATCTGACGACGGTGTGACTGTTCGAATCCGTTTTGTGGATTTGTTTGATGTACAGAAGATCACGCAACAATTGTGTGCGGATTTTTTCTGAAATCATAAGGAGCGGATATTGCTATGAAAGTTTTGGTCAGCGCGTGCCTGCTTGGTGAAAACTGTAAATACAACGGCGGCAACAACTACAGCGGCGCAGTTGCAGAATTTGTGCGGGGCAAAGAGATTTTACCCATTTGTCCGGAGCTGATGGCTGGGATGGGTTGCCCCAGAACGCCTATTGAAATTGTAGACGGAGTGCTGACGGATCGGGATGGCAAGAATGTGGACGCTGCTATGCGCGCGGCAGTAGAAATGGCTATGAAGCAGATTTCTTCGGAGGAAATCCAATGCGTGGTTCTGCAATCCAGAAGCCCCACCTGTGGCGTGAATCAGGTTTACGATGGGAGCTTTTCCGGAAAGCTGATCCCCGGGGCGGGCATCTTTGTTCAGGCACTGAAAGAGGCCGGTTATCGGGTGATTGACGCGGAAGATGTCGGGAAGGAATAGAAACTCTGTTTCTTAGTGGTTCGTAGTAGTGGCAAGCAGTGCCTGGGTACTACCCAGCCGGATTTTCGCTTGTTGGGGGAATCCCCCAAACCCCAGATCTGCTCCTTCCGGGCAGGCAACGCGTTTATGTGATACGCTTTTTCGGGGATATAATTGCGGATAATAAAAAGGCTATGTGCTCCAATCGGAATACATAGCCTTTTCATTTTGCGTGAAGCAGAAAACCGTTAGCACGACATCACTGGAGATCGTTCGCCCGAATAGTCTGTCAGATATCGATGCTTTGAAGTTCTTTCAATGTTGCAGGGATATCATTCGTGACAGTATCGTAAATGATACCCATGTCTACGCCGCCGTAGTTATGGACGATTCTGTTTCGCATACCTTTCAGTGCTCTCCAGGCAATTTCGGGATGTCGGTCCTTGAAGTCCTGTGTCAGCTTGTCGGAGTTCTCAGAAATCTGAATCAGGCGGAACATCACAGAATCCTGAAGCACCTCATTCTCTTCCAGATCTTCCTGATCAAGATCCTGGGTGTGCGCGATGATGAAGCGCAAGTCGGTCAAAATCCTATCAAGATAGTAACGGTTGTCTTTCGTGTTATCCATAGATTTTTACTCCGTCCTTCAGTATTTCTTCCACCAAGGATAAGTTGTCTTTTAATTGATCCTGGTTGAGCACATCTACTTGCTTGCACAGTTGCTCCCGAAGTTCCTCAACAAGATCATAAAACCGCATGCCAGAAATCGGCGTAGAAACCAGAAGGTCCACATCACTATGCTCATTGGCTTTCCCCTTGGCGTAGGAACCGAACAGGTAACAGTAAGATACTTCTTTCCCTTCAAACACTTGGCTGCAGGTGTTTCTGATTTGTTCTAAACTGAGAATGCCATGGGTCTCATCAAGGAAGCCATATTGATCCAGTTTTTGAAGCATAAACTGATATTTTATGGAAGCTTGCTTCAGCTCATCGTTTTCGTAGTTTTGATATGTGCGCAAAGGAACACCCAGATATGCAGCACAGGCTGCTTGGGTTAGTTTCTTCTGCGTTCGAAGCTGTTTTAAGGTCATAGCCCAATCACCTCGGATACATCATAGCACAGCATTTCTGAATGCGCAAGAAAAATACGCAAAATCTGCGTACTACTCGAAAAAAATTATACGTAATTTTGGCGCGCTTCAATCGCCGGACATGATGCAATTATCCATTCCGACGATATTATCTCCCAGAGAAGTAGCAAGCAATACAACCCGGTACCTATTTTGCGAGAACGCTTGCTGAGACGGCTACCCCAAGCTCCTATGAACACAGAATTCTTCTGTGGCTGCGTGATTCAAAATCGTTGAAAACAAAAAAGAGCGCCCACACGGGACTCGTCAAATCCCGTGTGGGCGATTGTCATGCCTGCCGTAAAACCGCAAAGGCACCGGCGCGGATGCCGCTGGCTTCTGCGCGCGCCCTTGCCACCTGGTGGGCGTAGATATTCAATGTTGTGGAAGCGGTAGCATGTCCAAGCTCAGCGGCTGCGTTCACAAGATCCACACCGTTGGCAATCATCATGGAAGCTGCGGTATGTCTGAAGGCGTGCGGGTGTATGTGAGGCAGATCATTTTCTTCGCTGAATTTGTTCAGCCAGTCGGTGATGCTGTCCGGGTGCATGGGCGTGCCGTCGTCCTTGGTAAACAGAAATCCTGTATCCTGCCAGATGTCCGCATGACAGATTTTTTGCCGAAGCTGATCGGTACGGTATTCTTTCAGAACCGCGATGGTTTCCGGGGACAGGCAGATAGCCCGGGGCTGACCGGTCTTGGGTGGTCCGACATATGTGCCCTTTTCCTTTGTGTACAGAAGCGCCTGCCGGATCATCATATTGCCTTTATCCAGGTCAACGCAGTTCCATTGCAGTCCCATCAATTCTCCACGGCGGCAGCCGGTATCGATGAGAATGTAGGACATGGCTTTCCACTTGACAGGAGCCTTTTCCAGTGCTTTGACAATGTCGGCAATCTCCTCCGGCTGGAAGTAGTCCGCCTCATGCTTCGGCACTTTGGGCGGCGAGGCTTTCGCGGCGGGATTGTACGGGACAAGCATTTCCTTATCCGCCTGCGCCAGAATCATGGAGATCAGACGGTGATGCTCCAGAATGGTTTTGTTGGACAGGGGCTTCTTCCGGTCGGATACCGTAAACATTTCTGACACCGAGTATCCCAGTGCATCCGCAATGCCCTGTGCTGTTTCCAGCTTCACGGCCTTGCCATTTAATACTGCATTCAAAGTGGTGTGGGCAATGCCGGATTCTCTGGCGATAACATGTTTGGGCTGGCCCAGTGCTTCCACTTTTTCCTTCAACACCTTCTTCGCCACAGCAATGGTGCCGAGATTCCTGACACCGTTTTCAGACAGCGTTTTGTAAAAATCGTTCAGGTGCTGTGGACGAATCTGTGTCAGCTTCAGGTGCCCGATGGCATCGTTGATTCTCGGGAGCATCGCCCGATACCGCTCGATCGTGGTTGGCGCGAGACCGTTGCGCTCCTTCAAATCCAGCACATAGTCTGCATAATCGCAGAAGCGTTTCACCTTGTCGATATCATAACCTGCCTGGATTGCCTCTTCAAATTTGAAGGCCGCGGCCATCGCTTCCCGTTCCATTTGTTTCTTGCTCATGTTCGGACGGGGTGGTTTCCATGTGGTGATGCGCTTGATCTGTTTTCCCTCCCAGTTTAGGCCTCCAGAGACGATCAGCCGATAGTGCATCAGCTGACCGGCTTTATTATATCTTGGTTCGATGGATGCCATATACATTCTCCTTTCCGTGGGACTGGCTCACAGCTATCATAAACTGTGAGCCAGCGTATGACAAATGTGCGGCTTACTGTTCGCAGTTGACCCAGCGCAGAAATGCGTCCCAGGGAATCAGGTAAGTCCTGCCAATAATCTTACAGGGAAGCTGCCTGGTGCGGATGGCACGGCGCAGGGTGTACTCGCTGATGTTGATGTCGGTGGCGTTGGTGCGCTCCACGGTCTGCTTAATATTCATAACGCTCATATTCATAATCTTATTGTTCATCGAGGGATCTCCTTTTCCAGTTTCGTTCGTATTTCTCCAGTAATTGCAGAATTGTCTGCTGGATTCTGGCTGTGGTATAGTTCTTGGGGAAGTAACGGCGGATGTCCTTCAGATCAAACCGCAGTTTTTCTTCCTGGTTGGCTTTGGGCTGCTGCAACAGCTCCAAAATCCGATCCATGCTCAGCACCCCTGACTGGCTAAACTTTTTCAGCTGCTGGGACTGGGAAAGCGAGGGCGTGCAATCCTCGCTTTCCATGGTCTCCAGCAAATCTCACTGCTGAGATTCCGTCAGATTGGAAAGCTCTACAGCCGGAGTCAGGGCAATTTTCTTTTCATCCACCATCTGCAAAATCTCCGGGATGAGATAGGTCAGGCGTACATATCTCTGAATCTGATTCCGGCTTTCGCCGGACTGTTGTGCAATGAGTTCGTCTGTTCTCAACTTCGTCCCAAGTTGAGACGAAGTTCCCTGATGGCTCATAGCCTCCATTTTCATCCTGTACGCGAAGGCTTTCTCGCTGGGCAGTAGGTGCTCCCGGTGAAGATTGCTGTCCACCAGTGCGATGATGGCGGCATCCCGATCCATGGAATAGATTAAGGCTGGAACGGTTTCGATTCCTGCCTTTTGGCACGCCCGGAGTCTACGATGACCGGAGATCACCTCATATTCCTCTGTATCGGTTTCCTGAACCACAATGGGCGTCAACAGCCCTTGGGTCAGGACGCTGAAAACCAGCTGGCCCATTTCGGCATCATCCTTCACCCGGAAGGGATGATTCTCAAAGGGGCGTAGTTTGTCGATGGGTAAGAACTCTGCGCGGGGTGGTGTGTTTGCTGCAAGCTGTGTCCTCCTGTAATCCCGGTGCGTCAACGCACACCGAATAACTTCTTGTTGTGTCATGTCCTCCATAGCTTTTTCTATATCCCCCTTGTTTACAAAAGGAAAAAGAAGAATCATTGCAAGTTTTCAAGTAAAATCACCTCTCTTGAAGATTGGCTGGACAGAAAATGGTATTATCCTGTCAACAAGACAAACCGCAGTCGTTTATGCCCAGCCATCCGGGAGCGCCAGCTGTTCTTCAATCAGCGGGAAGGCTTCCGCTTTGACACGCCGCCAGGAACGCTGCTGCCCGTAGATTTCAAAGCGGTGCTGAGCACCCTTCTCCCAGCCGGTGACGGAATCGTTCATAATACTGCCGATCTCCCGCAGCTCCTGTTGCTTCGGCTCGGGCAAACCGTTGCCCAGCGCCTCCCGGTAGAGCATGAGAGAACAGACATAGTCTCCTTTGTAGCTGTCCAGGAATTTCTGAATCAGCCCGGCCTTGCTGTCCTCCGGCATAAATTCCCGCTGTGCAGTCCGCGCGATTTCTTCCAATTCCGGGGGCAGAATCAGACTGTAGTTTCCGCTTTGGTAGATGGTCATTGCCTCTGCCCAGACCTGCCGGATGTACGCCCGGGAGGCGACTTCGTCTGTCAGAATGTGGGTTTCCGCCTTCTCCGCGTTGACCAGCACCGGGAGAAAGCGACGGTTGCCGCTCCTGTCCAGCGGCAGAAAGTCCATGGTATTGGAGGTGCCGGCAAACACGCACTGCCGGGGCCGATCCTTCGGGTATTTCTCGTAGGGAACCTTATAGGTATCCTTCTGACGGCTCAGGAAGGATTTGATTTCCTCAATGCTCCTGGCGTTGGCGGTTGCCAGCATTTCTGCCATCTCAATAATCCAGTGTCCGTAGAGCATCCGGTACAGATTGTCGTCCGACAACTTTTTGATGTCGTCAGAAAACCAACTGTCATTCATGGCCAGCAGGCGGATGAAAGTGGACTTGCCTGCGCCCTGCCCGCCCACCAGACACAGCATGGTATCGAATTTGCTGCCCGGATGGAAAACCCGCTGAATCGCACCCAGCAGAAAGATTTTGAAGGCTTCCGTTGTGTACGGGGTTTTCTTTACGCCCAGAAATCTGGTCAGTGCGTTGCAGATGCGCTCCTCACCATCCCATTGCAGTCCCAGCAAAACATCGCAGATGGGGTGGTAGTGCGCCTCATTTGCCACAATATCCAGCGCGCACTGGATGTTCTTTTCCGCGGTGATGCTGTAGTTCTCCTCAAAATACAACCGCAGGTAGTTGATATCCGTGTCTGTTACCGCTGTATCGGAGCGGCACCAGCCCAGATCCTTCTCAATGTCAATCCGTTCGGTGAGACTGTTTCGGCGGATGGAACCTTTCAGAAGGGGGTCATTCTGGAAGACCAGCATGCAGTTTCCGAGACTCTGCATGACGGCTCCCTTGCTGTTGGTCTGGAGCATCAGACGGATTTCCTCTTTTGTCATAGTCGTGGATTCGCTGTTCATATTCCTTGATTATCTCCTTGTAGTGTAAATAAATGTCCTGTTTTTCTTCCTCCGTACCAAAGGACAGCTCCCACAGCAGCTGCTTTGCTGTGGCGCTGTTTTGAAGTGCTTCTGTAAAGTGGGGCGGGAAGTCCTCACCCGGATTGGGCGGTCTGGACTTCCATTTTACGAGCAGCAGATTGTATTCCCGCAGAACCTCCCGGGCGTGATACACCCAGTCCTCATATTTTCGCTGCGCCGGGGATTTCCGGACGACAGCCACATCGCCGCCGACGATTCCGAAATCCACCTCCAGTTTCCGTGCAGCGGAACCGGCGCTGATTCCAAATAGTCGGGCGGTGAAGGTGATCACATCTCCCACGGCTCCGCAGCCGAAGCAGTAGAAGGTTTCGTCCACCTTCATGCTGGGCGTGTGATCGTTGTGAAAGGGGCAGCGGCACATACCGCGGGAATTGACGGAAAGCCCATAAGCCTCTGCCGCCTGTCGGGTTGTGACTGCCTGTTTGATTTGTGCAAAGTTGATCACGATGATTCCTTTCTTGTGTTTCCGGGAGATGATTCTTTCAGGCATGAGAAAAGCCCCCACCTCCGTAATAAGCGGAAATGGGGGCGCGATGGGAACAATATGTCCTCGTGCCGGATGAAGCGTGCGTTGTAAATGAAAAAGCCCGTCGAGCGTGCTGCGTGCCGCGTTCGATGGGCTTTTTGTTCAGGTATATGCTTTATTCAGTTCCTTTGCCAGAAGCATTCCAACCTCCACGCCATGTACAAATCCGGCTTGCTCATAGTCCCGGCAAAGGGCGCAGACGGGATTCACAATCGTGTCCATCTCCCGCAGGGGCATTCCGTTCATTGCCTGGTACAATTCATGAAAACCAGCTTTGATGTCGTCACTGTCCATGTTGTTTGCATCATCGTACGCTTCATACAAAAGGGTCAGGACAGAATCTCCATCGCCAAAGTTCGGCGTTATATCGGCGATATAGCGGTCAAGATAATTAACAAATTCCTGTGCTGTCATACATAAACCAGCTCCTCACGGAGAATTTCCTCCGCCCTGTCCCGAATACTGTTCATCCGCTGCACCCATTGCATCGGGCCTCTGGCTTTCAGCACTTCAGTGGTTCCTTCGGCAGCTTTCATCTGGGACACCAGCGTGTCCAGCCGCAGCTGCGCCTGTTCGTTCAGGTCCGCAAGATAGGTCCAAAGCTTCCCGGACAGAATCAGATTGGTGTAGGTAATGGGATGCGTTGCCTTCAGGTATTCCCGGTGCATCCGCCCCCATTTTCCCATGGGCCGCGGCTCCTCCGGCAAGGCCAGATCGGGAATGTAATAATCTCCACATTTGACATATGCGATTTCCATATTGCTTACCTCCTTTCTTGTGTAAACCCATTGTACAGGAAATTCACACAATGCGCGAATGTGCGGAAGAAGGCTTTCGCATAAATGGATCTGTAATCCCATATTTGTCCTCGACGCCCTGAGATACGGGAAGTCACCAGACGGCAGCCTGCTGTGCTGCTCCATAGGAATCGAACCTCCCCGCCTTCCTTATGGCCGGGCCGCGAGTTACGGAAGCATCATTATCCCTGCGCAGGTTCGTCGCTGTGCCGGTTGCAACCCGACATTTTGGGGCTGACATGAATCGCTGTTCCTTTTCGGAAAGCCTCGGCGTGCTGCCCGCATAGCTCCTTGCACGGTAATGTATCTGGTGAATGATATTCAGTTTTCAAAATTCAGGTTGCGGCTTTTTACATGCGTATTGTACCGAGTCCAAAGGACTTCCAACAGGGACTGGTTGTGCCACTTTGCTGACACAAATAGTGCCAGTTCCGCCTGCCGCCCGCATAGCTTCTTGCGCGGGAATGTGTCTGGTGAATGGTATGCAGTTTTCAAGATTTCGGTTATAGGCTTTTCCTACTTGCATATTGTACCGATTCCAAGGGGCCTCCAACAGGGACTGGTTGTGCTACTTTTGCTGCATTACTAGCACAAATAGTGCTAGTTCCGTCTGCTGGGTGGTAACGGACTGCACGATCAGAATATTCGCTCTGGCTTCTATTATTCTAAAGGAAATGGATTCCGCTTTTTGGGAACTAACTCGTCACATTATGGTAGCGGTTGATCACATTTGCGTATTTTTCGCCAGCGCGGTCAGCTGCGAGGCGGTGTCCGGAAGCTCTGTATTTTCACAAAGGCGCTGCAAGCCATGGCAGGTTTCCTGTTTTCTGCATCGTGCAAACGAACCTTGTAAACGCACAGGGGGAAAGCTGGACTGGGGAAATGGATGATAGGAACCGTCGGGTAGAAACACATTGAAGGGCCTGTTGCAAAATACGCCCATGAAAAAACCACATCGACCATCCCGAAAGGGCTTGGCTGATGTGGTTTTTTGCGTTAGAATTAAACTACCATGAAAAACTCTGGAACGCAAGCTCAGTATACCGCAGTTGAGCAAAATAATCAACTGGTTCTTATACTGAACAGTGAAATTAAATTACCAGAGGATGCACCCGTCCGAGTGACCAGCGCCCAGCTTGAGGAACTGGACTACA
>OLHA01000459.1_pt1 | contig 23970 bp, 29 predicted proteins | sample 1605961 | NCBI WGS metagenome assembly OLHA01 (sample SAMN03283288) | human gut metagenome | biome: human-associated habitat; material: feces | host: Homo sapiens | place: Peru | collected 2012
TGATACCACAAAGCTTTCAACTGCCGAATGCTACGGTATCGCACTTTGCGAACTTGGCGAAGAGCACAAAGACGTTGTTGCTCTTACTGCCGACCTTGCTAAATCAACTAAAATTGGTATGTTCGGTGAAAAATTCCCTGACAGATTTTTTAATGTAGGTATCGCCGAGCAAAATCTTTTCGGCGTTGCCGCAGGTATGGCTAAAAACGGACTTATTCCGTTTGCTTCTACCTTTGCTATCTTTGCTTCTGCTCGTTCACTTGACCAGGTTCATACTGATATTTGCTATCAAAATGTTCCGGTAAAGATTATTGCAACCCATGCAGGTACATCATTCGGTCAGGCCGGCTCTACTCATCATTCTCTTATTGATATGGCTTGTATGAGAGTTTTGCCGAATATGACAGTTATTTGTCCTTGCGACGGCTCGGAAACATATCATGCAGTTAAGGCAGCTTATGACATTCCGGGTCCGGTTTATATCAGAATTAACCGTGGCTTTGACCAAGTTATTTACAAATCGCCTGCCGATTGTAATTTTGAGTGGGATAAAGCTACCGTTATGAACGAGGGTACGGATATTACCGTTATTGCCTGCGGTTCTTGCGTATTTGAGGCTATGCAGGCTGCACGTATGGCTGAAGCTGATGCAGGTTTGAAGGTACGAGTTATTAATATGCATACTATTAAGCCGATTGATGAAGAGGCTGTTATGTCTGCTATTATGGATACAAGAAGAATTATTACTGTTGAGGACCACGAGGTTATGGGTGGCTTAGGCTCAGCTGTTGCTGAGGTTGTTGCTAAAAGCGGTAAGGCTTGCGCTTTCAAGATGCTCGGCCATCAAAACGCTTTCTCGACTATCGGCTTGCAGGAGGATCTTCTTGCTATTGCCGGTATTGATGCAAACGGTATCAGCGCCGCTATTCAGGAATTGATGCACGCAGATTTTGAAGCAGATGATGCTTGGGACGATGAGTTCTGATTTGTTCCTAATATTATCATCATCAATCGAAAGGAGTGTATCTTATGGCAAGTGACGAAACTCGCTATACTAATAAAATATTTATGGCGGCAGCATTACCGCTTATGAAAACTATTGCGACCGACGTGCCTGAACTTAAAAAGAAATTTGAGGGCGTAAATGCAATATATCAGGTTTCTGCTAAGGTTAATGCCGAAGATAAGGAAGCAGTCCATTTTATCGTTGAAAACGGTGAATGGAGTGTTAAGCTCGGCGAATATCTCGGTCAGGAAAAAATTGATGCCGAGCTCGCTTTTTCTTCAATGGAAAAGATGAACGAGTTTATGAAGGGCAAAATGACTTCTCTTCCTAAAATGAAGATTAAGTCGATGGGAAAGTTTTTGAAATTTATGGCTGTTTTGTTGAAAATGTCATCGCTTTTGAGCATTTCAACGCCACCTGAGGATGATGAGGAACTTTCGCTTCTTCTTTGCAAGCTTTATTTCTATTTGCTTTCCTCAGGCATTTCACAGCTTAATAAAATGGGCCACCCGCAAGTTCACGATTGGGCGCTTAAAAGCCCTGACCGTTGCTATCAATGGGCGGTTGAAGGTCATCCGGAATGTACTGCATATATGCGTGTTAAGGCAGGCAAGTCAAGAGCAGGCAGGGGAGAATACAAACGTGCAAAGCCGTTTTTCTGTATGAAATTATTTAAGTAATTCGTTTACACGCTTTTGTACGGCAGTATAGTTATAGCCTGCTGCTGTCAGTTTATTTTTGCGTGTGGTGCCGTTGCCCCATTTGCCCGCGATAACCTCGCGTGCAATTTCGTCAACGGTCTTTTTTGTTTGTGTCGGCTGTTTGCAAAGCTCGTTTACTCGCTTTTGTACGGCAGCGTAGTTATAGCCTGCTGCTGTCAGCTTGTTTTTACGAGTGTCGCCGTTGCCCCATTTGCCCGCAATAACCTCGCGTGCGATTTCGTCAATAGACTTTGAGGACTTTTGTGCGGTGCTGCTTCCTGTGGTTGCAGTTACATAGGTTATGTAAGGGAGTTTGCCGTGTTTAGCCCAATTACGACGGTTGTAACCGCTTTTAGTGCAGTTGCAAGAGGTAATCTGTACTTTGTTTTTCCAAGAGGGCGTACACTCTACAGCGAGCCCATTTCCAATATAAACGCCGATATGTCCCTTACACCATACAGCCTCGCCGATTTCAAGCGTAGTAAAATTCGTTGATAAATTTTTGCACTTTTCAATCATAGCGTCGGCGCTGATGTCGGGGACTCCATTAACGGCGTAGCCTGCACCGCCGTAGTTTTTGTTTTTATCGCCATTCCAACCCCACAAAACAGCCTTAATAAGACAAACACAATCAAAGCCGAATGTATCGGCGCTTGCTGCGTTAATCATTGCTTTACGGTCAGCGCGTGCGTTGTAACCGCCCGCAGAGCCATTGTTAATATAACGCTTTTTATTTGCTGCGGTTAATGGTGCACCAAAGCAGCCCATAACATAAAGCGTTTTGTAGTTGGTTGCAATGTTTTTGAGTTTGTCTGCAAATTCCTTGTTGTTCATTGTTAATTATTCCTCCGTTTCGTCAGTTTCGCTTTTCAGCTTTGCTAAATACTCGTCTGCCTGTATAGCTTTGCTCGTAAAGCTGTTGTTTTTCCACCAAGCCCAAATTGTAACAATTACCGTTACAACTGCGGTCAACATTGAGTAAAGCTCGTCCTCTGCGAATGGCAGCGGATTTTTTCCAAACATAGTTAAAAGCTGATTGAGTAATGTTGCAGCAAGTACGATAGTGCGTACTATTGTTTCTACGGTTGCTTTTTTATTTTGCATTGTTTTTCCTCCTTTCATTTAGATATTGTCGGCGGTGGCGGTAATTCCATAGTATCGTTGTATAATTCGGTTGCTACATCATTACCGCCGAGCGCGTGATAAGCCTTGTATGCTCTTGTGAGCGCCTCTTTAGCATAAAGAGGACAACAACCTCGCTCCTTGTATTTATCATAAGAGCGTATAATTTCTGCGCGCAAAAGACATTGTAAGCCGTTTTTTATTGCCTTTAGCTTAATTAACATTGTGCCTGCGAATGTTACTGCACCGCCGCATACGAACGGTATAAGCCACCCTAAAAAATTGTTTAACATAAAACACCTCTTAATAATTTTGTTCAGCTCGTGCGAGTTCGCCTGCTGCGTAATTTCTCATTTTTTCGAGTTCTGCCGCAACCTCGGCGGCAATATTAGCCTGCGCCATAGCCTCGGCTTGTTTTTGTATAATATCTGCTTGTATTTTGGCAACTTTACAAAGCAACTCGATAAGTTCATAAGTTCCCATTATTCAGCCTCCGCGTTTTCGCTGTCGGGAGGTATAGGGAAAGTAATATCAAACGGAAAGCCTGCTTGCTCGGGTATATCCCTTAACTGTTGGCGGTATTGCGCCCACGCACCGCTAAATATCTTTACAAGTGAGGCTATAAACTTTGTAGTCGTCGAGGTGTCGAGTCCGAGCCTGTCAAGTGACATTTCCTTATCGCTGCTGTCAAGCAGCTTGTTACGGATTGCTCGGGCAATATTTGCCGCGTCCTCTGCGTTGCCTGCGTTACAAGCATTTTTATAAGCAAGCTGCATTGTTTCCATAAGTTCCGCTCGCCGTGCGTCTGCTGCTGCCTCTGCTCGTGCAAGCCTTTTGTAAAAATCATTTTTCATTGTAGTTGTCCTCCAAGCCTTTATAAAATTTCAACATTTTTTGTTGCATATAGTAGGTGTCGCCACGGTCAGCATTAGCGAGCCACGAATAAAGAGAGCTGCGCGTTGTGCCTGGCGTATATTCGCCTCTGCACTCTTTCGCATATAGCTTTTTGAGCTTTCGGCGTTGCTTGCTCTGCTTTTTCTTATCCATTTTCCGTACAATGTGTCCCGAGTCAGAAATAATAAAGCGCCATTGTAGAATTTTAACACCTTGGCGCAATGGATATAATGCGGTCTTGTTGTTGAGCTGCAAGCCGATAGCCTGTAACTTTTCGTTTATATCCTTTTGGCATTGTTTCAAATATTCTTTGTCATTATGTATCAATATGAAATCGTCCATATAGCGTACATAGTGTTTAATGCGCAATCTTTCTTTTATGTAGTGGTCGAGGTCGTCGAGAACGGCAAGCGCTATAAGTTGTGATACCTGGGAGCCAAGCCCGAGCCCGACATCACCGAAAGAGTCCACGATTTCACAAGCCCGCTGCGCGATTTCTTTATCTGTAACGCGTTTATAAATTGCTGCCTTTGCTATATCGTGGTTTATGCTTTGGAAATAATGGTATATATCACATTTCAAAGCCCACCCCTCCGAGCCGTGTTTGTTATAATATCGCCGCAAATGTGCGGTAACACGGTTTAAGGTATAATCAACGCCTCGCCCTCGTAAGCAAGCGCAATTATCGGTAATAAATGATTTTGTTATCTGTTCATATAAACCGTTGTCGCATAGCGAGCGTTGAAATTGTCGGTCTTTAATCCTTGTAGCCACTATTTCGCGCCGCTTCGGCTCATAGATAGTAAATTGTTGGTATTTATCTATTTTGTATTTATTGTTCAATAGACTTTGACGCAGCCTGTAGGTGTTCTTTAGTGCATTTCCCTCATAGCCTACGGTGCTGTCTTTCCAACGAATACCTTTACAAGATTTTTTCAAGCCTTTATAGAGGCTGTCGAATGAAATTATTTGCTCATAAGACATAATAAAAAAACAGACGCATATAAAAGGACTGCCCCGTAGGGCACCTTTGTCGCCTGTAATATTCCCTCCTTTAGAGGTAGGACGGACGCTCCTTGTGTGAGCTGCGCTGCTTTGGTCTTTCGACTACTTGAAAACGGGCATTATTCTCACAATCGGGGGCTACGCCGTAAGAGTTACTCGCATTGTTGTTGTTGATATTGCCCGTCCTACTATTGATACCACGCACATTGTAAGCGTTGGTCGGCAAAGGGGAACGGAGCCACGCAGTACGCGCTACGCCGAATATAGCAACCGCCCTATAAAATAAATTTATTTTGATATTTTTCTTTATCCGATTTTGTCCAGGATTTCAAGAGGTCGTCGGTTTGGAGTATTAAGCCCGTCCAATGCTCAACTTGATTGCCTGTAATATAATTTGCGTCGTATGCGTCGTTGATAAGGTCTAATAAAGCGTCAAGGCTTGCGTGTGCTTTGACTTGCTCTAAATGTCTGTATTTGTAGTCCTCGTCATTTGTTACATATACAGAGTTAGCGTGTCTTATACAAGTACACGCAGCACGCACCTCATTAACAATCGGGTACGCATAAATCCAACGGGTAGACTTAGGGAAATGTTTATCGTTCTTTACTATGGTAAGTGAATACATTTTAAGTTCTCGAGCTTTGTTGAGCACTTGTAATTTGCCCGTACTTCTGTCGCCTTTTCTTACGCTCATTTAGCCCCTCCTTTATGACGCCTCTAACGAGGCGGATTTTTTGATTAAGCGATTATACAAGCGGGGGCTACGCCGTAAGAGCTACTCGCACCGCTGCTGCCGATACTGCCCGTCCTACTAACGATACCACGCACATAGTAAGCGTAGGTCGGCAAAGGGGAACGGAGCCACGCAGTACGCGCTACGCCTGCTTTGTCATATTTCTTTCTTTCGGCATTTGTTAAATTTTTATAATAATCGAGTAAAGCACCGTCTTGTAAGTCGTCACTTTCGTATGTGCCGTATATTTCGCCCTGCGAAAGTATAAAAAATTTATCCTCAAGCTCGTACAGTTCGTCGGTGTTAAACTCCGTTCCGTCAATACTTTTGGTTTCGCAAACACTATTCGTGCGGCAAATAATAACAGTAGGGGCGACAACCTCCAAAAAGTTTTCGGGTAAACCGTGCATAAATCCGTTTAATTCATCAATCCAGGAGGGCGCCACATCAAAATAAGTTGCCTGCTTCCATACATTGCCTACAGCCTCTTTGCTGTTAAGCCATTGCCTAATTGAGCTTTGAGCGTAATTGTTTGACCCAAGTGTATATCTGTGCGGGTGGTTTAAAACGGAGCCGTCAGTAATGCCGAGTGAGCTGCCCTCATTGCCCTCTGTAATTTCTACGGACTCGATATAATCAGCAGCGTTTGCATTTTCATAACTTTCTATGGTGCCTGTAATAACGCTTTTGTTACGGGCAACATCAAGCCATATTTGACCTCCAACGGGTACTGCTTGTGTAAGTGTAAATTGAAAAGTTTTGCCATTATCTGCTGAATATGTAGAGCCTTGCACGCCAAAATTGTATGTGCCTGGTGCCATTTCGCTATGAGCATACAATAAAGCTTGAAAAGAGCTAAACTCAATTGGCACATATGAGCCGTCAGCATTAGAGTAGAGCTGTTTAAGTTCAAGTGTCATAGAGTGCGTTAGACGCTTGTTTGCGGGTTTATGGCAATCGTGGGCTCTTACCACCCATTCCAACATTGTACCCGTGTCAGAGTCAAGTGTTGTAAATTCATATCCAACGGGGAATAATTTTGCACCGAGTCCAAGCCGCACAGCGGTTCGTACATCTTGCCAATTATTTATTGACATCAAAGTATCGAGGTGCAACTCTGTTGTAGTGCCTGTTCTGTCCGTAACCGATATTGTGACGCCTGTTTCGGTTTGTTCTGCTGTTATATTGAGATTGTCAGCGCCTGCTGCTGCCTGTGCAGCTTTATTCGCAATACTTGCCGCTTGTGTGGCGGTTTCCGCTGCGCTTTTTGCAGTTGTAACTGCACTTGCCGCACTATTAGCGGCGCTGCTTGCTGCTGTAGCTGCATTGTCGGCGCTGTTTTTTGCTGCCTCTGCGGAGGCTGCCGCTGTGATTGCGCTATCTGCTGCACTTTTAGCGTCATTTACTGTGTCACTTACATTTTCAAGTGCTTTTGTAAGGGCATTATACTCATTTGTGCTTGCGGGAGCGTCTGGGTTATAAGCTGATTTGCTTATTTCAATATAAAAAATTTGTGAGCTTAAAAGGGCAGAGCCTTTATACAACCCGATTTCTGCGGTTGCCGTCCCTGCTTTTAATAACACTTGCTCGGTTAATTCAATGCTGATTATGTTATTCTTAATAACTGCGTCATTCAGCACTGTGTACCCGTCGGGTTTTGTGAGCTGTAATCGTGCGGTTGTACCGCTTTCAAGCTCATATGATTGTCCACAATTCAAAGGTGTAATATTTATAATGCGGCTTCCTTTGTCGTACTGCTTTGCAAATATTGTAATAGGCAGTGTATCTCGTCCGAAATCAAGAGAGATATTTTTAAATAATTTGTTTTGCATATAAGCCTCCTTAAATAGTTGTCAGTGTAACGCTTTTCCAAGCATACCAGTTATTGTTATATCGTGTACGAATATATACAGCTGAATTGTTATACGCTGTATATCGTTGTAGAATGTACCCGCTCGGATTGGCGATAACCTCCAAAAAGCCCGCAATTTCTTTCGGATAATGTCTATCCGTGTTTGCGTTCGCGCTTCGAGCCTGTGTATATATTCCACCCTCAACAAGATTGTTTAAGTCCTCTGAGGCGGTAAGCGCTGCGACAAGCCCAAGCACATTAAAGCCGTTCATCATAACCGAGCCGTCAATATCTAATGCCGCCGAGGGCTCTCGTTTGTTTATGCCTACTTTTTTGCGGCGAAAAGATAATAACGGTATGCCTTGAGGAACGGTAACGGTTATCGTGTCAGTGCTCAATTTATCGGCAACTATAAATTGCACATAATAGGAGTAGTCGGCGTCAATATTTAGCCATTCGTGCGACGCAAAGTCAAAACTACTGTTGTTGTGGTTTGCAAGCTCGGTTATATCGTAAAAGTCACTGTATTCCTCGTCGCTTGTTTTCTTATAACGATAGCGCAAATAAATTAAGTCATTTTTATTTATATCATCAACAGTTACAGCGGAAATACTGCCGTTAATATTAACTTGTGTGGCGTCCTCAACCTCGTTAATTCGGCGCATTGCACAATTTGTAATATCTATTCTCGAATATTTCAAAACCGTTATGTTTACCGTTGCAGAGGAGGTATAACCTCTTGTGTCAATAGCCGTAACGATTATAGGCACATTACCCGTTGTTGTTATTGTGCCTGCATTTATTATTGTTGTTGTATTTGACGCCGTCACATTGCCCGCAACAACTGAATAGCTCGAAATTGCAGCCTCATTTTTTGCGGTGGCGGTTTTTGCAGTTATTTTTAATGTTGAAATGCCCTGTATAAACATTTGGTTGTTTTCGGTGACGCTCGCGGATTTTGGGTTACTATCCTCGTATGTAAAGCCCTGGAAAGTAGGCGCCGAGTTTGCCGCCGTTGTCTGTACGGTTGCAGTTTTTGAGGAGGCATTGCCTATCTGTGTAGAGTCGCTGAATGTTTTAAGCTCAAATGTACCCGTAAAACTCTTGATTTTCGACATAGCTTTAAGAACGGTTGACCGCTGCGCAGCTGTTAGCGTTATCGTATTCGAGCCGTTTGCAAGTTTAAGGCTCGAAATCGTTAAAATGCTTGTGGAGCCGTTTTTTATAACAAGCGTATGCGTATAACTCGTGTTATACACCGTTACGGAAAGCGTGAGCTTTGCGGTTGCGTTATCTGCTGTAAATGTACTTACAGAGGATATAACGGAGCCGCCGAGCGTTTTTATAGTGGTTGTACTTGAGTAACCGTCAACATTGTTTGTTTTTTTTCGGGCACACACCTGTATTTTATATGAGGTGTTCGGCGTTAAGCCTGTTACGGTTATTTCTTTTTTTGTGCCGTCTGTTGAGTTAAACTCTTTCCAGGACGAGCCGCCGTTCAAACTGTACCACCATTTATTAGCAGTTGCAGAGGAGGTAATCGTGAGCTTAACGCTTGAGGCTGTAATGCTTGAGCAGCTTAACGAAACACTCGGAGCGCTGCGGTCAATGTTTGCAAGTGTCATTGTACCGCCGTAGCTTTCCGCTGATGAATACCATACACGCGTGTCGAATACTACAGATATTGACTTTTTGCCGTCGTTGTTATGCGTTACATCAATAGTGCCGCTGACGCTGCCTTTTGCGGCGGGAAATACTCTGTCGCCCCACGCTGTAGCGCCTTTATAATAAACCTCTGTGCCGTTGATTTTAACGGTAGTCGGTGCGATTGAATAATATGTCGAGTTGCCGCCTGTTGATGTTAGCGTCCATTTGAGAGTTGATTTATTAGCAGCGGTGTTTATAGTTTCCGTTATTGTAAGCTGTAAGTATCTGCCGCTATAAGTATTACTTTTGTATGTAGCCATAATTTACCTCCTAATCAAGCAATACAAAATTTAACCCGTTTGCTTGTGGTACAAATTTACCCTTGCCGACAGTCAGCTCGTCCGTCACCTCGGTTTTGCGCAAGGTAGTTAAATCTTTATTAACTGTCAATACAATATCGCCCGCGTGCTTTACTGCGAATTGTGTATGGTCAATAATGGTTTCCGTAGAACTTTGCGAATTTGTTATATTTATTCCGCGGCGGTCTACCTTTACATTTTCTGTGTAGATTTCGTTAGGTGCGGGCGTCCAATGGCTTTTTAACTCACCCTCAACTAACATAAAGTCCGCTGCATAAAGGTAATAACCCGTTGTGCCAATCGTGAGTATTACGGTGTTGCCCAACGCGGTAAATGTAAGCGAATAATCAGCCCAGGAGCCCGACTCTTGCACATCAAATATATAGGTGTCATTGCCTCCGTTATTTATAAAGGCATAACACCTATTATTTGTACCGCATTTTGCCCTGAATGTTAGCGTATATTCTTGACCCTGCAACACTGTTATTTCCTGCGTTAGCGTACCGTCATTTAAACGAAACATAGAGCCCGAGGCAGTATTGTTAATTGCGTCTGCTGTTTGCTGTGCAACGACGGAGCCTGTATAATTCCAATCGTCCGATACATCATTTAACCCGCTTGAGTTCTTTATGTTGTTTATTCCTCCTGTAGTTTTAGAGGAATAAGAAAGCGTCAAGCTATCTACAGTTTGCTTTAATTGTGATACGGTTGTTTCAAGTGTTTCAACATCACCAATTAAAACACTCTCTACGCTTTTTATAAGGCTTAATAACTGTTCATCAGCGGCAATAAAGGCTTGCTCAATGCTTGAGGCTGTTTCGCCGATTTCATTTGTAACCTCTGACTTATAGTGTTGTGATATTGCGGTACTCTCTACACTGTCCGCTTTAAGCAATGCGCCGTTTATAACGCCTGCCGTTATAAAGTCGGCAACTATGGAGCCATCCATTGTAATGGCTGTTGCATATTCGCCGTTATAGCCCGTTGAGGAAAAGCCCAAGCCTCCGCTATTCCAACGCCATACATTAACAGCCTCCTCGATAGTGGGGGCGTCAAGTATGAGGATTTCTTGCGGCTTTTCTGCGGGATTGAGCACGACATAGCCGCCCGAATGTCCTGTAATAAGGTTGGTTGCGTTTAATATGGCTTTTTTTAATTCCTCCGAGGCTTGCGCTTGTCCTTTTTTGACGGAGTCTTTTATAGCCTCAATAGCTGCCTGCTGCTTGTTTACAGTATCAGCAAATGAGCTTTTGGCGTCGCCGAGCGTGATACTTTCGTATTTTTCCTTTAAGGCATTGTAGGTCGTTTTTATAACCTTTGCTTTTGCAATGACTCCAAGCTGCGAAAATCTAACGCTTACCGTATCGCACATATTAACACGCTCAAGAGGTGCTATATTTTTATATTCCTCTGTTTGCCATAACTGAACAAATGACACGGTAATATTTACTTTAGGAGCTCCAAGCCCTGCGGTAGCTGCGTACGCTGTTGCTTTTGCCCGCAGCTTTTCCTCTGTGATTTCCTCGTTATCTTTGAAACGCTCGGAAAAGTCCATAATAAAGGCTTTATTGTGCCCTATATTTTCCGCTTGCGTCAAAGGGATAACCTTTTCCGTAAGATATATATATACTGTTTCCGAGCTGTCGTTTTCGTCTTTTGAGTTATAAGCAGCATAAGGCATTAAATGTGTGTAACATTCTGCAATGTTGCTTTCTTGCTTTAGGTCTTTTAGGTTTTTTCCATACTCGATAAGTACGCCGTTATCCTTGCCACGGTGTGCGTGCAATTTAACTGTAAAATTATCAAATTCATACTCGCCGCCCCACACATCAAGTATAGAGCCCGTTTGCCCGCCTAAAAGAGCCCGCACGGAGCACGGCGCCGAAATTGTCGTATTGTTAAGTGTTGGAATATCTGAAATAGCAGTAAACGGGCTTTGCAGCCCTGCGTCCTCTATGGCTCTTGTGATTGCCATTTGCGGAGTAGCGTTCTTGATAGAAAAGCCAAGTAAAGGTATGCCGTTTAAGTCGTAGGAAATATGCTCCGCTGAATATGTAACTACACCTTTTAACGGCTTTGAGCTTTTATATACTCGGAATAATTGAGGTGAGCTCGTTTCGTTGGCTTTAGCCTTAATTATTACGCCGTTTGCAATCTCTGCGTAAAATCTGCCCGTAATAGGATATTGCAAAGACAGCTCATAGCTGCCGTTGCGTTCCTCGGTTACGGTTGCGCTGATTGTATCAACTAAAAGTCCTACGCCATTATGTGTAAAAATAGTTTCGTTTTTCTCATATAATACGGGTATCATAAGCAGCACCACCTCGGGATAATTTCAAGCCTTTCTACATTACCCGTCCAAGCAATAGTATTGTTACCTGGTAAGAATGTAGGAAAGCCCGAGCCCGTCATTTTGTTGTTTTGTGCGACTACGCCTTTATAAGCGTTCATTATTTCGGAGTCAATCTCGATATATTCGTTTATATCCGTAAAGGTAAAAGAATTATTGTTGACAGTCAGCGTTATTGTCCCGCTGCCGACAATTTTTATATACGGAGCCGACGGGAAAAACTCGGCGTTATACAACGAGCCTGCTGCTGTCAAAATTACGGTGTTTTCGCCCTCAAGTGAATACTTTTGCGGCTTGCAATTAAAAGTCAGCGAGAGCGTGCCCGTGTCGCGTAATTCTTGCTCTATATTTACCTCGTCGCTATAAGAGGCGAGGCGAAAATACTTTGAGTCGTAACTATCCCATAAACGGAAATAGCCCGACTCCGATAATAGCCAACCTTTAATTTTGTGCGTGATTTCTGCAAAAGAAAGCTCGCTATCATTAAGTAACGAAAACTTATACGGAATATCAATATTTTTATATCGTCCGTTGTCTGTTATGAGGTCGCCGCTTCGCCCTGGCACACTTGTATAGCTAATGTCCCGAGAGGCTCCCTTGTAAGAGCCTTTCTCGGAAATAAGCAAAGAAAACTCAAGGGAGCTATGCCCGCGAAACATTAAAAACGGTAATTTTTCCATTATGCAAATATAACTCCTTTTCTCTTGATTTTTTCCTCTATAAGTTCGAGCAGCAAGTCAACAAATGCGTTTATGTCGCCCGCGTCGTCAGCCTTGAGGCTGTCAATATAAATTGATTTTTCGCCAAATTCAATTTTAATTACAGGCTTGCCCTCGTCGCTGTTCTGCTCGGTTGACTGCCTGCTGCTGTATTCTTTGTTTTCGGCAGCGGTTAAAACGCGTTCGCCCTTATGCAGCAAGGCGGGGTATTCATCATAAGGCACATACTCCATACCGATACGGAGCCTTGATAATTGCCCTATATTTATGCCTTTGCCGCCGACGCCTGGCACCCAATCGGGTATTTTGAGTTTATTAAGACCTCGAATGAATACATTTATGCCGTCGATTATGAAATTTATAGGTATTTTAAAGGCGTTTTTTATGCCCGAGAATATATTTGAAAATATACTTACTACAGCTTCCCAGGCTCCGCGCCAATTACCTGTAAACACATTCTTTACAAAGTCAATAACACCCTTGAAAATGTTTTTGATATTTTCAACTACTTTGCCTATACCCTCAAATGCGCCCTTAAATACTGTACTCAACACATCAGCCGTAAGCGATAATGCTTTTTTAAGCGGCGTCAATGCCTTATCAATCATACTTGTAAACAGCTTGATAAGCGGCGGCAATATAAGGTCGAGCAAGTCGAGCAACGGCTCAAGGAGTGTAAACAATAGTGTAAGTATCGGTTTAAGAATAGGCGAGAACAATTCAAGCAGGCTTATTATTACAGGCAATACCGCACTCAACAGACTTGTAAAAATCGGCATAAGCTGATTAAGTAAGTCCGTAAGGATAGGCAATATTAAGTCTATGATTTCCAAAATAGGCGGTATGAGCGTTTCTATGAGTTCTGTAATAACGGGCAATATCGCGTTTATAAGCTGCACAAATAACGGCATAACCGTATTTACGAGGTTAATTAACACGGGCAATATCGCTTGAATTATTTGTAATATCGGAGGGAGTAATAACTGTAAAAGCTGAATGATAACAGGCAGTACCGCTTGTATAATTTGAATTAGCGGAGGTAACAGAGCTTGCAATAATTGAATTATTGCGGGCAGTATGGTGTTAAGTATGTCAGCTATAAGAGGCATAAGCGCCTCAATGAGTTGTACGACTATCGGTAATATCTGCTCGATAATCTGCACAATAAACGGGAGCAGCATTTGCAAAAGATTTATTATAACAGGCAATATTGCTGTTATAATATCTTGAATAACGGGTAAAAGCGACTCTATCAATCCCATAAGTATGGGGAGCAGCGTTTCTATAAGCTCAAACAACGGCGGTAATATTCCGTCAAAGAGGCTTTGAATAATTGGCGTTAAGCGTACGAAAAGCTCTTGAATAGCGGGTAATTTGCTCTGTACGAGGTCAAGAACGCTCTGTACGATAGGTAAAACCGCTCCGCCTAAAGTGTTCATCATTCCGCCAAAAGCTCGCTTTATGGTATCTATTGTATCGGTAAAGGTAACGCCTGCGTCGATTGTTTCATCTGACATTACCATACCAAGCTCGTGGGCTTTGTTTTTCAGAGCTTCGGTGCTTTCTGCGCTTTGATTAAGTAGCGGTGCCATTTCTACGCCTGCTTTTCCGAAAAGTTCAGTAGCTAACCGAGCTCGCTCGGTTTCGTTATCCATACCTTGTAGCGCTTTTATCGTTTCCTCGAAAACCTCCTCTTGCGAGCGCAAGGAGCCGTCGGAATTAGTAACCGAAACTCCAAGTTTTTTAAATGCGTCGCTTGCCGAGGCAGTGCCTTTGTTTGCTGCGTCCATTTTGGTTGTTAATGTTTTAATACCAACTTGTAGCTTATCGACACTCATACCGTTTTGCGACATTACATAGTCCCACTCCTGGTACGCAGTTCTTGAAATGCCGATTTTTTGACTCATTTTATCGACATTATCAGCAGCAGAAGCGGTGTCACTTGCCATTTTATACGCAGCAGTGCCGACAGCGGTTGCTCCAGTCACTACAGCGGTGCCAACTGCCGCAGCGCCTTTCATAATTGATTTGAAAGCAGAGCCAACCTTTGAGCCGCTCTTTTCTGCCTTTTCGGTTGTCTTATCTATACTTTTATCGGCATTGGTATTGTCAATCAAGATTTCGCCGAAAAGAGAAAATATACTCGCCATAGGTTAGCCTCCTTTCCGTCTGTCAGCTTCGACAATCGGCATAAATTCCGCTATTATCTCGTTCGCTGTTTTTTTCTTTTTAAACGGTTTAATTAGTGCGGTTTCGGGCTTGAGCGTTTGGCTTATAAACTCCTCATAGTCCATAACCTCCGCACCGTGTAGTTTTCCTAACGCATAATTTGCGAGCCATAAAGGAAATAGCTTGTTTTCAAGTGCCTCGCGTTCAATGCGTTTTTCCTCTTTTTGCGCAAAAGAAAGCAGCTCACCGAGAGCCGTTAGCGGTAGACTCTCAATAAGCTGCCAATCATAATATTTGTGTAAGAGCATTAAGCTCCTTGTTCTGCTTTCTTGCGCAAGGCAGTTTGAAAAAAACTCCTTATACCTTTGTCGGAAATAATTTCGTTAATTATCTCTGCGGCGTTGAGTTTTTCTGCTTCCTCTATGCTGACATTTTTATACGCAGCAACGAGCGGTGGTATATCGTCGGCAATTTTTCCGAGTTGTGGGGTGAGTTCCCCGATAACCTCAAAAGCAAGTACGCCGACTTTTTCTTTTGATAGTTGCGCAACTGCGTTTTCTTTGCTGTCGGCTTCCTCAAATATGTCAAGGTCTTTAAGCATAGGAATAATAGGCTTAATGTCGAGCTTGCCGACAATTTTAAGCAATATAGGCATAGTTTTGATAGTAAGCATAATTTAATATCTCCGTAAATTTACTCTTATTTTGTGCTTGTCTGCGCCGCACTTTTTGCGGTGTCTTTAGGTTCCATATTAGGCGGAGCGTTAACCTCGTCAATTTCCCACAAATCACCGTCAAGGTCATTTTTGCCATAATGTCCCAAAAATTCAAGTGCGAGTTCGCCCTCTGCTTTCTGTACGGCTTTAACTGTTAAACCGCTTTCGTGCATAGGCTTATGAATAGTAAATTTTTTGTATTTTTTGCCCACGGTTGCGGCAAACATTGTAATATTTTTCAAATAAGCCGACTCGGGAATAATACCCGTGCGTGGGTTTTTAATTGTTTTGCCGTCCTCGGAAACAATCGTACAAAAGGGGAGTGCGAGTAAGAGGTTTTCGGGGCTCATATCAAGAGTAGTAACCTTGAGTGAGGCTGCCTGCTCCTCAATAACCTGCGTGCCTGCTGTTTTTCCGTGTCTACCGTCAAATTCAATGTCACGAATGGTTGCGGTTGCACTAAATTCACCGCCGCCCCTGGTGGGTGCTAAAAAGCGCTCTGTGTCCTCGCCGTAGTCAAGGAAAATAACACCCTCGTCAACCTGGATTGCTTCAAGCTGTTTTGTTGTAAGATTAGTTACCATTGTGTAACCTCCTAATTGTAAAATATTCGTGCAGACATAGCGAGTCGCCTGTGCGCTATATCGTACTCGCTGTCCGCTATTGCGTTTTGATTATCAAAGCCGATATGTGACGCGAATATACCCTTAACGGAAAGAATAGCACCCGTAAGCTCGTTACGGAGCTTGTCGCAAAACGCCTCGAGTTCCTCCGTAGCGTTTGGCATTTTCTCGTCTACCCATATGTCAAGATAAAAGGAGGCGAGGTCGCCTGCTGCAAGGTCTATAATATTTATTCCGTTGAGCACCGCATACGGAAAAGAGGCAGCCTTTGACGGTGCCTCCTCGTAATAGGTCGGTATAATTTCATTGACACGCAATCGTAGCGCCTTGATAAAAGCTGTTGTGTTTGCCATATTCCGCCTCCTTGCTAATCATCAGCAACAAGCGCTTGACATATAAGCTCGAGGCACTCGTTTTTTACGGGATATGTACGGATAATTCGGTACATTGTGCCGTCGTATTCAAAGTGTCCCTCTTTGTTATAATCAAGCGCTTTAATTTCAATGCAAAGCTCGGGGCGGTAGCCCTGGGCTTGTGCCTGGTAAAACTCATTGCGCTTTACGCCTTTTTCATTGCAAAAAACCTCTTGCTTTTCAAATTCTTTGTAAGGCTTGCCGAGCGAGTCGGTTTTTTCAATTTCCCTGCACAAGTACCCTAATTCTCGCCAATACATAATTACGCCTCCTGTGTGTATTCTGTTGATAGCATTAAATGTCGTTTTAACATTTCGTAGCTCTCGTGATACTTTGCTGCGTCTGTATTATCGAGTCCAAATTCCGCCTTGACATAGCAGACTATAGCCCTTTTTATAAGCGAGTCGTTTTCATCCTCAACCTTTGAGGCTATAATACCGCCTAATAGGAGGTCAGCGCGAGCTGCTCCTATTAGGTCTGTTATTTCCTCGTCAAAACGAGTATGGTTTATGCGTAAGTATCGGCGAACACCACACACAAAATTACTTGTTATATCCGCCATTGCTTACACCTCCGTTAGGCTGTCGCCTTAACGAGTTTAACAAAAGCCTCCACAGCCTGCACCTTGCCGTCAAACATAGCACAGCCCAAGAAATCATAGGCGTTTTCTCTTGTAACAAACTGTGATGTTACGGTGATGTCCTCGGGCATATTACCCGCGTAGCCCCTCTCAAAATTACCGAGGATAGCCTCGTGCAGAGTAATTCTATCATCAAGACAAACAGGATAGCCCATTACTCTGTATTTACCATTGCTTTCGGTAACAATGTTATCCTTTGCGTTATTCATAAGCGGGTGGAAATCATTATAAAATGTTGTTTTGGACATATACCACTCGGCGCCGTCGTCATAGCCTCCGTTAAGCAATGCAACAAGCGCTTGCACATTAGCGGCGGTAAGACTTCCCGCTTTGGTAACAGTAACGCTGTTCGTGTTATTCCAGGTAATAGCATTAACACCCTCCGCTTCGTTCTTGCCTGTGCCGTTGAAAATAAGAGCGTTAATCTTGTCGGCAATCTTGCGTGCAATTTTTTTGACAAGCCAAGCCTCGAAAGCGTCAATAGACATTTTCTCAACTGATTTTGAAATAGTAACAAGCTTTGTAATCTCGTAAGCTGAAAGCACAACATCTGCGAGGGTATCGTCGTCAGAAGTTATCGTTGCGCCCTCGGCGTGTATTTTAGCGTCGTTTGTTGTGCCCTCTGCGGGAATGGTAACGCCACCAGGTACGCGCAAAAGGTCGATTTTATCAAGAATAGGGCAAAATTGACTTACCTTTTCAACAATCTTATTTCTTGTTGATGTTGGGATAACAGAAGCAGCAGAGCCGCTCGCTGTTGTAATTGCTCTCTGCTCCGCTTCATTGAGTTCAAGCCTTCTGATATTTTTAAGCCAAGCAGAACGGTACTCCTTGTCCTCTGCACTTGCGTTTTCACTGCGGTTATCAGTTGTTAAAGGGTTTTCAATTTCATTTGTTGAGATGACACCAATATTGATACCGTTAATGGTTTCCTGGCGTTTTTCAAGGTCTGCGTACTCTGTGTCAAGATTACGGAGTTCCTCCGTGATTTCGTCAAGGTTGGCGGTTGTGTCGTTTTCGAGAGTCTGTCTTAACTCTGCTTTTCGGCTGCGAATTTCAGCCATACGCTTTAAAATGTTTTTCATAGTTTTTGTGTCCTTTCATAATAAATTTAGCAATAGGTTTGTGCTATAAGCATTTTGCGGCGGCGTAGCTGCTCCTGCTCCTTTAATTCCTTTTCGCGCTCCGCTGAAAAGAAATCCCTTGCCGTTGTAATGCTTGTTTCGTTATATGCGGGAAAATCCACCGCCGAAACATCATATAGCTTTTTTATTTTAGTTATCGTTCTTGTGTGTGTTTCTCTGTCGTAAGAACTTTCACGCACAATAAACGAAAAACTCATTTTATCTATGCGACGCTTTTGTATGTCGCGGTGTAAATTGCGATGTCTGTCGTCCTCTTTGTCAAGAGCAGCGGCAATATCAAGCCCGCTGCTTGTAATGTTGTATGTAAGGGAATTATTGCGGGTACGAGCGTACACGGTGCCGTCATTCTCGCCGTGATTACGGTTAAAAATAAAATCGCTCATATCGCAGCCGTCAAGTGCTCCGCGAGCTATAACCTCCTTGTACTCTATGCCGTCTATTTCATAAAGCACGGTCGGCGTGTCAAATACAATAGGCGTGCCACGCACTACAAGCTCGTCGTGGTTTTCGTTTTCGTCGGGGAGTATAAACGGTGCCGCCGCTCTGTACTCTCGTTCATTTGGTTTATAAGGCATTATGTTTCGTCCTCCTTGTTTGTTTCTTCGCCTGCTGCTGTGTCGTCGTCCTTTTCGGGTGGCGGCACTTTCGGTTTGCTGTCGGTGCCGAGCTGGTATTCGTCCGCTTTTTCTGCATTAACAACATTAAGCGTTTGCACGCGTCGTCTGCCCTCCTCGCCACCAATAGGGGGATAGCCGAGCGTAGTTAATGCCTGGTCGAGCATTAAGCCGCCGATTTCGGAAAGATATTTAACTACCGCGAGCTTGTCGGCAGTTCTTGCAAACTGTAATTTATTGCCCTCAACAGTTATCTCATTGCCAAAGCCGCGCTCCTTTTTGGAAAAAAGGCAATTTGTAAACGCCTGCGCAAGCTGCACATAAAACGGCTCTATTTCGCCCTCGTAAAAGTCCTCCTCTTGTTCGGGAGTTGCTTTATTTTGCACGATTGCGTCATTTGTGCCGAAATAGTCGTATATTTCGTCCTTGACATATTGCAACTGTCCTACGGGTAACGGCGTTTGCTTGTCTGTAATAGGTGTGTAATCGTATTTATTGTCCGTTACGATAACGCCTGCGCCGTTATTTTCCATTTTTAGATTATCTCTTATAAAATCATCACGGCGAGCGTTTAAGTCCTCACTTTTCGTTGAGGCGGATACTTTCAGAATACCGCGTATTACCGCAACAAGCTCGGCGAATTTGCCCATAGACTGATTAAAAGTATTTGCCGTTTTTAACACGGGCATAAGTGCCTCGTTGTTGGAGCCGAATATTTCATTGTCGGCAAACATTGAGCCTATATGTATAATGTCTACATACGGGAAAGTGTAAGACTTGCCGTTGATAAACCGAAATTTGCAATATAATTCGCCTTGATACTCAAGTAAGTTAATCTCGGAGGCGTCAATATTGTAGATTGCCTCGAGCTTTCCCGTATCGCTCCAAACGGGGAAAGCAAACGCATTATTGTATAGCTTATATTGAGCAGCAAGTCGATAATAAAATTTGTACGCCGTTGTTGTCGGGTTAGGCTTAAATTGCAATATGTTATTTAAGCTGCTGCTTTCAACATCAAGCATTTTGCCGTCACCTCTGCGTATGTGTCTGGGTTGCACGGTTGCAGCCCTACGGGCGAAAGAGTGAACGGCAGCGCGTACCTCCGAAACCTCCCAGGCGTTACCCGAAAAAGGTATAAAGTTTGATTGATAGGAATTTAAGAGCTTGTATTCGGTGTAACCTTTATTGTCTTGTGCTTTTTTACCGAATATCGCCTCAAAGAGTCCGCGTCTTTCTTTCATTGTTTCACCCCACATAATACATATAGTCGTCGAAATATTTTACATAGATAACCCACGCATTTAATAACGATACTGCGCCGTCTATGCGGCGCTTATCGGTTATTTTGATAGGTTGTATATTATTTAACCCGCTCTTTTTAACTGCCGTATTAGAAAGGCACCAAATAAGCATAGGGTTGTTGTTATAATTAACGATTTTGTCCGCAAGAGCTGCGCCCATTTCTCGCATAGGCTGACTCCAGGTAAACGGACCTTGTGCAACAGGCTCCATAGTAAAGCCATTGGCTTTCATTTCCTCCACCCAATAGCCCGCTAATGCTCGGTCGTAGCCTATCTTAAATGCGTCAATTTTATATTCGTCGCGCATTTGACAATACCACGCTGTAACATCACTAAAATTAACCCTGTTGCCGCTGCAAAGGGTTAATAAGCCGCGCTCCGCCCAAATTCTGTACGGTGCCTCGTTTGTGTTCTTGTCCTCCAAGTGCTCAACGCGTGCCTCGGGTAAAAAATAATGTTGCAACACATAAATAATATTGCTGCCTGGTTTTCTTATAAGCAATGTTGCCGCTGTCAAGTCGGTAGTAGCCGAGAGGTCGCAGCCGCCTATTGCATAGGTGTTGTAAACCTCGGTAATGTCGAATGTGGCATTGTTCTTAATCTGCTCAAATGACAGCCATACATTGCTTTGATTTTCTCGTATATTAAAGTCCTTGCACAATACCCCTGGTAAGTCGGCGGGGTTGTTTTTAGCCCTTTCAACAAAGGCGGCAAGGGTTTTATATTGCTTAATTTTACCGAGCCCAGGATTAGCCTTAATCCACATTTGAGGGTTAGTCCATTCGTCGCGAGCGTCAAGCTCGTAAAGTATCGGTAAAAATGTATCGTCTTTTGTTTCACCGTCAGCAATCTTGCACGCAAGCTCGTACATATCGTCAAATATGCACTCGCGCACGGTGCCCGCTGTTGTTATCATTACAACGAGCGGCTGACGGCGGCTTGAGGTTGACTGTTTCATAACCTCGTACAAGTTACGGTCGCGGATAGCGTGCAGCTCGTCTATAATAACGGCGTGAGAATTTAAGCCGTCAAGTGTGTTTGAGTCAGAGGCGAGTGCCTCAAAAATTGAGGAAGTCGCGGGAAAGTAAACATCATTACGGCGCTTTTTAACAACCGCTCGCAATTCGGGCGATTGTTTAATCATATTTACAGCCTCGGTAAGCACCTTTTTAGCTTGGTCTTTTTTAGTGGCTACGCTGTATATTTCCGCTGCACCCTCATAATCGGCAATAAGCATATACAAGGCGATACCCGACAATAGGGTAGATTTACCGTTTTTACGCCCGCATAGAAACATTGTTTCTCTAAAGCGGCGGTAGCCCGTGTCTTTTTCAAGCCAACCGAATAGAGTTTGTATGTACGCTTTTTGGAATAATTCAAGCTCAAGCGGTGCGCCGATAGTCCCTTGTGATTGCTTGCAGAAAGTTTCAATAAATAAAATAGGGCGCTCGCCTGCGTCCTCGTCAAAATAATACGGTGAGTCGTCGCCTGCTGCGTCCATTTCTTTTATAAGGCGTGAATAAACTGTTTTAACGCGCCTGCTCGTGATTATATCGCCGCTCTGTATGCGGTTATAGTATTCTCTAACATAGTTCAAGCCTTTTTCGCCGCCTTGTTAGGTTTTGTGGCAAACATCATAAGCGCTTGTCCCGCCGCTGTTGTGTCGGCGTTCGGCGACATTTCATCAAGTTGCTTGATTGTGGCGTTGTAATTCTTTACCATAGCGTTATATGGCTGTAGTAAAGGGTGTGCCCGCTCGATTTCATAGTTGCCTTGAGGCATTTTAACTACGAGCCCGTCCTCGTTTATTTTCGCCTCCATATCCTCTAAAGAAACGAGCATATAGGCGGCTCTTTCGATTAACTTTTTCGCGATTTCAAACTTATCTTTGGGCAAATTCTTGTAAATTTTCTTAATTTTGTTTTGCTCTTTTTTCTGTCGGCTATCTTTTAAATTATCCACCTTAAAAACTCCTTTCTTTAATATTTTGCGTGAGGGGGGTTATATAAGCCCCGAGCGGTTATAAAAGGGGCTTAATCACGGTTCACTAAAAAACACCTCAATTATTTTTGACGGGGGGGTGTACTGTCCGAGTTTTCTTTCAGCTCTGCCGCTTCTTGTATCTCTATTGCTACAACATTGATAGCACATAGAACGAGTTTACCACCGTCGGCAAGCTCAAGTATAACGGTGCCCTCCTCGAGAGCTTGAGCCACTCTGTCTTGAAAGTCATTAGCAGCTACGACTACATTAAAAGGGATAGCGCCGTTTTGTGTATAGACTAATACTGTGCATATATCATCAGCTTTCATAGCTGCCCTCTCTTTCTACGAGGTTACCCTCGCTGTCAAATATCAAGCCTGCTGCTGTGGGTAATTGTCCATCGTGTTCTATAGCGTGGCACTCTCGGCACAATAGCTCGAGGTTATCCTCTGACAGCGTAATAGCAAGGTCGTTTATATTCTGTGGCGTTAGGTGTATTTTGTGGTGTACTATTTTGCCTGGTCTACCGCAGCGTACACATAAGCCCATATCACGCTTATAAATATAATCGCGTGTATTCCGCCACGCCTTGCTTAAATAAAATTTGCGTGCAAACTCTTGCATATAACAGCGTCCCGCCCTCTCCGCCTTGTATTGTTATATCTGCTCCCAATACAACAATAAAGCGAGCTGCATTACTGCCGCTCGCTTTACTGTCTATTTCTACGGTATAAGTTTAACACGGTAAAAAAGAAATTTCCATACGGCATTATTTCGATTTTAACTAAATTGATGGCAGAGCAGCAGCGCCGTAATACAACAATGCAAACTCGGCAACGGCTTTATTGCGCAGATTGTAAACGGTGCTCAATGAGTCAATCTGCATTTTATCCATTACAACCTCTTTTGAGTATTTCTCAAAATACCATAGCTCGACGAGTGTTTTTTGGTCGTGTTGCAGTTGCGCGACGACGGCTTTTATCTCGTCAAGCTCGGCGTTTGTTTTTGCTATATTATTAACACATTCCGACAGCTCTAATAAATCGTTTAATGTGTCGTTTACATAGTTAGAGCCTGTAAATGGTTTGGTGTAATCTATAGCGCCTGGCTCTCGAGGTGCGCCGCTTGCGATTAAACGAGCACGCCTGTTTTTCAAATTTTCTAAAGCTCTTTCAAGCGTGGGTACCGAGGATAACACTTGCTCCGCTGATTTAAAGTAATTCACAATAAAGCCTCCTTAATTCTTTGCTTTTTTATTTCTTAATGCTTTAGGCATATACGGGCAAAGGTATAGTGCTTTGTTTTTCTGCCATAATTTACGGCTATCACTGTTATATGGGCACAAAGAGCCGATACGCAAACAAGGCTTAAATTTTGCCGTTTCGCGTATTTCTATATCGCTGTCGCTGATTAACTCCATAAATTCTTTAAATCGCTCTGCAATTTCCCTGGTTACAGTTGCTAAATGTTCAAAATGTTCTTTTAATTCCTCGGTTGTTGTGCCGACCGTACGCTCGATTTTTCCGTACATAAAGCACCTCCTAAAATGTTACGCTAATATTTAGCACCGCAGCCGCGAGCCAATAAACGCCTTTTTTATAATCTTTGCTAATAAAGCACATAATGCCCGCTGCTATATTTAATGCAATAAGAGCAGAGGGAAATATATATTGCATACGCCCTTTCCTTTCACTTGCTTTAATTCCGTTTTGGTACATAACAACCCCGCCTTTTTGTTTGTTTTAAAAATTTTTTATGATACAAGAAAACGGTTACATAATATCCACCGTTGTCCTTGTTGTAATAACCTTTAATATCCGCGAGAGCGTAATTTGTGTATATATTTTCTATTTCCGCTCTGTTGTCAAAAAGGCTGTTGTTCCATTCCTTGACTTTGTATTGCGGTAATTTTCCGTCGCGTGACTCCTCTTTAGGCTTCTTGAGGTTGCGGCTTGCGCTCCAACGCTTATTGAGGATA
>OLHA01000460.1_pt1 | contig 23959 bp, 26 predicted proteins | sample 1605961 | NCBI WGS metagenome assembly OLHA01 (sample SAMN03283288) | human gut metagenome | biome: human-associated habitat; material: feces | host: Homo sapiens | place: Peru | collected 2012
TTGCATCTATAAGAGAATCAATAATTTTAGTTGTTCCATAATAATTACAAGAAAGCTCTACTCCACTAAAACTTATATTATTATATTCTATTACCACATCAGAATAATTTGGATGAGATGGAACATATATAACTCCATAACCATGAGAGGATATGATATTCATGTTTTTTAATGTAATTTTTTTATTAGTTGTACTTACCTTTATAACATCTTTTTCTAAACTTAGATTATTGGTATAAGTATATTTAGTATTATTATAAGTTCCATCAATAATAATACTGTTTTTATTATTGTTTATAACAAAACCACTTGTTATTGTAATATCATTTCCTAAATAAACATAATTATAATTGTTTTCTTCACTCAATACCTGTTTTAATTCTTCACTATTATTTATTACAACAGTAGTATCATTTATTATTTGCATATCATCACTTTCCTTTACTATATTTTATGGTTTAAATTAATTTTGAAATAATTAATTCATAACAAAAAGAGTAGAATTTTCTACTCTTAATGTATTTTAGTAACACTTAACACTGCATTAGTGCTTCCATTAAATATTATATTAACTGTCATTGAAGGCTTTACATTTAATGTAACAAGATCATCTTTATTAAGAGATACAATAGTTGAACCACTTATACAATTAATTATTTGTGCTTGAAACTCACTAGTTGTATTTGTAGCCGGTTGTAGTATATCATTTGCTCTTACAGACATAGTTAAAGAACAATCTTCATTTGTCGCTCCACATAATGAATATGAAATAAGATAAACACCATTCTCTTTTATTTTAATTGAATTATTATCTGGATATTCTGTAAGAAAAGCAGCTCCTTTTTCATATAATGGAATTGTAGTATCAGTTCCTTGTGGTAAATTAAGTTGCGTGTCAGTCATTAAATATCTAATCCCATAAGAAGATACGAATTCTGTTCCTGGAGGTCCTGCTGGACCTTGTGGACCTCTATTTCCAGTATCACCTTTTTCTCCTTTTGGAATTAAAAAAGCTAAATGATGTACCCAGTTTTCAAAAGTATCCATAACTTGTGCTGGTTCTCCAGGTTCTAAAGTTTCGGTTTCATCTATGGCAATATGTTCTGTTCTTCCTATTTCTCCTGGCAATCCCCTTGGTCCTCTATCTCCAGTATCACCTTTTTCTCCTTTTGGAATTTTAAAATCTAAAACTACATCTACTGGTGTTCCGATATTTATAACTTCGGCTTCTTCAGTCGGTTCTATTGTTTCTACATTTCCAATTTGAATAGTAGATGGTCCTTGATCACCTCTTTCTCCTTTTATTCCTTGTGGACCAATATCACCTTTTTCTCCCTTTGGTCCTGGAATGCCCTGTGGTCCAATTTTTCCTTCTACGCCTTGTTGTCCCCTAGGTATTTTAAAGTTCAAAATGACATCTTCATTCGTTCCAGAATTTTCTACTTTAGCAACTTCAAATGGTTCTACTGTTTCTGTAATTCCAACATCAATACTTGAAGGTCCTGGAATTCCTCTATCTCCTTTTTCTCCCCTTGGACCAATTGGCCCTTGCACATAACAAATTTGATATTTTTTTCTTTCTTCTTCAATTCTTTTCCTTATTCGTTCATAATCATCACAACTATTCATTATACCCCCTCCTTTAATTTTTTAGAATTAACTTTCTTATTTCAATTCTTCTATTTAATTTATGAAAATATTTTTAAAATGTATAATGAATATATAATAAAATATTAGTATTAAAAAATATTACTTATTCTCATAAAGACTTCCTAAAAATTATATTTAGATGTATAAATTATGCCTACAATAATTAACATTTACTAGGAAATATCATTATAATACAATATTATTTATTTTAATATTTTATAATATTTTTAATAGTTTCTGAATTTATTTGTTTTTCAAGGAGTTCTGTTGCTTCCTTTCTACTTTCTTTATAATTAGATATATAATAATTTTCTGTTGTTTCTATTCTAGAATGTCCTAGTATCTCGGCAACATCTTTTATTTCTACTACACTTCTTAACGTTTTTGTTGCAACTCTCTCTCAAATCACAGAATCTACATTGAATATCATTCCAAGTTAAAGCAAATACTTCACAAGTTCTCATTCCAGTAAAGCATGCTGTTAAAAATGCACATACAAAAGCTTTGTTATTCTTAAATCTATTTAAAATTATTTCAATTTCTTCTTTGATATATATATGACCTATATCTTTTTTTAATTCGAATGATGATACTCTTGGAATTTCTAAAAAACTTGCTATATTATTTTGAATAAATCCAAAATAATACATTACATCTCTTAATGAACTTTTGATAATTTCTTAATATCACTTTTGTACTTGAAGCTTGTTATAACTTTAATAATGCTTGATTTAAAACATATGGTGTTAAAATTGATAGTTTATAATTACCTAATTCTTTTTTTATATTTCTAAAAGATTCTTTGTATCTTTTGGCTGTAGAATATTTATAATTTAGTTCAAAATATTCTTTCATCCAATAATCTAAATAACCACTATAAGACATTTTGCTTGACTCTATACAGTGTCCCACATTTATATATTCATTGTATGCTTTTACTCCTGCCTCAATAGCTTCTGATTTGGTTTTAAATCCTGACTTGTTTTTATATTTTCTTTTACCATCAATAGATACAATAGCAAATTGATATTGATATACCTTCCCCTTTTTTGAACATAAACATTTCCACTAATTTTTTTCTCCATTAATTGCTTAACAAATGAAAAAATACCAGCAAATTACTAGTATTGCTACTGCAACACAAATACCAATTATTATAATTGTTCCTACTGTCCAACCACCAAAATTCTTATTCAAACCTCCTCGTATCAAACTAATAATTGTAATTTAGCAATTACTTTTCTTCATTAATTTGTTTATAAGCATTTCTTTCTATATATGCTTGTTTCCTATTATTTTCAAATACTCCATGTATAAATCCTAATATCATAAATATAAATTGTATTCCATTGTCTTTTATAAAACCATAAATTATAAATCCTACTATGATTAGCATTACTATAGTAAGTTCTAAAAAATGTTCTTTATCCCATTTCTTACCATAATATTCAATTTTTTCTTTCAAAGTGAAAGAACTATTTTCTAAAGCATTTAATAAGTTGTCATCTGCTTTCTTTTTAAATTCTTCATCATTTATTTTTTCGCCCGCAAAAAATTCATTTAATGTTATTCCTAAAATATCACACAAATCTTTATATAAAGATACATCTGGTAAACATTTTCCATTTTCCCATTTACTAACTGATTTATCAGTAACGCACAATTTATCTGCTAATTCTACTTGTGTCATTTTTTTATCTTTACGACATTCTGCAATTAGTTTTCCTATTTTTACTTGATTCATAAAATTACTCCTTTCGTAAAATATTTTACAATTATTAAAATAATATTAACACCTCTCAAAAGTAGAGTTAGATAAATTGACTATCTAAGTTTTGTCAATACTAAATTTATAAAAATATTATACCACGACTAAAATCACGAAAATAGGCATTTTTTTAAAATTTTCGTGTATTATAGTGATATATGTGATAAAATGAATTTGTTAATTTATTTTGAATGTTGTATTATTTTTACACATTGTATATAACATTCTTAATATTTTTGTTGAACACGCAGTTAGGTTTTCATAGTAATGTTTGCCTTCTGCTTTTTTTGTTAAATAATAATTATAAACGGGATGGTTAGGACACTGATGACCTAATTTAACTACCATTTGACTAATATTAAATAATATCCATCTTGCATATTTATTTCCTCGTTTAGAGATTGTTCCATGAACATTAATACTTTTTCCTGATTGTATAATTGTTGGATCTAACCCACAAAAAGCAATTAATTGTTTATGGTTATCAAACCTAGTAATATCCCCAAGTTCTCCAAGTAATTCAGTTGTTAATACTTCTCCAATACCATAAAATGAATTGATAATATTAAAGTAAGGTGATTCTTTTGCTGTTTCAATCATCTTGTCTTTTAACTCATTTATTGTCTTAATGTTTTCTTGTAAAACACTTGCCATATCTGATAAGTTTTTAACATCTGAATGATCTTTATCTACTCCTGGATAAGAATTAAGAGAAATCTCTTTAATTTTATTTGCTAATCTTTTGTAATAATAATCATGTCTTGAATTAGTTTTATATAAATTATTATATAAAGCATCAATTCTTTTTTCTTTAACAATATAAGCATGAGGAAATGTTTTTATAAAGTTTAAAGCTGTTTCTTCATAGATTCTACTACCTTTAAATATTTCTTCAAACTCTGGAAAACAAATATTAATCAATCTCTTATATCTATTTTTACAACTAACATTTAACTGTGTTAGATAAAAATACTGTCTTGTCATCGCTTTTAAATTAGCATATAAATCTTTCTTTGATAAATCGTGATATTCTACTTCATTAACAAAAAATAACTTGGCTAATCTCATACAATCTTTAGTATCTGTTTTCGTTTTTCTTAAAGTATCATAATTGTTTTTAGTAGTTAAACTATTGATTACCAAAGTATTAAAATTATTCTCTTTAAAATATCTTTCTACTGGCAAATGATAGATTCCTGTTGATTCCATGAATATTGTTAAATCTTCTAATTTAAAACTATTAATCTGATTTTTCAATTCATCAAAATCCTTTATATTATGTTTAATTTCTTTTGGTTCAATTAAAACCTCTCCATACTCTGTAGATAACATTACCATACTTTTACATTTTGCAACATCTACACTTAATACTGCTCTCATTACTTACTCCTTTCTGAATTTAAGTCTTCTGTTTCCACCATTATTTCATCAAGCTTGTTATATAGATTCTTTGACCTCACTATCTTAAACTAAATTAATAATAGAAATAAAAGCTGAACTGTCAATTTGTTAGATTCTAAGACCTCTGTAATTTGCCGTTCTCACTTAAACTCTTAGTAAATAATTTAACATAAAAAATAAGATATAAATATTAAATTATTTACATCTTAAAGTATACTTGTAATTTTATGTGGTAATGTAGACCCACTATTAAATGAAATAAGTGAATTTTCAAATAAGTCTAACTTAACCTTAAAAACAATTCAATTTGCTTATCATGGTTTCTTAAATAGTAAGGATAAAGAAATAATAGAAGAATGCATAAGAGAAATAACAGAATTTATATAAATGATAAAGTCACAAAAAGTGGCTTTTTAAATTAAAAAAATAGCATTACAAATAAAAGTGAACTAGTAATAAATTGTTAAATATGTTATAATTTCAATGGTGATAATAATGGAAAAGAGAAAAACTAAAAAAGAAATAGTTAAAATGTTATTAAAAAATAATTCATTAGATGAAAAAGATGAAGAGGAATTACTTGACTTATTAATAGACCAACCTATAAGTATAGATGTCGATAAGCAAGAAGAAGCTAAAATGACATTTGGAGATAAAGTTGCAGATAAAGTAAGTGAAATAGCAGGATCTTGGGGATTTATATTAGGTTTCAGTTTATTCTTGGTTTTTTGGATAGTATTAAATAGCTTTATATTAACAGGAAACAATAAAATTGATAGTTATCCATTCATATTATTAAATTTACTTTTATCTTGTATCGCAGCCTTACAAGCTCCAATAATTATGATGAGTCAAAATAGACAAGCTGCTAAAGATAGTTTAAGAAACCAAAATGATTATCGTACAGACTTAAAAAGTGAATTAATACTAGAAGAATTACATAATCAAATGGATACTATAATTAAAAATCAAAAAAAGATTATGAAGTCATTAGATAATAGTCAAGTAGGAGAAGAAAATGAAAAAAAATAGTATTAATATTAAGCATATTCTTAGTAACAGCTTGTCAAGAAAAAAGGACTCAAGAAAAAGTTGTTAGTAATGGAGAAACTGTAGACACATCAAAGATGAAACATAAAACATGTACAAGAGATGCGTCTGCAGGAAGCAGAATAGATGTTACATTAAATTATGACCTATATTATACTGGAGATGATTTAAATATTCTTCATTCAAGTGAAAAAGTTGTCGCAACGTCAGACAACACATTAGACGAATATGAGAGTGCCTATAAAAAAATAGATTCTAATTATGAAAACTTAAAATATTATGATTCCAAAGTAATAAGAGGAGACACAAGTGTCACAAGAGATTTAACTATTAATTATGACAAAATCGATATAGATGGTTTATTAGCTATAGAGGGAGAAGAAGATAATATAATAGATAATGGAAAAGCAAAAGTAGACAAATGGATGACTCTTGCTAAAAAGTTTGGAACAAAATGTGAAGATGTAAATGATTAATTACATCTACCTGTTCAAATAGTTTAATTGGATAAAATCTTTCCCTCCGACGGAGAAGATAAGGGTTCAACTCCCTTTATGAACACCATGTAAGACTAAAAAGTAAAGTATTTAAATTTTACTTTTTTTATGCTAAAATATCATTATGCCGACTTAGCACAGCTGGTAGTGCAACGCACTCGTAACGCGTAGGTCACTGGTTCGAATCCGGTAGTCGGCACCAGATTGATAGGAAACTCGGACAAATTAACTCTGAGTTGTAATAAATACTAACAGAAATGTTAGTTTTTTTTGTTATGTAAAGGAGTTGATTTGGATGTTAGCAATAGAAACTAAAGAACTTGTAATAAGCAAAGAACTTAAAAAGAAAGTAAATATGATATGTAAGTTTGCTTGTGTTAATAACTATACATGTGTATAGATAATGTGTCCTTGAAAAGACCATTATTATGTAAGTCCCTTCCCTCTATTGGTATTACTCAACTTCATTGGTACTATGAACTTATCCGACTGCCTATTATTCTTTTGACATTCTCCATTTTATAGTTGTTTGTCATACTTCTTACCGATTGGCTCACTGCCCACTTTCGGACTTAAAGAAACAATAGGCTCTCCCCAGTTGATATAATAATCACTATGTGAAACATGATTGGCTCTATTGACCCCGTATCGTTGAAATATTCTCACCGTTTACGACTATTTCAATATTGCATTCCGCGGTAATTAGCACGTCTGCCAAATAATTCTCAAAATTTCGGGGCTGAATTGCCTTATAACCCTATTTCCTTGCTATCTACGCTTTACTCATAATATTACTATTACAAGCACAAGACTCGCTACTGCTGGTTGGTTAGACCTTAAACAGGCAAGATTTCCACTTGCTAGATTATTAACCCTTTTCTGGGCGCACAATTACTATTTTTACAATAGATTTATTAATCTAATTATACCACTAATTTTTATTTATACAGTTGTTAATGAAAAAAAGAATTATTTTTCAAATTATATTTTATCAAAATCAGATAATTTTTTATTATACTTTATTTCAATTAATGAAATAGCATTAGAAATAATATTTTTTTCTCTATTTCTGTTAATTTAATCTTTTTTGGTAATTTATTAAAGACATCTTGACCAGTAATACCATTATACTTGTAATTAGAAAATTCATAATTTAAAATTAATAATTCAGATAATAAACAAGTATAATGATATTTGAATAAGTCTTTTTCTTTCTTACTATAATCTTTATCAAAAATATTCATGAAATAACCTCCAGTTGCTTGAATACTACCTCGTTTGAAATTAATTGTCAAATCATGTTGTTACGTAATATTTATAGAATTCTTCTTTAAGATCATAGGGATTAATTTTATTTAAATCAAAACTGTTTTTTATAAAAGGTACAATTATATCTATATCTGATAATTCTTTAACTTTATATGAAAGGCATAGTGGCTCATAATTTTTACGAGTAACAATATTCAAAATATTATCTTTATTTTCTACTTTTAGAACTTTTACATAAATACCATAATTAGTTTTAGAAAGTAATACAAAATTTCTTTTATCTTTAAACATTAATCCTTTATTTGTATTATGAAAAGTAATATTCTCTGATATAGTAGTTATTTTAAATTTTAATGTATTAAATAATTTATCACTTAAACTTTCTTGTGGGGTAGTAAAGTAATCATATATATCTTTAACTATTTTAATAGCATAATCACAATTAGTATCATCTTCTACAATTAATGAGTAACAAATACTATTATTTTCATATCCTTTACGATCAATTAATTTATTTAAAGTATCAAATTGTTTGGCAATTCTGTGAAAAGACACTAATATATTATTTTGATTTATTTGTACTTCAACAACTCTATTATCTAATTTATAAACAACATTTTTCACTAAGTAATTTCTTATTATTTTTTTGCTTATAGCCATTATAGAATAATCTAATCTATCAAATAAATCTATTGCAATTTTCTTCTTATTATAAATTATATTCTCGTAAGTATTGATATCAATATTATATAACTTATTATTAATCTTTTTTGTATTATCTTTTTTATTAGTTGCTATTTGATTAACAGAAGTTTCTATATTTATCACCTCATTATTCATATAAGAAATATTATTATGAATAAGATTAAAGGTAGAACAAACCTCAATTTGGGTATAATTATTTGTGTTATTTAAAGCCAATTCTTCAAATTGGTATGTGTTGCTGTAGTGACACCAAGATTGCAAGAATTTTCTACAACCTGCAAATATGTTTGAGCACCATGTCCTCCATGTTTCCAACAATGAAGTGTTGCATTATCAACTGTTATTGCACCTGAATCAAAAAATGTATCATTGTTCAAATCAACAATTTTTTCTTCTAGTGATGCTGATAGTGTAATTATTTTGAAAGTTGATCCTGGTTCATATGTCATCCAAACTGGTAAATTTCTATTAATTTCTTCAACTGTATAATTTTGATAATTACTAGGAGAAAAATTAGGTCTTGCTGAAATTGCTAAAATTTCACCACTTTTAGGATCCATTACAATTCCAAGAGCCTGATCAGGATTATATTTTAACATTGCGTTATCTAATTCTCTTTCTAAAGAACTTTGAATATCCATATTTATAGTTAAAGTCATATTAATTCCATCTTGAGGTTTTTCGTAAACTTCATTTAAACTTAATCTATTACCTTTAGCATCACTAAAATATTTTATTGCTCCATATTCACCAGTTAAAACATTATTATACATAAGTTCTAGTCCACTTAATCCTTGATTATCTATTCCGACAAACCCAATTGTATGAGATAAATATGTATCAAAAGGATAATTTCGTTTGGATTCTTTAACTAAATAGACACCATCAAGGTTTAATGACGCAATTTTATCGGCCACCTCATATGAAAGTCTTCTTCCTTCTGGATGAACCCTTTCTATAGAAGTTTTTTTACTAACATGTGCATACATTTCTTCATAACTTACATTTAATATTTCTGCTAATTTTTTTGATACGTCTTTCTTATCTTCAATTTGATTTGGAATAAGAACAAGTGATGTTGTCGTAATATTATCGGCAATTACAACACCATTTCTATCATAAATTATTCCTCTATTTGCTTCTATCGGTAAGTTTCTACTCCATAAACTGTTAGCATAATTATTAAGTTTTTTATAACTAAATACTTGAATATAAAATATTTTACTTATAATTAAAATAAATAACAAAATAATTACTACCAACACAATTTTAATTCTTCTATGATAATCTTTTACAAACATTATACCACCTCATAAAATTGTATGAAGTAAAAAAAATTTAAGTATTAATTACACTTAAATTTCATTTTTATAAATATATTAATTTAATTTTTCTATTACAAAATACTTACATTCATAAGCACAATGATTTTTTATATAATCTTTATACATTGAAAAATCATTTATATTTGTTAAATTTGGATTATTTTTGTTACAAAAACCTTTTAATCTAAGTTTACCATAAGCCCAATCACCAACTATATAATCATAATCTTTAAAATAATCAGTATATTTATTTTTTAATTCTTCAAAATTAAAACCATCTTTATAATTTTCAATTAATTTATATTCTGTGTCTTCTAATATATATTTATCCATACTAATACTCCTTTTGAAATGCTGATGAAATATAATTATATTTTACCAAACTTGAACCAGAATTCCAAGTCATATATCCTCCTCTTAATCCAGCATCGTATAATCCTTGAATTTGATCTGAGATTTTACTAGCATCATATACAATATATGGGCTTTTAATTGTGTCATAAGCTTGAATCCAAGTTCTAACAATTGCAGGAGTTGGAATTTCTTTTTGACGAGATGCAGCATATCCACCCCAAGTATACATTAATTTATAGGGAACTGTCCAAACTACTTCACTAATTCCAAAATCGTGAGTATTAAAGTGATCTGGATATGGCATTGCGCTAATAACATCGACAATATTAGATATGCTAGGCCAATATTGTCCGTACGCAGCAACATAGGTATATGCTGACTCTCCAAAGACATCTGCAGATACATAAGCACCAACACTATGTATCTCATCACACGCATACATTAAAAATCTCTGTATTGCTTGGGCCTTTTCTTCATTATAATCATTTCGCATATTCATAACACCATTAGCTTCTAATCTATATGTTCTATCTGGGAAACGGACATAATCAAATTGTATTTCATTAAAGCCCATTTCTACTACAGCCTCACGAGCTAATTTAACATTAAATTCCCAAACTTTTCTCTGGTAAGCACTTGGCCAATATGAACCGTTATGTGAAAACAAAGTTCCACTAGAACTATTTACTATCGCATATTCAGGATGATCTTGAGCAAAATAGTGATCTTTAAAAACGGTAATTCTACCTATTACATAAAAACCATTATCCTTTATTTTTTTTATTGCAGCTTGATAACTCTCAAATGAATTAATCGCATTATTATAATTTGTTGGTGATAATTCTTGCATTACTTTTGATGCATATGAGGGAGAACCACTATCTTTAATATCTACTACAAAAGCATTTATATTCTTTTCTTTAGCAAGTTTAATATAATCATCAAGATTACCTAAAACACCACCATTTAAATACAAACTTCTAACTTCATTTGGCATAACATTATTAGTAAAAACTGGTTTTTCATAAGGATAATAATCTAAGTTTCCAGCAGATCCTCCACCTTGTGTATCAGTTCGCGCTAAATGAGTTTGATAAATTCCATCTTGATCATAATTTTTTACCGATTCTTCATAAGTATCAACTAAATACTTTTCATAAATATATCCTTGAGTTTCATTATATTTTATTTTATATTTTGAAACATGACCATTTTCTAAAATTTTGTCAAATCCTATTATTTCTACTTTTTCACCCTTATTAATAAGACCAATTATATCTACTGATTCACTATCATTATAAATTGATACTGGTGTTCTTACATATTTTTCTTTCTCTAAAACACATTCTTCTAAGCTAGAAACCAAATCATTTTTTAACATCAATGCTTCTTCATCATTATATAAAATTTTTAAATAAATATTTTCGTCTGATTCATTTTGGGAATTTTTTAAGTCTTTTTCAAAAACATGTACTTTAGTTCCTCTTACAACTTTACCTTTTTCATTAAAATCTAAATCATATAAGGTACTCTCTAAACTTATGCTAGATACATACATATCTTTTTCATTAATAATTTCTGGTTTTATTTTTTTAAATATTTTGTCTTTAAATAAAAAACCAACAACTAAAACTAAAATAATTATTACAAATATTATTACTTTTACTATTCTTTTCATAAAACACCACAATCTATTACTTATTCATTTGGAACTTTTATTGGAACTGAACTATTAGTTAATCCTCCTAGCAAATAATCTGGAACTATTCCTTGAACTAATTTCATAGCAACAGGAATTTCTGTTTCAACTATTACTGTATCAGTTATAAATGGTAGTATAACTCTTGATTCAACTTGAACATAAATACTAACTTCTATTAAAGCATTATTAATACCATAATTGGTAACTTTCGTATTTACATTACTAACTATATCACCAATTAAACTTAATTTAACAGGAATTTTTGGCCCTAAATTGGCAAGCAGAGAATTATTGAAAACTACACCACTAGGTATTTCATATATAACACCCTTTGATAATTCCTCTTCATTATAATCAATTAAAACATTATCTGGTAACTCTAATAGTTCTAATTTTCCTTCTTCTAAATATTTTAAATTTAACTGTATTGTATTAACAATTTTATTTAAGGTTTTATTTACAACAATTGGATCAAAATCAATAGTTCTTATTTCACCTGTTTCTGATTTAGTTATTATAAACATATCCTCTACACTTAAATCTTCGGCAATTTGTTTTGAAATGGCTCTATTTATAATTAAACTAGAAAATTTTCTTACTTGACTTGTTGCATAACTCATTAATACAGGAACGACATTTTTATTCAAATAGTTAAGCGAAAAATAAGTCATTGTTACCACTAAAATAAAAATTATTATAATTGTATTACCAACACTAAGTTTATGTCTTTTTTTCTTTAAATGAATTCTTAATCGCATCAAATTCACTTCCCTAATATAAAAATATTAAAGAAGTCTTAATTATATGTTGATATTATTATTATACCAAAAATAATAACTAATAAACAATTTTTTTTGAATATATTTCAAAATATTTCTAATAATATTATTGGTGATAAAATGAATATAAATGACATAATGAGTAAAAAAATAATTGTAGGTAGCACTACAAATACCTTATCTGAAATAGCAGAACTTATGAAGAAATATGATATTGGGTTTATACCAATAGTAGATAAAAATAAGCTTGTTGGAGTTATTACAGATAGGGATATTGTTATTAACGCAATAAGTAATAATTGTTCATTTAATGATTTAATAGATAAATATGTTGTTAAAAATATTATATCTATTGAGCAAAATAAATCTATTGATGATGCATTAAATTTAATGGCCTTAAAAAAAGTAAAGCGTTTAATTGTTACTGATAACAATAAAATTTCTGGAATTTTAACACTATCAGATATTTTAGGAAAATATGATAATGAAATTATACTAGATACATTTAAACAAATCTTTGAAATAAATCGTAATAATGATTTATTTTCTACTGAAATAGATGAATTTTATTTATAAAAAAACAACTAATCAGTTGTTTTTTTGTTAATTAAAGAAAGTGTTATTTCAATTATTTTCCTTTTCATTACATCATAGTTTATATTTTTATGTTGGTGATATACAACCTCATGGCAAAATTTATCGATTAATCCAATAATAATATGAACATTTTCATTTATGTCTTTTTCATTGAAATTATTATATTTTAATACTTCTACAATTTTATTGGCCATTTTGATTTCACCATCAGCAAAAATTTTTCCGATTTCTTTATCAATATGACTCATAGCCATTAATTCTTCGTGAGCCTTCTTACTGATTTTATGTGTTTTAATAAAACTATCAAGCATTTTATTTAAAATATTTTCTAAATTATCAATATCTATATGAGTATTATCTAAAATATCAATCATAGGAAACATTATATTATTGGCATAATTTTTTACACCTAAAATAAATATGTCTTTTTTATCTTTAAAATATTGATAGATAATTCCTGTTGAAACACCTGCATATTTTGCTATATCACAACAATTAACATTATAATATCCATTATTACAGATTAATTCAAATCCTTTTTCAATAATTTTATTTTTTTTCTCAATTGATGATTTTTTTATTGGTTCTCTTATTTCACCCATATATGCCTCCTATTAATAATTAATGCTATTTTAACACATTACTTTAAATTTTAAAAATTATTCATTACCTTTTAAACTTGTTACCATATCAATTTTATCTACCTTTTTAGATAAAATTTTATTTACTACAAATGAAACTATAAATGTTCCAAATGCGGCAAAAGCATAAGAAATAAGTTTTATACTTGCATTAAAATCGTAAGAGTCTCCTAATGCAGATTTAAAAATATAATCAGTCATTAAAAATCCTAATGGTAATCCAATTATAATTGCGATTATTGTTAACCAAGTATTTTGTCTTACAAATATTTTTCTAATTTGTTTATCTTTAAAACCTAAAACTTTTAAAGTAGAAAATTGATAATTTTTTTCAGTAAATGATAAAATACCTAAATTATATATAATAACAAATCCTAAAATAGACGCTACTAAAATTAAGATAACTAACATAGTCTTCATAGTATTTAACATACTTTCCATACTTTTTCTTAATACTTCTATTCCTTGAATTTGACTTACACCAGGTAATTCTTTAACACTACTTAAATCAAGATTAGTATATATAGTATCTGGTTTATATTCTAAATCTAATGATTCATAAAATTCCTTTGTCATATTTAATTGTTGTGATTGTGGATCTCTATTAATTCCTGATATTTTTACATCATACCATTTATCACTACCAAAAATACGAAAACTTATTGTATCATTTAATTTTAGATTTAAAGTTTTTGATAATTTTTCAGTAATATATACGCCATCATTATTTAGATCAATGTAATTTTTATTATGATCTGTATATTTTAAATAGTCTTTAGCATCATTAATAGTTAGAGTATTAACTAGTTTTACTCCATCACTATCTTTAACTTCTATACCAATACTTTCACTAGTTGCATTACCATATTTTTCTGTTAAATCGGAAAATTCAGAATCAGTATAACTACCATCTAATGTTATTTTATATTTGAATTTTGAAATTTTTTCAAATTCCCAATCAAGGTAACCATTCATACTATCCAAAAGACCAAAAGCACAAACTATTAGCATACAAGATCCTACTATTCCAACTATGGCCATAATACTTCTTCCTTTATTTCTAAAAATGTCCCTTAAATTCCATCTTGTAGTTAAAGAAGATTTTTTAAATATACCTTTAGTTGTTAAATTAAATTTAGCAGTTTTTACCTTAGGTAATTGTAATCTTAATGATTCACTAGCAGGTTCTTTTAAAACTTTTTTGCAAGAGAAATATGTTACAAATGTTATAATTATGACAACTGCTATAGCTAAAATATAAACTTTATCAATAATTACTGTGTGATATACTGGTACTTCAAAATATGATATTTCCATATTTAAAAAGAAATTACCAATTATTAAACTTCCTAGTAATAATCCTGCAATAGAAGCAAGTAAACTAATATAAAATCCATAACTTATATAGTGTTTTACAATTTTGCTTTCACGGAATCCTAACGCTTTTAATGTACCTATTTGTATTCTTTGTTTCTTTACAAAACGATTCATAGTTGTTACTACAGATAAAATAGCGATAAATAAGAATAAGGCAGTAAATACTGTAGAATAAGTTGCTCCTTCTTCAATTTCTGAATTATAAACTTCATAAGATGGACTAGCACTTCTATCTGTTGCAGCTATAATACCATTAATTTCTGCTTCAATTTCAAGTTTTGTAGCATCTATATTATCTATATTATCTACATCAACTATAATATTGTTAAAAACATAGTAATCTTTATAATCAAAATTTTCTATATTTTCTTTTATTTTATCAATATCATCAATTCCTGTTTTTTCTTTTAATTCATCATCAATTATACTTGTTGGAAATTCATTAATTGAAAGATAGACATATCCATAGTCTTTATGATTTGGAAAAAGTTCTGTAGAATCCTTTACAAAATAAACATGATCAGGTGTATTAATTAATCCTAATATTTCTTCAGTTAATTCATATCCTTGATAGTTTAATGTAATTTTATCTCCTACTTTTAAATTTAGATAGCGAGCTAAATAACTATCAAACCAAACACCTTTTTTATCACTATCAAAACCAGTTCCCTCTACTACATACATTTTTGAAATATCATTAGATTCAATAAATATTGTTTCTAATGTAACGTCATCATAATCTTTTAATGATGTTGTAATTGAAAGTTGTCTTTCAGCATTTTTTACATTATCAATACTTTTTATAGTATTTAAATCATCTAAAGTAAAATTTTGTTTTACAAGCCATAAATCTTGCAAATTATTTTCCTCATAATAATTTTTACCGCTTACATCCATTCCATCCATATAAGAATGAACACCAGCATATACAAAAACTCCTAAAAATACCATTAAAAATATAGTAATAAATTGAGATAAATTTTTCTTTATATCTCTAAACATTTTTTTGTTAAGCATTACCACTTCACCTCATCAATATTTTTAGGTTTTTTGTTTTCAGTAATACTATCTACTTTACCATTTTTAACTCTAATTACTCTATCGGCAATTTCGGCAATTAAGGCATTATGAGTAACAACTACAACTGTATTTTCACCATTATTAGCGTCACAGCATTTTTTTAACAATTTTAAAACTTCAACACCAGTTTTTGAATCAAGAGCTCCAGTTGGTTCATCACACAATAATAATTTTGGATTTTTAGCTATTGCACGCGCAATTGAAACTCTTTGTTGTTCTCCACCTGATAATTGATTTGGAAATTTATCTAAATGATTAGAAAGTCCTACCTCTTTTAAAATTTTTCTAGCACTTTTTGGTTGTTTTACAATATCTTTTACTATTTCAACATTTTCTAAAACTGTTAATGTAGGCAAAATATTGTAAAATTGAAAAATAAATCCAACATTTTCTGCTCTATATTCAGTCATTTGATTTTTGTCAAAATTTTCAATATTTTCTGAATCTATTATAATACTTCCACTTGTAGCACTATCCATACCACCTAATAAATTTAATAATGTAGATTTTCCGGCACCAGAAGGTCCTAAAATTACTACAAATTCTCCTTTTGGAATAGTAAAACTCATTCCATCTAAAGCATTAAAACTTTTTTCTCCAACATTATAAGTTTTAACGACATTTTTAAATTCAATAAAATTTTTCATAACTCCTCCTTTTATATGAAACTTTTTTCATATTAATACTATCACAGTTTATTCATAAAATCAATACAATATGAAAAAAATTTCACATTTATTAAAAAATAAAAATAGGAACTTTTAATTCCTATAAAATTTAATTACTAACATTCAAAAAAAGTGTGTTTTGCTTTCCATTTTTTTAAAGCTATTCCAACCCAAAATGAATAAATACCTAATGTAATAATAATTAGTAAAAGCCATTTTATCCAATTAGCAAATAATCCAACAGCGCTTCCGTCAAATCTTAATCTTTTTCCTTCTATAACTGTATGCTTTATCTCCCAATTATACACTTTGCATAAAGCCCAAGGATAACAAATTCCTAATGTACATACAGTTACTAAAAATCCTAATATCTTTACACATACCAATTGTAATAAACTACCATCAAAATACGAATTATTCATACTACCTCCTCATAAACTACATAGTATTATACTATATTTTATATATTTTGTGCTACAATTTTTAAACATTACGTCTAGTAATTCTACATTTTCTAATTTTATATTTTTAAAATTTATATCTTCAAAAAGTCATTATCTAATATAACTGAAGAAATTGATATACAATAAAAATTCACTATAAAACTAATTATTGTTTAAACATTCTAATATTTTTTTCTGACTCAAATTATTTATTTCTTTTATTAAATTTCATATACTATTTATCGATATCAATTTTATTAAATACTAACTTTTTAGATATATTTATATATAGTATCAAATAAGAAATAGCTACTAAAAATCCCGCAATTACATCACTTGTATAGTGAACACCTAAATATATTCTACTAATACCTATTAAAATAATTAATAAAAATAATAATATCATTGAAGTCCATTTTAAATATTTGTTCCCTACATATTTATAAATTAGATAGATTAAAAATCCATAAAAAGCCATACTTACCATTGAATGTCCTGAAGGAAAACTATAACCAGTTTCATTAATAATTCTATATTCGCTAGGTCTAGGACGGGCTAAAATTAACTTAAATAATTGATTCAAAATGGTTACAATTACTAAGTTGGTAAAAATTAAAATACCAATTTTTTTATTTCTTAATAAAATAAATAATACTATAGTTAGTGAACAAATGCAAATAGCGCCACCAAACCAAGTAATAAATTTCATAATTACAGTCATAGAATCATTAATTAAATACTTTGAAATTAAATTGTATCCAATAGTATCACTATTCATTATATCATGATTAAAAACATCTTCAGCTAGTGCAAGAAAAAGAATCAAGCATATAAAGAAAATTATTAATTTATAATTATTTTTTATTATTATTTTTAATTTATTTAACATATTATCACCTATTATTTTAAATATCGTGTAAATTAATTATATCATTTTTTGATATAAAAGAAAAATTTCTGAAAAAATTCAGAAATTTTATTTTAAATCATCAATATATTTTTTTAATTGCTTTGCTTCTTCACCTAAAATAATTTTAAGTTGATTATCAATTTCGACGATACCTTGGGCACCTATTTTTTGAATACCTTCTTTATTGACAATATCAACATTCTTTAATGTTACAATAAATCGCGATTTTAGTACTTCGTAATTTATGATATTATCTTTTCCACCTAAATATTCAACTAATTTATTTGCCTCAATTTTAAAGTCTTTTCTTTTTGATTTTGTTATTGCAAGCGCAATTATGACTAGAATAACAGCAATTATAATGTATTGCCACAAATTTTCCATTTTATCACCAAATTAATTATATCATATTTTTTATATTAATGAACTATTTTTTTAATGTTTCCATAGCAGCACGCATCATTAAATCATATTTAACCATTTCTAAACCACCAAATAATTTTAAGAATTCATCTTTTTTCATCTGATATTTTTCTGCTAATTTTTCTGCTTCTTCATTTGCTTGTTTATCATCTATTTCAATTTTTTCTGCTTTTGCTATTTCTTCTAACATTAAACGATATAAAACACGTTTTTCTGCTTCTTCATGCATTTGATCTTTTAAAGCTTTTTCATCAGAATTTGTAAATTGATAAAATTGTTTTAAAGTTAATCCTTGCATTTTTAAATTTTCTTCATATTGTTTTAACATACGATCAATTTCTTCATGAATCATTGCATGAGGTATTTCCACCTCAACGTTCTTACTTGCAGCTTCTAATAAATCATCGAAATATTTATTTTCACTTGCTTGTTCCTTTTGAACAGTAAGATTTTCTTTTACTTGCTTTTCTAAAGCTTCAACTGAATTAATACCTTCTAAACCTAAATCAGCAAAGAAATCTTCATCCATTTCTGGAATTTTTACTTCTTTTATTTCATTAACTTTTACTTTGAAAACAGCAGGTTGTCCTTTTAAATCTTCACTATGGTAGTCTTCAGGGAATGTAACATTTATTTCTCTTTCTTCACCTTTACTCATGCCAATTAATTGTTCTTCAAATCCAGGAATAAATGTATTTGAGCCAATTGTTAATGAATAATTTTCTCCTTTTCCGCCTTCAAATGCAACACCATCTTTGAAACCTTCAAAATCAATTATTGCGATATCACCGTTTTCTAGTTTACCTTCTTTTTCAACGTTTTCTGCATATCTTTTACGCATATTATTAATGTTTTCATCTATTTCTTTTTTTGTAACTTTAACTTCTTCTTTCTTCACACCAAGATCTTTATATTTTCCTAATTTAACACTTGGTTTTAAAGTTAAAGTAAATTTGAATTCAACTCCATTTTCATCAATTGAATTTAAACTTAAAATAGGTTGTGCTACTATTTCTAAATCTTTATGTTCTTCTAACATTTTATCATAAGCTTTTGAAACACACATATCCATTGCGTCATTATATAAAGATTCCTTACCATATTTTTTTAAGAAAACTTCTTTAGGTGCTTTTCCAGGTCTAAAACCATCAATTTTTGCTTTTTTACTAACTTTATTATAAGCTGCATCTAAAGCATCTTTCCATTCTTGTCCTTCAACTTTTATTACAATTTCTAATTCATTTTTATTTGCCATTTAAATCCTCCTCAAATCAATACTACTATAGTATATAATATTTTTTTTACTTTTACAACGTTTTTAACAGAAAAAAGCACATATGTGCTCTATGCAATCTTTACTATTTCAACATCATATTGACCATTTGGACTATCAACAGTAACCTTATCTCCTACTTTAAGTCCCATGATAGCCTTTGCTATTGGTGATTCATTTGAAATTTTATTTTCAAATGGATCTGCTTCTTTACTACCAACAATTGCATATTCTTCTTCTTCATTATCATCAATGTATTTAATTGTTACAGTAGTTCCAATTGATACTTTATCTGTACTAACATCTTTTATGATAATAGCGTTTTCTAACATTCTTTCAAGTTCTGCAATTCTACCTTCTACTTGTGCTTGTTCATTTCTTGCAGCATCATATTCAGCATTTTCGCTTAAATCTCCTAAAGCTCTAGCATCCTTTAAAGCAGCTATAACTTCTGGTCTTTTTTCTAATTTTAAAAATTCTAATTCCTTTTTCATTTCATTTAACCCTGATTCAGTTAAATAGATTTCTTTTGTATTTGAATTTGACATTTTTCCACCTCATTATTATTTTAACTAATTTAACAAATCTACAAAATAATACTATAGATTTAACTTTTTGTCAATAATTTTTTAATTATTTACATTTATTATTATATATTCAAAAATTGAAATATAATACCTATTATTTTTATCTTTTTATTCGCATCATATCATTCTTATAAACTAATTCGTCAATTTTTATCTTAACAATTTGTTTTGGATGTCTTACTATATCAATTATATTATTATTTTCGTCATATATTTCTGATATAGTTAATGTTATAGTAGAAATATTAGGTCCAAATATTTCCACAACATCACCTTTTTTAAAATAATTTCTTTGTTCTATTGTTGCCAACTTATCTTTTTCACAATAATCTAAAATTATACCTAAAAAATCCTGATTAGATACCTCTACTCTACCATTATAATATTGACAATCTACTCCATAGTTTCCATCATAAAACTGGGTAATAGAATCTCTGTTAGCGCAATTACGTAATATTCTTTCATAATCACTATTTAATTTATAATTAACAGGATCATTAATATATTCATCAATTACCTTCCTATAAATATTTAAAACTGTTGCTATATAATATGAAGAACGCATTCTTCCTTCTATTTTGAATGAATCTACACCCATTTCTATCAATTCTGGTATATGGCCTAAAAGTGATAAATCTTTTGTACAAAAAGTAAAATCCTTCTCTCCTTGAATATTATCTAAATTTTCATTTAATAATTTAAAATCCCAGCGACATATTTGACTACAACCACCACGATTAGAATCTCTAGCCGTTAGAAAATTTGATAATACACATCTACCACTATATGATGCACACATTGCCCCATGAATAAAATATTCAAGTTCTATATCAACATTTTTTTTAATCAATTTAATATCATCACTAGATGATTCACGCGCTAATACAACTCTTGAAACTCCCTCATTTTTAAAATATTCTATTGCTTCATAGTTAAGAGTTGATTGTTGAGTTGACAAATGAATTTCTAAAGATGTATGGATGCGTGCTAATGAAATTATATAAGGATCACTTACTATAATGGCATCGACATTTATTTTGTCTAATTCTTTTAAATAATCAATTATTATTTCAGATTCTGTATTATGTAAAGCAATATTGACTGTTACGTAAATTTTTTTACTTAAATCATGAGCAAATTTAACAGCTTCTTTTAATTCCTCTAGGGAAAAATTAACTGCATTTGCTCTTAGGCTAAATAAATTTCCACCCACATATACTGCGTCTGCTCCATATAAAAGAGCAATTTTAAGTCTTTCTAAATCTCCTGCTGGAGCTAATAATTCTGGCTTTTTTTTGTTATCCATTTTTCTTCACCTTATATACCGTTTCTTTATAGAAAAATCCTGTATCTATATTATAATTAAGCAACATATTTATTTTATTAAAAGTATCTTTTATGTTATCACTCGTTAATAAATTGAACAAATTCATTATTTCTAAAAATATATTATCTTCTATATTAAAAGAATTGAATACTAAATAGTTTATTCTTTCATTTTCTAATTCTTTTATATCTTGTGATAAATTTAATATTTTACTAGAATAAACTGTTGTTATATCAGAACTAACAATAGGATACAAATTATTTTCTTTTTCCAAATAATTTATACTTGAATTATCAAATAAATTAAATTTTTCTAAATAATTTTTTACAAGTGGTCTTTTAGATGTAAACATTGGTATATATCCAAATACATTCATCATTAACTTACATTTTGTCATACTTCTTATTTTAAAAACTTCTTCCTTAGTTAATTCACTAGATAAATAACTACAACTAATACCTTTATTGGACCAATAATTAATTGTATTAAAATTTGTGACCATGTGTTCTTGATTCCATATTAAATTTAGATTTAAATTCAATTTATTATTTAAATTTACAATCGCAATATCGTAAAAAATCACACCACTTATATTCATATTAGATAATTTAATTAATGTTTCCCTAAGTTCTGCTAATTGACTATTATGAATATTTTTATTTATACTCACAAATAAGCTTTTATTATTATTAACACAAAAATTTTCTATTTCTTTTAATTCATCTATAGAAAAATAATTAGGTAAATTTACACTTAAATTTTTTATACCAACAATATAGCCATCACATAAATTAACTAGCTGCTTTATTTGATTAAATGATTTTATAATAATTATTTTTTTACTCATAACTACCTCTCTTTTTAACTTATATCATAATAACCGCAAATATAAAACATTTAAAAATTGTTATAGACGTGTTATAATAATTTTGGGAGGGTTATTATGATTGAAAAAAATTTAATGAATACAAAAACTGATACAAAAGAAAAAACAAAGGATTTATATCACAATAAGCAAACAAAAGAAAGTATTGATCTTGATATTTCTTTAAAAGAAAATATTGATAAAAGTGTTTTTAACAAAAATAGCAATAAACAAAAAACATTAGTAAAAAAAATTTAGAATATATATATATTCTTTTTTATTTTATTTCTTTATAAGAATTATCAAAACTTTTTTCCATCAATAATTCATGCATAAATTCTTCTTTATTTTCAACACTAATTTCTTCTATTCTATCTACACGACATTTTTCTGAAATTAAAATCGATTCTATTTTCTTTACAGCAGAACTAACAATATCATTTATAACAACATAATTGTATTTTGGAATTTCATTTATTTCTTGATAAGCAGTTTTAAATCGTGTAATAATTTGTTCCTTTGTTTCGCTTCCCCTTGCAATAATACGTTTTTTTACTTCTTCCATAGAAGGGGCCAAAACAAATATTAAAACAGTTTCTGGTAATTTTTCTTTAACAATTTTTGCACCTTGTACTTCTATCTCTAATATAACATCTTTTCCATTAGATAAAAGATTTTCTATTTCTTTCTTTGGTGTTCCGTAATAATTTCCGTGAACTAAAGCATACTCTAAAAATTCATCATTTTTTATTTTTTCCTCAAATTTTTCACGACTTACAAAATAATAAGTAACATCTTCAATATCACCTTTTCTAATACTTCTAGATGTATATGACGTTGATAAAACTAAATTTTCATTTCTTTTTAATAATTCTTTTATAACAGTACCTTTGCCAGCACATGTTGTACCAGATATTATAATTAAAGAACCACGTTTTTTTTGTTTAATTAAATTCATTTTGCACCTCTTTTTTAATTATTATAATAATACACTTAAAAATTTCAAAAGTCAAAAACTTTTAAACAAAAAACTACTTTCGTAGTTTTTTTATTTAATTATTCATAATTATTAACATAATTAGTACGCAAGCACAAGACGCGAAGCGTAGTAGCTAGACGTAACGCCAGCGGCACGATTGAAACCAAACACGCCCGCAAGAAAGCCACCACCAAAGCTACCACCACGGCCGAACCAAGGGGAAGCAGCCGCAGAAAAAGCAGCGTAATCACTAAACCATAAACCTGTGCTTCCACTAGATGCATTAATT
>OLHA01000462.1_pt1 | contig 23934 bp, 23 predicted proteins | sample 1605961 | NCBI WGS metagenome assembly OLHA01 (sample SAMN03283288) | human gut metagenome | biome: human-associated habitat; material: feces | host: Homo sapiens | place: Peru | collected 2012
TAGATAAACACTGGGGTTGTGGCAGTTTTTAACCCACCATTACCCCTGAAGAGCCTAAATAATTCAAAATTATTTTTATCCTCTAATGATGTTTGTCCATTTCCTACAACATTCGATTTTTGAACCATATCCCAGACATCCGATACGGCATACGTCAATTCAACATCACCCAGATGACTAAGATCTTTATTTATCAGCTGAAACATTTCTTCCAATTCTTCATCAATAGTACGCAAATGCAATTGCCAGTCAAATTTTTGCATTAATCCCTTAACATATTCCACCATCAAACTTTGCTTTGACCATTTTATCCACGTTAAAAGTTCTGCTGCTTCATTTACTGATAATACAGTAAAAAATTTTCTGCCTACTAATTCGTTATCAATTTTAACATTATTTCTCCATTTATTCTGTTCTTCCGAATACTTATAGGTACTAAAATATCTTCTGATAGATTCCAGAATGTAGGTTTTCCTTGGAATGTTTTGTCCGCACAATTGCGTGATCGGTGCCAGTTCAAACGTATATTTCTTTTCGTATTCCGTTACATCAATTTTCATAATATAATCATTCTTTCTGTTCCAATTGCTACCTCCGCTACCGATTGACTTCCAACCAACAACTTCATATCTGAATATTGCTTTTCCGTGACACACAGCAATCTTACATTTCCTTCTCTGGGTATAAATTTCTTTATCCTTTTTTCTAACCGATTGGCATATTCTCTGCTCGGACACACCCTCACATAAACCGAATACTGCATCATAACAAATCCCTCCTGAATCAAATTCTTTCGAAAGATACGATATGATCTTCTTTCTTCATCAGTTTCAACCGGCAAATCAAACATGCACAACATTCTCATAATCTTATAATCCATCCAGTTCCTCTCCGATAAATCCATCGATATCCGGGAATACAATATTCTCACATCTTTCCATAATCAAAGATGCAAATTGTTCCACATAATTTTCTATCATATTACACACAAACATCTTTTTATTTCTGTACAATATTTTCATATTTAAAATATTTACCAGCTGTCTTCTATGTTCTGCTGTAAAATACTCCTCATTTTTCATACTTTCATATGCAACAATATCTATCATCGGTCTCAAAGGCTCCATTAAATCATCCACAAGATTAAACCGGTTATACTCGTTTTTATGATGAATACCAATTTGTGTGTTTAATCCATACCCAACACACACTCTTGCAATATATCCTCGCAGTACCGCATACCCGTAATCTAATCCGCTGTTTAATAAAATATCCTCATTTCCTCTGGAAAAGGAAGTTCCCATTAAAAGATTAAAATATACTTTTGCAGCATGAGCCTCTCTGTTGCTTTGATCCCCATTGATTATTTCTGATGAAAATTCTTTAATCACCCGGGTTCCTTCCTGATCACTTGTTAATCGTAAATACGCTTTAGACTGATTTTGAATTTTCACTGTTACAATATCTTTCCACAGTTGCTCATAGTATTCTTTGCTTTTTTCTATCTGATAACCGATCACTTTCGAGGCTCTGCTATGATTATCATATGAACTGTAATAGCCTGTTGGTAAATGTTTCTGATTGCATATCATTAACCCTATCCCCTGTTCAGACAACTGACACAAAAGCCTTGCCGAAAGCATAGATGACAGATTGTCCAGAACAATCATTGAAATATCATCTAAAGGTATCCATATATCTTCTCCCTCTTTTGTAACAATAAGATTATTTAATTTTACTTTTATCGTTACTTCATTCTCAATCAATACAACCCTGAATGCCATATTTCCCCCTATAAGAAAAAAAGAAGCACCCGTCGGTGCTTCTGATTTCGGCATAAAGCCTTGTTTTAGTAGGTCTAAACAAATTACGTGACTGTAAAAATTTGTTTTCTACATTTTTTATTATATTCCTGCAAATATATTTTGTCAATCATATGATTAACAATATTTTGAGAATTCTTCCTTATTACATAAGTAGTAATTTCCTAAAATATCCATTCGATATTTTCTTATTCTCTTGGTTTTGCCAAGCCCAACTAATTTTCGATCATGCCCTTCATATTTCTCCCTGTCTATCGGTTTTGTCTCAATATAATTTTTTACTTTAGGCATTGTTCTTGACAAAAATCTTTCCCTGACTATTTTCCCATCCTTCTCATATTCAATAATATCATTTTTATAAAACGACAACTGAAATTCAAAGCCCAAAGACTCCAGATCACTTCTCTTCTGTCCTTGTTGAATCATTTTCTCCTTTACTAAATTTATTGCATATGCATCCTCATCAATGACATATTCCCCTTTTTGGCATTTTACATCCGACTGTTTTATCCCTACTAAATAATATGTCTGTTCCTCTTTTTTATAGTAAACATCCATACGGTATGGAACCAGACTTTCAAGCACTACCTTCCTGCTGCCTTTCCCATACCCATACTTATGTGAAATATCAATGCAAGATCCAACTTCTCCATCCGTATACTTTAATTTATCAATACGAGGTCCATTATGTTTCTTTGCATATTTTCTTACATAATCTCCAGTTTCTTTTTCGTACTGCACAAACGGATTCTTGGAATCCGAATAATCCTGCATGATCTGAACCAGATCCTCATATGTTTTTTTGTCATTTTTATAGACTAATAACTTTTCTCTGTCACTCTCTTTCTCACTGAATGCAAGCTTTTTAAAAAGAGCAACTCCCTCTTTGGTTCTTATATCCAGCTTATTTATTTTATAAATTTTTCCATCATAAACTCTTGTTCCACGAATCGTCTGATTGCAAAGACCACGGTTTGATTTATGGTCAACATAATACCAGTATTTTACATTCTTTTCTGCTTTTGTGATTTCATTTCGAATATTACTCCACTTTTTTCCATAAAGGTATTGTTTATATATTCCATCAGACATCTGATCTTTCCATTTTTCTGAATTTAAGATTTCTCCCGTCTCAAAATCAATGAATTCTCCCTGTAATTTTCGATACGCTTCATAACCTAATTGTGAAAATGCAATCAGCATGGCATCCACTGCGTGATGTGCATAACTTTTTTCCCGATCTTTATCCAGCTTCATATTCACACGCATCTGATGCGTATAGCTTCCCCGGATCACTTTTACCTTTGTACCCATTTCTTTCGCTCGAAAATATCCCTGTACCGTGTTCAGGACAACTCTCGCTGCATAACTTGTATCATTAATATTTCGATTGATAAATCCACGTAATACATCTGCTTTCGTAATATCTTCGCTATACAGCAAATTCTGCACTTTCTTTTTTGAAAGTCCATACTCCTTTTTCTTTGATAAATCCATAACCAGAGCTTTATACTGTTCAAATGACCATTTATTATTGGCATGTGTTAAATAGTAATACGGTGTCTGATTTCCTTTGTTCTGATTTTCTGTCCGATACACAAGAACCTTATTGTTTCTGGAATCGTCAAAAGAAATGGATCTAGGAATAATATGATCAATCTCAAACAGCTCCGAATGTTTAATCAAATCCTCCGGTTCAATTATCTTCCCGGAATATAAACATTTTCCGTCCTGCTCATTCCACAATTTTAACTTTAAATTTAATTGCTTTTGCGAGGAGAAATCAGCCGATGAAAGTTTGATATCATATACTGTAGCCAGTTTATTTTCAATATACTCCTGTTCTTTTTCATTCTTTTTTTGCGTTTCTTTTTCCCACTTCCTTTGTTCGTCAGAATTGCGATCCCGTGGCATTTCAATCACCACTTCATCTAATGTTCCATACTTTTTCATAAGCGCGTTTAATATTTTAAAGGAAATACGAACAGATCTGCGGACTACAGGATTAAAAATATCCTCACTTGCCACATCTACTGGTATATACTTATTTTTTTCAAATTCATCTGTCTGTCCCTTCATAACGCCCATTTCTGTTAAGAGAGTCATTTGTTCTTTGGGCTGTCGGTACATTTCCGGAATCAGTTCATTCATTATTTTTAATGAAAATGAATGCCATTTGCTAAATAATGCCCCATCTGTTTTCCTGAGAGAGATCAGACAATTTTTAATTTCTCCCGGCAATTCAAGTCTTGAATTATCAAACGCCTCCATCATAGCTTCTTTATCCGTATTAATTGTCAAAATATATCCAATTTCATCCAAATCATCCCTGGAAAATTCTTCTATATTCACATGAATAGCCGCAAGGGCTTTTCTCATTTTATTATAGACCTCAAATTTATGAAAAATTTCTTTCTCACTCTTATCAATTCTGGCACCATAAAATTCCTCAATTTTCTCTCCCATTGCATCGGCAATAATTTTGCGCATATTTATGGTATTGCTTGTCTTTACCTTATCAACAATTAGATGCTTCTCATTTTCTTCAAGTTTTCTTCCATTTACCGTCAGATTATTTAAATCATTTAACAAGTTAAATTCCTGTGCAGTATAAGAAGCCGATGCAGCTCGCAATTCATCTTTGTATACACTGCATTTTCCGATTAATTTTTCAAAAATATTTTTTTCGGTAATATACTCCCCATTTTCAGCTAATCTTGTGGTGTATTTTCCATAATCCGTTCTTGATTTTTCATTTCCCGGCCCTTCATAGTATTTTCTTTTTCTTGTAAAAATTTTTAAATATTTCTCGCAGAATTCATCTGCTATTTCCGCATGATATTTTTTCTGTGTGTCCAAAATCTGTTGAATTTCTTTCGCATAGGCTCCAATTGTAAACACATTACTCAGATCCAACTTTTCTCCCTGATCATCTTCTATCTGTATCTGACCTCTGTATTTTCCGATATTTTCCAGCCTGTGTTTTTGAATTTCACACGGAAAATTCTTTTCTAATTCTTTTGCATTCAATTTTAATCCATTTGCATATGCGGTTGATCCGCTAACAGAAGAATCTTCTGCGTCCTCTAAATAAGATATTCCACGATGTTTCAAATAGCTATACAAAATCAAATATACTTCGTCCAAAGAAATGCTTTCATAAAGTGCCTTTACTTTAAGCCCGACAATGTCATTTTCCTTCGCCTGTGGAATAGCAAGCCCATGATATTCCCATAACTTTTTGAAATCATCTAATCTTGTCCGTTCTCTTCTTTTTAATCTCCTTGCCTGACGCATCCCTCTTCTCACCTGATTATTTGCTGCAGATGCCTCTGGAAAAATATTTGATCCGGCTTCGATTACCGTTTCAGACATTTTATCAATCACTGCATATCCGACCGAGGCGACCCCAATATCTAACGCTACAATATACTGCATATTTTTTCTCCTTGTAAGTAATAAGATCTTCTTCCAAATATAAAATTTCTTGTATTTATTTTATAATACACCTTTTCATTTTATTTTTCAATATTTTGCCTTAATCTTCCTAAATAGTTTCAATTATTATTTCAAAAAACAGAAACAGCATCTTTTAACCTTTCCTGCAATTCTTCTTTTATTTCCATATGATATTTCCTTTCCGCAGGTTCATCTATGTCACTTTACTTTTCTATGTAATAACTCAGGCTGGACATATAAAGCAAATATGCTTGTTTATGTCCCATGACAAACTGAATAGAGGACATATGGGAAAAAAATAGCCGTCCATGTCCCATGACGAACTAAATAGAGGACATATGATAAAAAAGTGCTCATTTATGTCCCATTAAACAGGTCCTGTGGGACTTTTTCATGCGCTTTATATATATATGTCCTTTTGCCAACTTCTCCCGGGACTTTTTCATGCACTTTTTCTACATATGTCCTTTTACCAACTTCTCTCGGGATTTTTCAATGCACTTTTTCTACATATGTCCCTCCGGCAACTTTCACCGAGACTTTCTGGCTTACTTATTCTCTATATGTCCCCAAAACACAAGGAAACGCGCACGAAAAAGAGAATGTTCCACACACGGAAACATTCCCTCTTTCATTTATGTATTTATTTTTCCAGTTTTGTCAGTTCATTGCTGTCCACATCCGCCGCATGACCGCCCTCATTATGGCTTGCTGATCCATTCTCAAACCACCATGCCACACCTGCGGCCAACACAACAACTGCTACTACAACTACGATAATGACTTTTTCTAACATGAAATTTTCCTCCTGAACTCTTTGAAAATGGTCGCTTATTTCAAAGAGTCAGAAGCTTTTTCCCCATCCTGCCAGTGTATGTATGCCATGATCCACACATGGCTGCGCACAAATATGTTTTCGATACGGCAGGATGCCAGATAAATCCGGGTAGCATTCCCGGCAAATCCGCTTGCAAGTCCTGCCCACAAAATGATGTTGCGTTCTGCATTCAGCCGCGTGAGCCGTGCACTGACGGTCAGACGCGCCTGTTCGGACTGTGTCAGTTCGGAACGTCCGAGGATATCAAGGAAGGAACCCTGCTGCCGCTCCATCGTATGTACCGCAAGATGATCCGGCTCCGCCTGCGTGATATCGTGCATGTTTTGCACACCATAGCTCTGCTGCACCGCAAAAAAACATATGACAACCGCCAAAAAGATGCCTACACACCGCATCCGGCTTTTTTGTATCCGCATGATTCCCTCCTTTCCCGGACATGCCCGTGTTATGTAATCATTCCATCACTACTTTGTCAGTCCAGCCTTCTTGCGAAGCAGGTGATACAGCCACCTGCCCTCGTCACTCAGCTCACTTTTCTTGAAACCGCTGACTTTCGGACAGCTGCTTTTAATAATAGAAGAAGATTCCTGTTTGTTTGACAGATTCCACGCAATGTAGCTGACACCGTATTCATCCATCGTCTGTATCCAGCGGTCTGCCTCTTTTTTATCGATGGCTCCGTTTCCGGAAGCATCACAGATTCCATATTCCGTGACAAATACCGGAAGTCCTTTGTTGATGGCTGCGGTCATTTTATTGCGCAGATCTGCTTTGTGTGTGGCTGCATAAAAATGCAGCGCATACATGATATTGTCCCCCTTGATCGGATCTGCTGCCGCCTGATCCACATCCTGTGACCAGGTCGGTGTTCCTACAACGATCACCGCCTTTTTGTCATTTTTGCGAATGGTGGAGATAACACTCCTGGCATAGGATTTGATCTCTTTCCAGCTTGTACCGTTATTCGGCTCATTGCAGATCTCATAAATCACATTGTTGTAACCCTTAAATTCCCTGGACATTTCCCTGAAAAAGGCCTTTGCTTCTTTCTTATGGGAATTCGGATTTCCATCGCTTAAGATATGCCAGTCCACGATCACATACATTTTATGTTTCTTTGCCAGCCTGACTCCTTTTTTGATCAGTTTCTTTAAGTCACTGCGGTTCTTTGCATCTCCGCTACAGTATCCGTTATACTCTTCGGTATACATCGCCAGGCGCACGACATTTGCTCCCCATTTGTCATGCAGCTGGGCAAAACACTTGTCATTGACGTACTGCGGATACCAGCTCAGTCCATGTGTGCTGACTCCGCGAAGCTGTACTTCATGCCCCTTTTTGTCCACAAGTTTTGTTCCTTTGACGTGCAGCCTGCCTGCCGATGCGTCATAATATGTTGTTGTTTTTGCCTCTGCTATTTGAAGTCCCCCTGTCAAACACAATCCCAGCGCAAGCACACATACCAGTGCAAACCCACGCAGGATTTTTATTTTTTTATTAAAAAAATACATGTTCCACTCCACCCTTCTCCGATGGAAACAGGCGGCTCCACGTTCCATTGGACCACTGTAACATTCTTAATCAATCGCTGTAACCTTGTAATCTTTCTCTTCTACCGTTTTCTTTAATACATCATCTGCCACTTCCGTGGATGAGGTCACAACGGCAGTGCCAGCCTCATGGCTGACTTCTGCGGATGTCACTTCCGGAAGTGCCTCTAGTGCTTTCTTTACGGTTGCCTCACAGTGTCCGCACATCATTCCTTCAATATGCATTGTCTTTGTCATTTTTGTTTCCTCACTTTCGCTTATTTTCATTTCTGTCGGTTTTGCTGCCGGTACAGCCTTTTTATTTGCTTTTCCATGTACGGAAAACAGGTTCAGCCGTAATGCGTTGGTCACGACACAAAAGCTCGATAAACTCATGGCTGCCGCGCCAAACATCGGATTTAATTTCCATCCAAATACAGGATACCACACTCCGGCTGCAAGTGGAATCCCTATTACATTATAAAAGAATGCCCAGAACAGATTTTCATGGATGTTCCGCAGCGTTGCCCGGCTTAGGCGGATGGCCACCGGAACATCCCGCAGACGGCTTTTTACCAGGACAACGGATGCCGCATCGATTGCCACATCGGTTCCGGCACCGATGGCGATTCCAGTATCTGCTCGTGTCAGTGCCGGGGCATCGTTGATTCCGTCTCCGACCATGGCTACTTTGCCCTGTTCCTTCAGCTTACGGATCTCTGCCTCTTTGCCTTCCGGCAGTACGCCGGCTATGACTTCGTCCACACCTGCCTGTGCACCGATGGCTTTTGCTGTGCGCTCGTTATCTCCGGTCAGCATAATGACACGGATTCCCATGTCACGCAATTCGGCCACCGCCTGGGGGCTGTCCTCTTTGAGCGTGTCTGCTACGGCAATCAGGCCGGCACAGGTATGATTTTTGGCAAAAAGCAACGGTGTTTTTCCCTCTTCTGCCAGCTTTTGGGCCTGATCGAGCAGGGTGGAATCTACAGTTACGTTCTCTTTCATGTAAGAAACGCTTCCACCGAGCAGCAGATCTTCCCCACGCACCGCGGAAAGACCATTTCCCGGAAGTGCCTGAAAATCATGTACCGCCGTCTGGGAAATCCCCGTCGCTTTGGCATGCTCCATAACTGCTTTGGCCAGCGGATGTTCACTCGAACTCTCCAGATCTGCAGCAAGCTGCATGAGATCACGCTTCGTATAGCCTTCTGCCGGTAAAATATCGGTCACGCGCGGCTCTCCTGTTGTGATCGTTCCCGTCTTATCCAGTGCTACGATCTGTGTTTTTCCAGCATTTTCAAGTGCCACCGCATTTTTGAACAGGATTCCGTTTTTAGCGCCCATCCCATTTCCGACCATGATCGCTACCGGGGTTGCAAGTCCAAGCGCACACGGACAACTGATGACGAGCACGGAAATACCGCGCGCTAATGCAAATCCGATATCTTTTCCGGCAAGCAGCCATACCATAATGGTGATTACTGCAATGGTGATAACGGTCGGAACAAAAACACCGGATACTTTATCCGCAATTTTTGCAATTGGGGCTTTGGTCGCCGCTGCATCCGATACCATTTTAATGATCTGGGAAAGCGTCGTATCCTCGCCCACACGGGTTGCCTCGCAGCGCAAAAATCCGGACTGGTTCGTGGTTGCCGCACTGACAGAGGAACCTTTCTGTTTATCGACGGGAATACTCTCGCCGGTGAGTGCTGCCTCGTTGACCGCACTGCTTCCCTCTAGGACAATCCCATCGACCGGAATGTTTTCGCCAGGACGCACGACAAAGGTATCTCCCTGCCGCACTTCGGTGATCGACACGATAACTTCCTTCCCATCCCGCACTACGGTCGCAGTCTTCGGTGCCAGCCGCATCAGGCTCTTTAAGGCATCGGTCGTCTTTCCTTTGGCGTGGGATTCAAGCATTTTTCCGACGGTGATGAGTGTCAGGATCATGGCAGCGGACTCAAAATAAAATTCATGCATATATCCCATGACCGCGTCCATATCGCCGCGCACCTGTGCTCCAGTCATAGCAAACAGAGCATAGGTACTGTAGCCAAACGATGCCCCGGCACCGAGTGCCACCAGCGTATCCATATTTGGTGCACCGTGAAGCAGGCTGGTAAATCCGCTTACAAAGAATTTCTGGTTGATCACCATGATGATAATGGTCAGAAGCATCTGTAAGAGTCCCATTGCCACATGATTGTCTTTCATGGCAGCCGGAACCGGCCAGCCCCACATCATATGTCCCATGGAAAAATACATCAGCACGACAAGAAAGATGACCGATGCGATCAAACGTTTGCGCAATTTCGGTGTCTCGTGGTCTTTTAGTGCTTCTTCCTCTTCTGCTGCGGCCTGTTCTTTTTTTGCGCCTTTGGGTGCTGCGCCGTATCCGGCTGCAACGACTGCGTTTACGATTTCCTGATCGGTTGCCGTGCCCTCCACACCCATGGAGTTGGTCAGCAGGCTGACGGAACAGGAAGTTACGCCCGGCACTTTGGATACGGCTTTTTCCACGCGGGCGGAGCATGCCGCACAGCTCATGCCGGTCACTTCATATTGCTTCATAGTTGTCTCCTTATTTCATTAATTTTTGTAACATCGTTACTAATTCGTCTACTTTATCGTCCTCGCCGTTTCGGATACCATCTGCGACGCAGGTACGGATATGTTGTGCCAGCAGGACTTTATTAAAACTGTTGAGTGCCGCATTGGCAGCCGCTACCTGTGTGATGATATCCGGGCAGTAACAGTCTTTTTCTACCATGCCTTTGATGCCGCGGATCTGTCCTTCAATGCGGCTCAGGCGATTGATCATATCTTTCCGTTCCTTCTCGGAACGCTCTTTTTTCTTACAGCATTCACAAGTATGTTCTTTTTCCATTCGGATTATGTCTCCTCTCTCTCCGATACCCTGTATGGGTATCCTTCTGCATCGCATTATATACCCCCTGTGGGTATTATGCAAGAATTATTTTTCTCAATAAAAATGAGTGTCTTCCGGTTTTTGGAAAACACTCATGTATTATTTATTATTCCTCTATGGATACAAAAGGAAATTCTTTTGTGAGATTTCGATCCATCTCCATCATATGCAGAAGACGGCTTGCTGCACCTGACGGATGATTGATTCCAGATTCCCATGCCTCCACAGTCTTACAGGAAACACCAAGATAACTTGCAAATGTCTTTTGCGACATTCCGGTTTCGTTACGAATCTTCTTTACTTCGCTGGCATTGTATTCCTTAACAGGAACAACTGTCACGACACGGCGCGGAAGTTTTTTTTCTTTACTTTTTGCATCCTCAATGGCTTCCTGTAATCCAGCCACAATACTTTCATATACATCGCTCATATTATTTCTTCTCCTATAACTTCAATTTCAATTGTTCAATTAAACTTTTGATACCATTACGTTCAGCTTGCGACAGATTTTCTTTTTCATTTTTAGAATACACGGTAATCAAATAAATAACCTCTTGAACCACAAAATCCACATAGCAAACACGGGCACTGCCACTTTTCCCTTCATTTGCAAAAGGAATTCTGATCTTTCGAAGTCCTCCTGTTCCCTTTATTACCGGATGTAAATCAGAATTTTCCAGCAATTCTAATTCCAGCTTTCTTAAATCTTCATTCTTAAATCTTCATCCTTAAACCCAAGTTTATCCCAATTCCTGGAAAATTCGCGTGTCTGTATAAATGTTCTGACCATCTTTTCTCCTTTACATTACCCTATTCAATAGTAGTATGTCAAGTTATCATGTAACCCTTCATTCTGTTTTTTAAATTTCATGGAGTCGTGGGAGAATCCCCCGTGATTTGTTCCTGTTGACATTTACTAATATAATATTCAGAAACAATATAACTTTATGAAATAACATTATCAAACACGTTTTTACCTGTCAAGAACAATTTCTATTATTTTCTCCAAAAGTGTGGTATGCTCTGTCATAGATTATATTTAAATGAGGAAGAAAACATTGAAAAAATTAGTACAAAGATTATTATTCGGAATCGGCATCCTATCCCTTGGCATCACGTTCACCGGTTGTCATGCCAGCCATTCACAGACGGATTCACAAAAAACTATTTCCAGACAGACAGAACCGCAGGCCGGACCAACAGAAACGGAAACTTCTTCCACGCTTTCTCTGATTGACGCTTCCGGCATGACATTAGAAAGCCGCATCCACACATCGGACGGTTACACAAGAACCAAAGAAGCCGACGGAAGTCTTGCAGAGTTTTTGCGAAACTATGCCATGGAGCCTGATCAAAGTCCCGTTCTATTATATGACGGCAGTAAAAAACGCAATCAAAAGGCTCATGTTGCCGTATTTGATCTCCCACTTGAACATGAGGATCTCCAGCAATGCGCGGATTCCGCCATCCGGGTATATGCAGAATATTTTTGGAGTACAAAGCAATACGATCGCATTGCTTTTCATTTTACGAATGGATTTGACGCCCAGTATACGAAGTGGGCAGACGGTTACCGTATCCGTGTAAACGGAAATAATGTAAGCTGGATCAAAAGTGCACAGCCGGACACTTCCTACGACAGTTTGAAAGACTATCTGCGTATCGTTTTTTCTTATGCCGGTACCGCCTCCATGGATACCGAAGCACAGCCGATCCCGCTATCTGATCTGCAGGTGGGAGATGTGTTTTTAAAAGGCGGAAATCCGGGGCATGTTGTGATGGTCGTTGATCTGTGCGAAAATGCAGACGGCAAAAAAGCCTTCCTGCTTGCACAGGGATATATGCCGGCACAACAATTTCATGTATTAAAAAATCCGGCGCACGAAGATGACCCATGGTATTATGAAGATGAAGTCACCTATCCGTTTCACACGCCGGAATATACCTTCCAGAAGGGAAGCTTAAAACGATTAAATTATGGGATTACCCACACTGCTCCTGAATAAGCCTGTGGATTTCCTCTGTGTCTTTATCCAGTGCCACTTCCAGTTCCCCATACAGCAGATTCTCTGCCAGTTTAAAATAACGCCCATCCACCGCCGTAACTTTTCTGCCCTGCCGGACACGCTCTTCTTTCCGGTCGCAGATCAGTTTGATGATCCCCACCAGACGCTCCGGATCATTGCTGGTGATAGTACAGTTTTTTAGAATCTGTATCTGAAAAATCCAGATGCACCAGATCCTTTACCTCACATACTCCGTTTGCAGCTTTGACAATAAATTCTCCTATCTGATACAAGATAATTCCCCCTTTTCCCTGTATTTCTATTGTACCACAAGGAAAAGAGGGCATTCAAAGGTCGAATTCAACGAAAATTTCTCATTATGAGGTTGGGGACGTTGCACAATTTTTCAAAATCTGTCTCACTTTTGAAGCTGCTGCAACACGGGCTTTCTTTCCCTTATCGATCTGCGTAAGTACCTCTGACCACGCATCATACAACCGATCTAAGTCACCATTCTTTGCATTTTTCCACTGTGTTTCATCGGACTGTAAATTTTCCAGATACCCTTCAAACTCAGACACCATCTGTTGAAGATCATGTTCCTTCCATGATGCCCCATAACTTGTTGTTATATACGCGTTTACAGCCTCACGGCAATACCCAAACGCCACCCCGATCCTAAAATCTTTTTCGTCCGGCTCACATGTTTGTAAATATAAAATCTCCTCCTGTATGTGTCCCAGAATACCCTGAAACATCTGATCCTCTGTCGTTTGGTTCCATACAATCTGGGCGTCTTTGTTCCGTATCACCCTGTACTGATAAACATTTGCTGATACGGATACTATGCATACCGCAATTGTGATTATCAACGCAATTTTTTTCTTCATCTTATCCCTCCCACCAAATGAAAATCTTCCATTTTGATATGCCCTTGCTATCACATAGGATGGTTCATAAAATGCACTGCAATTATAATTATCATATTTCCTCTTCCAGTGCATAGTCTTTTATCCAGTCATCTTCTACTTTTAGCGGATTTTCACAAAATCTGGTAATACTGTAGCATTTTTCAAACAGAAAATCAATCGTTTTCCTCACCTTGGTTGTTTTTGGACGGTAACTATAAATTTTCATGTTCTACTATGAATAGTACCCACAATTTCACGTAAAATCAATGTAAATGATTTATAATGTTGAACTCAAACGTACATTCCGGGTCACTACAGTGGTATTTTGGCTTAAAATGGGCAATCTTAAGAAATTACGAGAAAAGAAAAAACTTTCACAAGGTCAATTATCAATCAGATCCGGTGTAAACCTTCAAACGATAAAGGCGTACGAACAGCGTACTCGCAACATCAATCATGCACAGGGAGATATTTTGAACCGACTGGCAAATGCTTTGGATTGTGCAATTGAGGATCTGTTAGAAGATGATCCTGCTTCGAGGGCATAAGAAAAGGACCACCTCATCACTGAGATGGTCCTTAAATAGGCAATTATACATTTACGTGTTTAGAAGAAACAAAACGTTTCTTTCCAGCTTCAAACTGTTCTGGGTACATTCGCTGTACCACGGATTCATCCACATTTGCAACAAGCATGTTATACACTGCTTCAATATTGCTTTCATTCCTGCTTTCATTCCTGATCCGTTTTGCTTCATAATCAAGTATTTCTCCACCCATAACAGAATCAACTCCTTCCTTCACGTTATCGTATTTATTGGTTAATGATTGTGCTACCTTGTCACACATTGCTTTGATTGCAGATTTTTCAAATTCCGATATTTTGCCTTGTTGAACCAACGATTCCAACTGATCCCACAACTTAAGATATGTATTTTTCATATCTTCAATCAACGCATGATCTTTTTCCATTTTTTCAAGTGAGTAATTGAAAAAATAAAACGGAATTAAGAAAAACAACTTCTTACTAAGCATATCATCCAAACTGTAATCTTTGATCTTTACAATTGGAATTTTATAGCTTACAGTTCCTCCAGGTGTATTTACCACAATTTCATGGGAATCTGGTGTACTATCATTGCATCTTAAATATAAAATTCCAGATGCAGGCATTGTGAATACCGTTTTTGAAACATCTGATTCTGCAGTAGTAATTGCAATCTGCGTCGAATACTCAAAAATCCGTACCGTCATTGTGCCGTCTACGCTACTTTGACATTCAATGTGATACCGTCTTGAGTTACCGATTGTAAAATTTGAATCTGTGATTCGCTTTTCATCGGCTCCTGTTGTGATAAACACTTCATTCTGATACAGTTCCACATTCTCTGTTTCCTGCCAATTTTCTCCAAACATTTCGTTTACCAATGGGACAATCAATCGTTTACAGTCCGTCAGTAATGTGCGAAATGAGTCATCATAAGGTGTTCCATAATTGCTCATATCTTAGATATCCTCTCTTTCCCTACTTAAGTAGAATTATAATTTTATCTATATAAACAGGGAAAGTTTGGGCATCCCTGATTGTTTTCAGGGAATATCCCTTATTCATTTAGTCTTTATCAGACTTTGTTGTATATGCAGCCACGAGCATCTGCCGAGACTACATTTCTTGTACTATAATACTTTTACTTTACACATATATTATAGCATATGCCGTGAAATCTGCAATATACATTCACCGGCATTCAGACTTCAAGACCGTATCGGTATCTACAGACTCTTTTTCCTCGACTCAAACTTAATACATATTCATTATAAGGCAGAACGCGTGTTCTTGCAAGAAAAATCCTTTTCAACTTCTCCATTCGTTTACTCTATTGATAATAGTATGAACTGGTTTTTTGTCGCATTTCGACTTCTCAAGGTAAATGCAAATTTTTAATCCTTTTTGCATTTACTTTGAGAATAAGTCCTAACATCATTAGATGCCATGAGCTTTGCCCTTGATTTAAGCGGCAATTTTGAATTTTGTTCATAATAAAACAGGCACAAAGTAGAGCCAAAAAACCTATTTTATGCCTGTCATACTAAATGCAAACCTATTTTGCATTAGGTTTGCAAATTAACCTTTTTTTCATAAACATTACCTCTTTTATGTGCAATTATTTAACATTAATTCCGCAGTGTCGTAAATCTACAACCGACACGTTCTTAACTTTAAACGTATATTTATGAATACCTTTTTTAATTACTTTATTTGCCGGGGATCTGTACTGATAAATCAGTTTACCCGGACAGGAAGCATAGGTATAAAACGGATAAGCCAGATCTGCTCCCATCGTATTTACAGTATATCCCTTTACAATAATGGTATTTCCACTGTAGGAAAGAGATTGGGTTACAAACTTGATTTCATCTTCTTCATAGTCGCTCAGCTTGGTGCTGACCTTCAAGGAATATGTATTTGCCTTTGGAGACACTGCCTTACTCGTCTTTGCATCATTTTTGTTTTCGATCATTTCGACTTTCGCCTTATATTTTGCCGATCCTGCCCCTTTTGCCTTATAAGTAAATGTGTATTTACTTGTGGCAGCACTTGTAAAAGTCTTGATCTTTTTTGAGCCTTTATAAACATAAATTTTGGAAACACCACGGACTTTTGCACCGCCATTATTGACATCCACCTGAATGCCAGCCTGATCCGCAGACATCTTCGTCACTTCAATCTTCGGCTCTTTTTTTACGACTGTTTTATACACCGGTTCATCCGTAACGGTGATTCTTGCTATAACCTTAAGGCGTGGCAGCGTTTTCACATTCTTGTTTTCTTCTTTTATATAGCCATACTGTACGGATACCTCTTCGCCAGGCTTTGCGGTCTGTCCTGTAATAACGGCTGATTCACTCCGATTGATCGTCTGACTCATTAGTGCCGGTCCAAAATCAGCAAACCAGGTTAGTGTAACCGGGCTTTCCGTAGTCACATACATACCTACCCGGATAACTTTATCCGTGTCATTTTTTACAACAAATGTATCCGGTTTCTGTCCGATATAAATGTATCCGGTAGTATTTGCTTCACCAAATATTACACTACCACTTTTTGCTTCTGTAAGTGTGTAAGTTACCTTATTTGCGTCCAGATCCATTTCGAAGTTCTTTGCAAAAACAGGCTCTGCATGACAGATTACCATGACCAGCAAAAGCATACATACTGCCATTCCAAGATGCAGCAGCCTTTTTCCTTCTATTGATGTTTCCTTAAATTGTTTCACCATAACCAGTCCTCCTTTTTCGTGCATTTACTGTAAAAAAGTGTCTTCGACACTTCAACTCCCCTGCCCCTCATTCATGAGGGGTGGGGTTGCTTTCTTGTTCTTTTTCTTTCATAATAGTCTTATGAGTAACATACTTCAGGACGTATTCAAAGATTATTACGAAGAAATGATTTATACTTTACACCCTCGCAGATCTGTCATCGAAAATGTTGATCGTATGATCAACTGTGGTGATCCTTCTTTTGGTGGTGCAATGTACGGATGCAGCACATGTGGTACTCTTAATTCTGGTACATTTGCTTTAACTGTATGTTTGTGCAGTAAATACCCATTTCTGCGTACTGCTTCCGCTCTTGGGTGCAAAGATCAAATGTGCACCGCTGACCGCCTGCCCATCCTTAATATCCAGATACAATCCGTCTCCGTTTATAATGCATACGGTTCCGTCATTATTGTATTGAAAACGCATCTTCTCGGCTTCATACTCTCTGTAATCCTGATACACCTTCTGCGTCGTCCCGTTCATTGTTTTCTGCGCCCACACATTGTTGATGATCGTGAAACCATTCACATTGTACAGGAAGAACTTTTGATTCGTGTCACCATTCTTTTTGTATAATCCGATCTCCGCACCGCTTTCATTCGCCTTATTAAAGACATCCAGACAAACGTTCGGATTATCTGCCGGCGAAATCTTATACACCACATCATTGTCGGCATACTCATCACCGGCAATCAGATAATCTTTTTTCTGTACCATTCTGTATGCCCTGTAAAATTTACGTATTGCCTGTGATCTCGTAATCTCGTACAACTTCACATAAGGGGAAACCTTTTTTTGCACCTTTGCAACACTGAGCATACTTTTCATCAGTTTATTAAATTGTGTGTATGACACTTCTTTATTCGGCTGAAATTTCTTATCCGAAGTACCTTTTATAATTCCAAGCTGGTAAGCCATGATCACATAAGAATCATTCGTATCGGTATACGGAGACTTCTTGCTCTGCTTCGGCAGCTTATGACCGGTTGCCTTGTACCAGTTGACCGCAAGTCTGCAAAATTCCTTTTTTGTCAGTATTTTGTCATAATCTTTCAAAATCTCACTGTAGGTCAGCTTTGCTTTTTTTGCTTGTTTGATATCCTGCTGACTCCTGACATCCAGATAGCCCAGATAAGCATCGGCATAATTGAGACAATCTTTTTGAATATATCCGATGAACTCAGACTTCCATAATACCTCCGCCCATTTCGAGTTGTAGTTTGCATTGATGACCTGCATCGTATCTCCCACACAGACGGCACCGATGCAATTCTTATCGGACACTTTCGGTTTCGCATAGACATAGTAATAATGCAAAGGATCCATCACATTTCCTACCACAGCATCCTTTTTTGCCTTAACTTTCTTTCCTTTTAACTCCCTGTTCTGCTTTGTTAAATACGCATCGACAAATGCAGTGTCTTTCAGATTCAAAATATTGTCGGAATAAGCAGACCATACTCTTCCCTCATAGTACACGCGGTAGAGTTGCTTTCCCTCACAGGTGGATCTGCTGTCTATGACATAAACCGTCTCTCCTTCCGGAATACCCAGCGAGGTACTTGGAAAACTTACTCCGCCCTTTCCGGCTTTTCCATATGCTCTAATCATCTCCCATCCATTCAGATCAACCAGATCTGTGGTAAAGCTTGCAGCCGACGATGCTGCCTGCACATTCTCCGGCAGAATGGTTACGAACATCACAAGCACCAGCATCAGACAGATTGCGGTTCGTAAAGATTGCTTTTTATTCTTTTCTCTCATATTTCTCCCTCTCTTAATTATATTTTTCCACTGTTGGATCAAATACAAAGTTCTGCGTACTGCTGCCGGACTTTAGTGCATAGATCAAATGCGCACCGTTTACTGCCTGTCCTCCCTTGATATCCAGATACAGTCCCTCTCCGTTTCTGATGCAGACTGTTCCGTCATCATTATATTCGAATGTGATCTTCTGGCATTCATATCCGTTGACATCCTGGTACACCTTCCTCGTTGTTCCGGTCAGTCTTTTGTGGGAATTGTTGTTATAGAGAATGTTAAATCCGTTGGACTGATACAGATAGAATACCTGCTTCTGATCGTCTTTTTTATCGCATAATCCTATCTCTGTTCCGCTTAACAGTCCGGTTGTTCCCCAGACGCCCAGACAAACATTCGGATTATCTGCCGGTGAAATTACATAATGTACGCCAATGTCCAGATAATCTGTCTTCTTGGTCAACGCGTATGCACGATGAAATGCATGGATTGCCACGTCACGTCTTACATCATTTGTCATTCCGGCTATGCCTACACTTGCAGGTTCGCCTGCAATCTGCACAAGTTTTTTCATTTGCGTATTAAATGAATCGATCGACAGTTCTTTCTTCGGATAGAACTTCTTGTTTGAAGTACTTTTTATGATCCCAAGCTGATGCGCCATGATCACATACGGATCCTTCGTATCGGTATACGGAGACTTCTTGCTCTGTTTTGGCAGCTTATGACCGGTTGCCTTATACCAGTTCACTGCGAGTCTGCAGAATTCTGCCTTCGTTAAATCCTCTGAATAGTTTTTTAGGATTCCGCTATAAGTAAGTTTCTCTTTTTTCGCCAATTTTATAGCCTGCTGGTGTGAACGTTCTGCACCGGCCAGATAAGAATCGGCGGAGTTGATATACTTTCTTTGAATATATCCAAATATATTGTGACCGTTTGGTGTATGCCATAAAATTTTTGCCCATTTCGAGTTGTATTTTTCCTTAAAGATTTCGATCGTCTCTCCCGCCGCAACGGCACCACGGCAATTCTGTACTTTTTCGGACGGCTTGGCATAGATATAGAAATAATGATTGGGATCTGTGATGTTTCCTACTACGGCGGATCCCTCCGCTTTCTCACGATCTTGACTGCTATAATGATCCGGCGCTGCTGTATCTTTCAGATCCGCAACATATTTACTGTCCATGTTAAATGCCCTTCCATTATAGAACACTCTGTAAATATGCATGCTCGAACAGGTAAACCTGTCATCCGCAACATAGATTGTTGTCCCCTCCGGAATGCTTATTTTACTTGTATCCATAAAACGAGCCCCTGCAGTAGCCTTTCCGTATGCGGCAAGCGGCATAGGCGATGCCAGATCCGTCAGATCCAAAGTAAATCCCGGTGTCGATGTCGCTGCCTGCACATTCTCCGGCAGAATGGTTACGATCATCGCAAGCACCAGCATCAGACAGATTGCGGTTCGTAAAGATTCCTTTTTGATAATATTCTTCATATACTCATTCCTCCCTTTTGGCGTACAATTTATTACAGTAATTATATCAACTGGAGGCCTTTTTGTGCTTTCAACGACACGAATTACACTTTTTTCGACATGAACGATTTTTATCAGATTTTTATTTGTATGCATAATAAATAAATTTTGCAAGTTCCACGCGCGTAACGGCATCGTCCGGTCTGAATTTATGATCACCATTGTCTTTGATGATGCCCTTGGACTCAGCCCATGCTACCGCATCCGCATAAAATACCCAGTCCTTGTAGTCCGTAAATGTTGATTTCTGGGATGCTTTCGGTGCACCGATGCTCTGCCATACATAATACAGTGCATAGCCACGCTGGTAAGCATATTTTCCTTCAAAGATTCCATACTCAATCAGCCCCTTATCCACTGCCCACAATGCAGCTTTATAGTAACTGTCCGTACTCTTGACATCCGGAAAATGATTTAATGCTTTCGGTGTCGGAGATCCGTTTGCCTTGTACAAAGCGTTAAATACATCACCCTTGGTGCAGATTGCCTTGGAATAAAATTCGTTCTTGCTGGTAGGCTCCATGATCTTGTTTTTTACCACCCATGCAACTGCCTTAGCATCGGCAGCATCCACATCGGTGTACGAGGAGGTGGAAGATGCATTTTTAATCTTGATCTTCACGGTCTTTGTCGCATTCAGATTGATCGTATAGCCGCCCTTTACTTTTTTCATATAGTTTGTATCAAGTGGCAGATACGATTTCACACCTGCCTGATCCGTACAGATCAGATATTCGCCAGCCATTGCCTCCTCATCTGCAAAAGTGGTCTTTCCGGTGCTTGTTGTGTAGGACTTGATCTTCTTACTGGAAGATGCAAAGATCTGCACTGCCTCTGTCTCATAAGTTCCAACGCCCAGATACTGATAATTTTCCCGTAAAATGTTTGCCTTATGACTGGCACTGTTCATCCATCCACGCATCGCAAGCTGTGCCGTAACCTTTTTTGTACATTTGTACATATTCTCACCGAGTCCGGTATTCTTAAAAGAAGACGGAACGGCAGTCTTGTAGCTGGTTCCATTTGGTCTGGTATGTGCTGGCTGTGTATTGTTGACATTTTCCTTTGCACGGACTGCGGTTGCTTTTTGCAATGCTGCCGGCATGGTAAGAAGTTTTTTCCCTTCCTTTGCACGCTCAATATTGGTCAGCCGCAAAATGTTCCATTCATCCTCAGAAACGGCAATTCCTTTTTCCGGCCGGTTGTTTCCCAATGTCGGAATCACTTCATTGATATAAAGTTCCCTTGTCTTTCCATCCAGTGACAGATTCAGATAGGCTGTAACGCCTCCCTTACTTTCATAAGTTGCATCTACTTTGCGGAACGATTTCCACTCTGCTTTGGTTCCGTTTTTTGCTGCAGCAGTAATTACTTTCATGACCTGTGCTTTGGTTGTTGTATTGGTCATATTCATTTTGCCGGCTGCTGAACTCATTGCCCCCCAGTCTTCCTCGAGTTTTTCCTCTGTCGTACCCACATTGTCTGCTTTTACGGTCATCTGCGGTATGATGCAGATCATCATAATAAGTACCAGTGCCAGACTGCACAAATTTTTTCCTATTTGCAGGATTATTTTTTTCTTTGCTTTCATATACATTCCTCCTATGCTTCTTTGTTGTTCTTTAAGATCAGCCTTTTATGTTTGTTTGAGTATGTCCAGTATTTGGAAGAAAGCTTCGAGCAGTTTCCTCCGTTGTGTCCATTTTTCAGACTTCTGGCACATCTGGTCTGATGTGCATTCACTCTGTGAATATAGTACCACATTTCAAAAAAGATCTGCTGTTAATTGCGCGAATTACAGTTATTTCGACATGAACGATTTTAAAATGCCGTCATTTATGGTTTATTGTTATGAAAAAAACAGGGAACACCTCTGCTTTATGCAGGGTGTTCCCCATTTTTCTCTATAACAGCCACTTCATCTCCGCAAAAAATTCCCGCAGCATATTGTTCGGCAGATATTTTGGTGTGGAATCCGCCGCAATTCCACATACATCGGAAAGTCCATACTTTTTGGCATTCTGTAAGGCACGGAATACATGAAAATTGTTGGTCACAATGCCAACGGATGAGCCTTCTTTCATCAGCATTTTACTGTTCGTGATATTCTGCTCGGTTGTCTGCGATTTATCTTCCGGCAAAATCCGCGCAGTATCAATTCCTTTTTCCTGCAGATACCGTGCCATTCCCTCTGCTTCAGACCACGGCTCATTGCTTCCCTGTCCTCCGGAAACAATGCAGACCGTGTCCGGGTTTTCATTCAGATATTCCACAGCCTTATCCAGACGATATTTAAGAACCGGACTCGGACCGTCCTTTCTCACCTGTGCGCCAAGTACGATAATATAGTCGAGCCCCCCTCGTCCATCCGCGTGCATCTGGCTGATCACACAGCCCTCTACGATACAAAACACAAGCAGTCCGATACAGACAATCATTCCTGCAAAGATTTTTACCGGATGCGGAACCTTTTTCCACACTTCCATGTACACGGAAATTCCAAACAGAAACACCACGATCCCGATACCAATCCATATAAGGAAAAAAGCTGTGCCGGAACCGGTCGCATGAACCATTACCGCATAAATCATGCTCAGGATTGCAAGCAGTAAACATATCCAAAACACCATCATATTCTTTTTCATTTCTCCATCCCTTTTCACTCCGCTAATACCGGATATGAAAGCCATTTTCCTGTTCATCCGGTGGTATGTTTTTCCGATCCATTCCGGTAATATCAATATATCTGTCCTGTTTCAGCTGCTGGATTATCTGATCAATTTTATTGTGTCAGGCACCTCTTGGCCATAGCAATCTTATTTAGCTTTATCAATCGTTCTTTCTGACTTAATCCATCCTCAATTAATACCGCATTGATATTTTCCATATTTGAAAGACAAATTAATTCATTAATACTTGCATAGTCCCTTATATTTCCCTTTTTATCAGGATGATTCTCACGCCACTCTTTTGCTGTCATACCGAACAATGCCACATTTAATACATCCGCTTCAGATGCATATATAACGGATATTTGTTGAGACGTAAGTTCTGACGGAATTAAATTAGTTTTTATAGCATCTGTATGTATACGGTAATTGATTTTTGCAAGTTCTCTTTTTGCACTCCATCCCAGTAAAGCTTGTTCTTCTTTTTTTAATCGTTCAAATTCCTTAATCAAATAAAGTTTAAATTGTGGAGACACCCAACTTGCAAATTCGAATGCAATATCCTTATAAGCATATGTTCCACCATATCTGCCAGCCTTAGCCACAATGCCTTTGGAATTGGTTCTTGTTACCCATTGTTTTACAGACATAATGAAACGATTAAGTCCTGCCTCTTACATAATTTCATCATATGCATTAGTATCAAAATCCTCATTATACATTTCTTCCCAAATACCAAGAAATTCTATTGTATTTTTATTCCGAAGCCATTTTTCAATCAATGCCGGTCCATTATCAATTTTTCGAACCATATCAGTTAAAGAAATATAATCATCTTCTTCAATTTGCAATACCTGTATTTCTGTTCCATCCACATTAAGCTTCCCCATAATTCACATTCCTTCTACTATTTATAACATACTACAAAGTAATTTTTTCTTACTTGTGCCTCGTAGAGCCAAATACCCCCATCGCACTAATCCGGTAACGGATATCTTTTTCTCTTTGCCGCATCCGGCAAAATATTTTCTCATAATGTTATATGCCCCTACTGCATCCGCATTATATACTGACAACTTGTCCTTATACAATCCCCTGTTCGTTCTGTTACATTTCTTTGCATATTCTTTTGTTAC
>OLHA01000470.1_pt1 | contig 23753 bp, 21 predicted proteins | sample 1605961 | NCBI WGS metagenome assembly OLHA01 (sample SAMN03283288) | human gut metagenome | biome: human-associated habitat; material: feces | host: Homo sapiens | place: Peru | collected 2012
ATGCATAGGATTTCAAACGTTCCAGATATTCATGCAATTCTTCGTATTGTTTTTGCCGAATGCTTTTTCTATGACCACGTCCGGAAACAAAAGAAGTTTCAGCCAGTCCGGTTGTTTCTTTGTATACCGTAAGTAATTCAGAGACGTAGTCAATTGCGTAAGCTTCTCGTTTTTCAAATTTTATTCCGAAATATCCAAGTACTTCCTGATTCATAGAATCAATCAAAAGTGAAATCTTATCAAAAACTTTTTGACGATTTTTCACACACGATTTTTTCCATACCCAGGTGTATCGATTGGCATTTGCCTCGATTTTTGTCCCGTCAATGTATGTATGCTGCAGATCCACGTGATCTCTAGCAAAAATATATGCATTAATGTCTGCGAATATCTGCTCGACAGAATCGGTTAATTCGTTTTGGATTAAGTTCCCAAATGTAGCAAAGGAAGGCGTTTTCATGCCATCGAGAAGATACATGTAGCGAATGTCATTATGACAGAGTTTTTCAATCTCTCGTAAAGAACAGATGCCGTTTTCCATAAATGCAAAAAGTATAACTTTAAGGAGTTTTTGAGCATCATATCTTGGACGACCTGTTTTGTAGCCTTTCTCTACAAAATATCTTGATAAGTCAATGTGATCCATAACCTCACAAAAAGTATATACCGGATCAGAAATATCGATCAATTTTTCGATTTCTAATGGTAATTTCAGCTGACGCATAGTATAATTACCATTGGTATAGTTTGTTAGTAGCATAATTAATTATACCAAAAAATCGCTCAGACCTCACGGTCTGGGCGATTTTTTCTAGGGGAGTTTTTTACAGCCCCTTCATTTTATATTTTGCATTTTCTACAGCCTTACCTTGCTTCATATGCTTTGGATACCCGCTTATACTCTGCGGGTTCCGTAATCTGCTCCACAACAATATCTTTGTCTTCTGCATCCTGATAACGGTATAAATACACACCCTCCTGAATCTCATCTTCCTGAATAAGGGATACCGCCATATAGCTTTTTCCCTCAACCGTAAATGTATCCATGATGGCAAACTCTTTTTCCGTGCCATCCGAAACCGGAATGCTGATTACTTCGTACTCATCCATAATATTCTCTCCCTTTTATCGCGGTACTTTCGAAAACAATGCAAATGCATTTTCCCGTGTGGTTTCCTCCACTTCTTCCGCGGAAATCCCTTTAATCTTTGCAATCTTTTCAATCACATACGGAATGTTGCGTGAATCATTGCGTGTTCCCCGGTGTGGTTCCGGCGCCATATACGGGCAGTCGGTTTCGAGCACTATGCTCGAAAGAGGAATCGTTTCCACGGTCTTTACCAGCTTTTTGGCATTTTTAAAAGTCACAACACCGCCTACACCGATGAAATATCCCATCTTTACATATTCCTGTGCCATCTCCGGTGAATAGGAATAACAGTGGATCACGCCCTTTATGCCATCCTCATATGCCTTTTCCATGATCTTCATGGTATCTTCTGCTGCATCCCTGGAATGAATGATCACCGGAAGATCTGCCTGTTGAGCCAGTGCAAGCTGCCGTACAAACCAATACCTCTGCTTCGCCTGTATCTCCGGTTCCTTATCCCAGTAATAATCCAGTCCGATCTCTCCCACCGCAACTGTCTTTTGCAGCGTTGTCTGCTGTCTGAGCCATGCATACGTGTCCTCATTTAAATCATCCACGTCACTGGGATGTACGCCCACCGCAGCATAAAGAAAAGGGTATTCCTGCGCCAGCGAAAGTGTTGTCTTTGTCGTTGCAATGGAAGACCCTACATTAATCACCGGTGAAATGCCGCGCTGCGGTAAATCCGCAAGCAGCATCTCCCGGTCCGTATCAAATTTTGCATCATCGTAATGTGCATGTGTCTCAAAAATCATAAGAAGTGCCTTTCTATCAGATCAAGTTCCTCCATGATGATACAGTTTGGAAGTGTATCCGAAGCCACCATGCCCCGCACCTGGGCATAATCCATCCAGCGCACACTCTCAATTTCTTCGGTCTGCAGTTCAAATTCCTCTGCTTCCCGATCCAGCCAGAGCAGATAAACATTTGAAATCTGGTGATCATGAAATGGCTGTCTGTGAAATTCGCTGTCAACATCCTTATGCACCTGTCCGCAATAAATCAGATCCGACTCCTGCACTGTCACATTTAATTCTTCTTTCAACTCCCGAATTGCCGAAGGAATATACTCCTCCCCTGCCGGTATATGTCCGGCACTGGAAATATCATAGCAGCCCGGAAATGAATCTTTCTGCATACATCTCTTCTGTAATAAAAGCTGAATCCGTCCGTTCCTGTTACGAGCAATCCAGACATGTGATGTACGATGCCGCACACCCTCCCGGTGCGCCTCTGTGCGTTCTACGGTTTCACCGGTTGGTGCTCCGGTTTCATCTACAACATCAAGGATTTCCATAGTTTATGCCTCCTATTTTTATGCCTCCGGCCTTGTTTAACAGATCTCTGCACCGCTTGGCATTGGTTTCTCCGGTGTCATCAGAGAAAGTGTACCGTTTTCATCCTCTGCACACAGCAGCATGCCCTCGGACAATACTCCGGCAAGTTTTGCCGGCTTTAAGTTCACAAGAACCATAACCTTCTTGCCGACCATCTCTTCCGGTGTGTAATCTTTACGGATACCGGATACAATCTGCTTTACGGTGTTTCCGATTTTTACCTGAGAGCAAAGCAGCTTCTTTGACTTTGCAACTGCCTCACAGGAGAGAATCTCTCCCACCTGGAACTGCATCTTCGTAAAATCATCAAATGTGATCTCTTCCTTCGGATCCATATCAATGACTGCTTCATCTGCGGACTCTCCGCCATTTAATGCTTTCTGCTCTTTTTCGTACTCTTCCTTCTGCTTTGCCTGAATGGCATCCACTTTTGGCTGGATCTCTTTTGCGTCAATTCTTGCAAAAAGGATCTCCGGAGCATCGGTTACTTTTGTTCCATCCGGATACAGACCAAACTGATTGAGCTCATCAAAATCACGCAATGATGTCGATAACTGCGCCACGATTTTTTCTGCGGTTTCCGGAAGGAACGGGTGCAGAAGACTTGCGCCAATCGTGATGGACTCGGTCAGATTGTAAAGAACCTCTGCCAGACGGTCTTTCTGTGCCTCGTCTTTTGCCAGTACCCACGGGGTTGTCTCATCAATATATTTATTGCAACGGCGGAACAGTGCAAATACTTCGGAAATTGCATCTGCCACACGAAGTTTTGCCATCTTCCCGGCAATACGGTCACGGGTTGCTGTCACAACAGCTTTCAGATCTGCATCCACTTCACCGGTGACTCCTGTGGATGTGACCACACCACCAAAATATTTATTGCTCATGGAAACGGTACGGTTTACCAGATTTCCAAGAATATTTGCCAGATCAGAATTAAAACGCTCAATGACCAGATCCCAGGTAATCACGCCATCATTCTCAAACGGCATCTCATGCAATACAAAATAGCGGGTAGCATCTACGCCAAACAGATCTACCATGTCATCCGCATAGATTACATTTCCCTTGGATTTGCTCATCTTATCCCCGCCCTGAAGCAGCCATGGGTGTCCAAATACCTGCTTTGGCAGTGGCAGATCCAGTGCCATCAGAAAGATTGGCCAGTAAATGGTATGGAAACGGACAATATCTTTTCCGATCAGATGCAGATCAGCCGGCCACAGCTTCTTAAACTGATCTGTGGAACCATCCGGATCATATCCAATCTTTGTGATATAGTTTGTCAGTGCATCCAGCCAGACATATACGACATGTTTCGGATCAAAATCTACCGGAATTCCCCAGCTGAAACTGGTACGTGATACGCACAGATCCTGCAGTCCCGGAAGCAGGAAGTTATTCATCATCTCATTCTTACGGGAAACCGGCTGAATGAAGTCCGGATGGGTATTGATATAATCAATGAGCCGGTCTGCATATTTACTCATCTTAAAGAAATAAGCTTCTTCTTTGGCAGGCTGCACTTCCCGTCCACAGTCCGGACATTTGCCGTCTACAAGCTGGGATTCTGTCCAGAAAGACTCACAAGGTGTACAATACATTCCCTCATAAGATCCCTTATAAATATCACCCTGATCATAAAGCTTTTTAAAAATCTTCTTTACACATTTCTCATGATCCTCATCCGTGGTACGGACAAAGTTATCATAAGAAGAATTCACAAGATCCCAGATCCGCTTTACCTCACCGGAAACCTGATCTACAAATTCTTTCGGTGAAATATCTGCTGCCTCTGCTTTTTCCTGAATCTTTTGTCCATGTTCATCAGTTCCGGTCTGAAAATAGACATCATAGCCTTCGGCTCTCTTATAACGCGCAATTGCATCCGCAAGAATAATCTCGTACGTGTTTCCGATATGCGGCTTACCTGAAGTATAGGCAATCGCGGTTGTCATATAAAACTTCCCTTTATTTTCTGCCATGTCCTTGGCCTCCTTATCTCACATTCGCTCTCCCCATTTTACCGAATTCCACGCCATTTGTAAAGTATCCCCTATTCGTCCGTTTTTCTGTTTATTCAAGAATATTTTCTTATATGCCAAGAATTTCTTGCTGACCTGTTTTTCCGTAGACTAATATGCTTTTATCCAGTTTTTTCCAGTACAAAACTGCCAAAGATAAATGAGAAGGAGCACCAACATGAAAAATATACAAATCGGGGCAGCCTTAAAAACGATGCGAAAAAATCGTGGCTGGACGATCCATGACGTAGTTGTACAGCTGAATGACCTGTACAATATCGCAGTCGCCGAAAAAACCGTGTACGGATGGGAAAGCGATCAGGCCTATCCCCGCACGGAAACATTGCTGCTGCTCTGTGAACTGTATCAGAGTGACGCATTCACCGGAAATCTCCTGCACATTCCTGCAGACAAATCCTTCCCGATCACTGCAGATGAACGGCATGTCATCGAAATGTATCGCCGGCATCCGGAACTACAAAGTGCTGTAAAACGCGTGCTTGATGTTCCCGTCAAAAAACCTTCTGCAAATTAAAGTTCTGATATCCTGTCCCCTGTAAAAACTATTTTCCAAAATTCATCCTGTCACAGAAGTTTCTATCTCATGCAGATATAAATCACATAAACCACATATAAAACCAGCATCACAATACCTTCTTTTCTGCTGATTTTTTCTTTTGTCCATGCAAACCCCCAGATCAACAGGCTCAAAACAATCAAAATCATAATATCTATGATGTTTTCCATCAAAAACGGCATCGGACTGATAACTCCAGCCAGACCAAGTACAAACAGAATATTAAAAATATTAGAGCCTATTGCATTTCCAAGTGCCATATCCACTTCATTTTTGCGGGCTGCAACAACAGATGTCACAAGTTCCGGAAGCGAGGTTCCAATAGAAACAATGGTCAGTCCTACCAGCGTCTGGCTCATTCCAATTTTCAATGCAATATTGCTGGCACTGTCTACAACGACATCCCCACCAATCACAATACCAGCTACACCAACCACAAGGAACAACAGGCTTTTTGGCATCGACATTACTTTCTGTGCCTCTGCCACTTCAATCTCTTCACTTTGCGGTTGCCCGCCTTCTTTTCCTGCTTTCAATGCCATACGAATCATTGTTCCGATAAATATGGCAAAAAACACCAGAAATACAGCACTGTCAAAACGTCCCAGTTTCATTCCCACACCACCGAGTATCATAAGCAGCAACGCTGCAAACACGGAATATGGGAAATCACGTTTCAATGTAGCTTTCTGTACAGCAACCGGAGTCATTATGGCACAAAAACCGATGACCACCATCATATTAAAAATATTAGACCCGACCACATTACTGATTGCCAGCGTATTCTTATGCTGGATTGCTGCAACAACAGAAACCGCAGTCTCCGGAAGTGAGGTTCCCATGGCAACAATCGTCAGGCCAATAATGATGGCCGGAACATGAAACCGTTTTGCAATGCTGGAACTTCCCTCCACAAAAACATCTGCCCCTTTGACCAGGAAGAAAAATCCTGCGATCAAAAAAACAATTGCCAGCGGCATGGAACATGTTGAAATAAATTCTGTCATATCTTTTCCCTCTTTCTGTAAAATAATGTGTTAAAAGGCAATAATGCCAAGATGCTCCAACAATATTTTCAAACCTATGAGCATAAGTATTACCCCACCGGCAATCTCTGCCTTTTTCTTATAACGGGTACCGAAGAAATTACCGACAACCACTCCGATGACCGACAATACAAATGTCGTGCATCCGATAATCAGACAGGCTTCCATGATGGATACATTTAAAAAGGCAAATGTAATACCGACTGCAAGTGCATCGATACTGGTTGCAACTGCAAGAAGCAGCATCTCTTTGTGATCCAGTGGCAGATCTTTTGCTCCAATTTCCTGCACGTCTTTATCACGAACCGCTTCAATCACCATCTTTCCACCGATAAACAGCAACAGAAAAAAGGCGATCCAGTGATCGACCGAAGTAATGTATTTCTGAAAGCGGATTCCCAGCGCCCAGCCGAGAAACGGCATCAGTGCCTGAAATCCTCCGAAATACAATCCAATCAGAAACGCATGTTTTTTGTTGATTTTTTCCATGCCAAGACCCTTGCAGACGGATACCGCAAATGCATCCATCGAGAGTCCGACACCAATCAGAAATAACTCGATTACCATTCTTATGTTCTCCTTTTGTGAAGGGATTCATACCTTGCGCTTCTGTCCTTATATATCAAAAAGAGACCCAATGTACACCAACGAAAAGCGCGACTGCAACCACGTTTTTCCGGTGCACATGAGTCTCATTCTTTAAGGCTTGCCAGGTCAAAATGACCGGTATGTTGACAAGTCACACAATGTGCGAACTACTCCCTCACATACTTTTGTCTATGAATTAGGTAAACTATAACAAACGGTCTTTGAGTTAGTCAATACGAACTTCTTATTTACTGATGACTTTTGCAAACTTCTTCTTACCACGCTTTACGACCTTTCCTTCTCCGGCAAACTCGTCGAGCGTGTAACTGGTACTGATGTCTGTAACTTTCTCACCGTCCACAGAAACGCCGCCCTGCTGTACGGCACGGCGCGCATCGGAACGGCTCTCGCACAGAGATGCTTTTACAAGAACCGCCATGATATCGAGCTTGTCATTGTAGAGATCATCCGCAGTCACTTCAACCGTCGGCATATGTGCAGAAACTCCGCCGCCTGCAAACAGTGCATGGGATGCCTCTTTTGCTTTTTCTGCTTCTTCCTCGCCGTGTACCAGTTTGGTCAGCTCATAAGCAAGGATCTCTTTTGCTTCGTTCAGCTTGGCACCTTCCCATTTGTCCATCTCATCGATCTGCTCCAATGGCAGGAAGGTCAGCATGCGGATGCACTTTAACACATCGGAATCTGCCACATTTCTCCAGTACTGGAAGAAGTCAAACGGAGAAGTCTTGTTCGGGTCAAGCCATACGGCACCGGACTGTGTTTTTCCCATCTTCTTTCCCTCAGAGTTGAGAAGCAGATTGATCGTCATGGCATAAGCATCTTTTCCAAGCTTCCGGCGGATCAGTTCCGTACCACCGAGCATGTTGCTCCACTGGTCATCTCCACCGAATTCCATGTTACATCCATATTTCTGGTACAGTGTGTAGAAATCGTAACTCTGCATGATCATGTAATTAAACTCCAGAAAGCTTAATCCTTTTTCCATACGCTGCTTGTAACATTCTGCTGTCAGCATGCGGTTTACGGAAAAATGTGCACCAACATCACGCAGTACATCAATGTAATTTAAATCCATCAGCCAGTCGGCATTGTTTACCAGCATTGCCTTGCCTTCTCCGAAATCGATGAAACGGCTCATCTGCTTTTTAAAACAGTCTACGTTGTGCTGAATGGTCTCCGGTGTCATCATCTGACGCATATCGGTACGTCCGGATGGATCACCGATCATGGCTGTACCTCCGCCGATCAGCGCGATTGGCTTGTTTCCTGCCATCTGCAGACGTTTCATCAGACACAGTGCCATAAAATGTCCCACATGCAAACTGTCAGCTGTCGGGTCAAAACCGATATAAAATACCGCTTTTCCATTGTTGATCAGTTCCTTAATCTCCTCTTCATCGGTAACCTGCGCGATCAGGCCACGGGCAACCAGTTCATCGTAAAGTGTCATTTTTGTTCCTCCTGAAAATACATATTTCTTTTATTTTTATAAAAAAATCCCCTCGTCCTGTCTATAAGGACGAGGGGGGATCTCTCGTGTTACCACCTTATTTCGCATACTGTTCACACAGCCTGCCTCCATGAGTGCAACTACACTCCAGTGCGGTTAACGGGCACTACTCCGTTACAGCCTACTTGAAATACGTTCGGTGTAAAGCTCAGGGATGTAATTTTCAATGTGTTTTCCGCGCGCCTCTCATCTGACGGCTACTTTCTGTTCGTTCCACACACCGGTACTTGTTCCCATCTTCGCCTATATTCTATAATTATTTTTATATTATAGAAAGACGACCACAGTTTGTCAAATAATTTTTTCTTTCACAAAATCAACAACCTCACGGTTTTTCTCCATAATATTTTCGTCTTTTTCCATCTCTGTTACAGACATCCAATAATAATGTTTTCCATTAACTACAAAATTATCCTTTTTCATTTTTTCCGGATATTTTGATACCATAACCTCGTACAGTCTATGATTATATACTCTGTTTTCCTGATGGCTGACCGAATATTTTTCCTGAACTCTTGAAGTAATGTAATTACATAATATTTTTCTTTTATCTATTCCTAAATCAGCCGATATCCGGTCTATTATTACATCTTCATTATTCTGATCAGCAGTTTTATAATTTAAAAACAACTTACAATCCCATCTCTCGTCATAATAAACAAGGAATCTGTTTTCTTCATCAAATGTATCCCGAATAGCAACTAATGAATGATTATGCTGAATCAAATTCAGATTTTTTATATCCTTCATTAACATTTCATGATTATATTTATTTCGGTACATCTCAATAACATCCCTTACAATCTTCGCACAATATAAGATTCCAATAAAACAAAAAACTGTTTTAAATACAATTCCGGAAATTCCAAACCAATTAGAATATGTCGCAGTAAGTACGGACAGCAAAAAAGAAATTCCTGCAATCATTGTATCCACAGTAACTTTATTTCCAATAAACTCTTTCTTTTTTTCGAGAAGTAATTCTAAGTCTCTGTTATCAATTAACATCCTCATAATGCTACCCCTTTATCTGAACAATGAATAATGAACCTTCTTCATTGTACCAATTCAAATTATAACGGAATTCCAGATGCAATACAAGAAAATTTCAATGATTTTAATGATTCTCTTTCCCCTCTGCTGGAATCCAGATGCCGTTTTTTCCCCATGGCTGGATCATGCATATATAGCGCTTCTCACCACTCTTTGAAAATGTAATCTCTAAACCAACTTTTGTCTGATCTTCCGATTCAGAATCCTTTTCCACGGAAACAAGGTTTTCGTCTGAAGACAGATTCAACAGTTGCCGTGCTGCCTCTGTCGGCTCAGTCAATACACCGGCTGCTGTCATATTTTTATTCAGCATTTTACCCATGCCATTCACACGATAATCCATCTGCGAATCATCAATTCCCTGTGCATACGCTGTATCAAATTCGTCCACCGATGAAATGCCGTCCGTTTTCGCATCCAGACTATCCGCAAACTGATTAATCTCTTCCTTTGTGATCTGAAACGTTCCGTTCTTCTGTGTATAATGGATATTTTCAATCCATACACTCACATGCGGATCTGATGTCTCTGCATAATAAAGGATCTCTGCCGTCTGTTCCTCCGGGTTGATCTCATGCAGCCAGTAACCATTCATCTCTTTTCCGGTTCCGCCAAAGAAATCTCCAAACGATCCCCACGGCCATGGACTTGACCACCCAAATGACGGTGTATCTCCGTCCATCCACAAAAGCTGTGCTTTCTCTAAATCTGCCTGTGCCTCTTCCGTTGTCATTTTCATGATTTTTGCTGCGTCCCTGTCACAAAATGCCTGTGCCCATTCCCCGATGCTCTGCTCCGTTTTTGCATCCACCGTATTTTCCTGTATCGGTTCCTGTGTACTTTCCACTGCCTCTGTCGGATTCACAGTCTTTGTGCCGGACGGCTTCTGGTTTGTCAGGCAGCTTACTGCCACTATGACAACCAAAATTGTTGCAATTGCAGCCACCCAGGTATGTGGTTTCTTAAAGTTCAACACGTTTTTAATCCTCCTTCCTGCATCCCCCTCTCCAAAAGCAACCGGTGCAAATGAATACGGGTGTCTTTCCATCGCAAAGGACAGAAGGGATGCACTGTACCCCTGCTTAATTTCATTTCCAAACTGCGCAAGCACCGCCTCATCGCAGCTCATCTCCATGTCCCTTGTCATATAGAAAAAAGCGATCCAGGCAAACGGATTCCACCAGTATACGGCAAGAAGCACAAATGCCATCATCTTCCACAATGGATCGTATCTGCGGATATGCCAGCTTTCATGTGCAAGTATATACTGCTGTTGCTTTTGCTCCATCCGAAACGGGATATAAATCTGCGGGCGGAAAATTCCCAGAACAAACGGAGACGGAATACGATCACATTCCCATATTGTTACTTTCCGACGAATACTTCCCTCCGTCTGCCTGGCAGATGTTAAAAGAACTGCCGTCTGTACCATCTTCCGGCATTTTATATAGGAATAGATCCCATATGCCAAAAACAACAACATCCCGGCCAGCCATACAAAAAACAACAGCGCACATATCTTCTGTGAAGTTGTAAGCGCAGCTGTCAGACCGTCTGCTGCATGTGCCACCTGATTTGTAACGTGTGATCCGGCAGCCGCCTGTGTCACCTGCTTTGTGGCCGGCTGTGCATGCATCCCCGACAATCCGGTACGGTGCACAATTTTTGTCAGCTGTGATTTTCTTTTTACCAGCCGCACCAGATTAAACAGGCTGAATCTGGAAGCAATGGGCAGATCAAATATCATACGGATTCCAACTATCCCCCATAATCCATAAGAATATTTCTTTGGACATTTCCGTAAAAACATGCGCACTGCAAGTACTGCAAGAATTACAACCGCCACCATTCCGTTCCGTTGCAGAAACGACAAAAAAATGCCACCTGCCTTCTCCATCATCTGTCACCCCTCCTTATGCTCATCAATCATTTTTTTGAGCATTTTCGCTTCCTTTTTGGAAATTTTCTTACCCCCAAGAAATGCGGTGATAAAGCCCGGCAATGATCCATCAAACGTACGGTCTACAAAATAGCGGGATTCCTCTGCCTGCACCTGTTCCTTTGGAATTAAAACAGAAACCGTTGCATCCTCATTGGCAATGTATCCTTTTTCACACATTTTCCGTACAACCGTATAAGTCGTGGATTTTTTCCAGCCAAGCTGTTCCTGACATAACTTTACAAGTTCCCCGGAATTGACGGGGGCATGCTCCCATACGACACACATAAACCGGTAATCACTGTCACATAATTTTACATATTCCATCTTTTTCCTCCATAGGTTTATAGTTGTCAACCTGTCTTTAGTTTATTCTTATAGGCCAAAAATGTCAAGGTCTATTTTTATAAACTGCGAGAAATGTCAGAAAAATACGATGGAAAATGTTTGAACTCACCTTTTTGAAAAGTTATAATAACTGTAACGAGAAAAGGAGGACATGCAATCGTGGAAAAAGTACGTTACATGATTTCCGATGCCGCTGCACTGGCCGGTGTGGAAACCCATGTGTTACGTTACTGGGAAGAAGAACTCGACCTGACCATCCCACGAAATGAGATGGGACATCGATACTATACACGGGAGAACATACAGGAATTCCAAAAGATTAAAGAACTCAAAGAAAAAGGATACCAGCTGAAGGCAATCCGCATGATATTACATAATAAAAACCCCGAAGCTGCCGGTATTTCTGTGCCGGATCCTGCTGCCCCTGATCCGTTGCCCGCATGTAACCGGGAACATCATCCCACGGCTGCAGCCAAACCGGATCGACAGAATACAGATAAAACCGACTTACCTGTAAATACCCTTTCCGCGGAAGAACGCATGGCACAGTTCCGGGAACTGATGAGTGACATTGTAGGGCACGCAATCGCACAGAACAATGAAGCACTTACGCTCGATATCAGCAAAGAAATCCGGGAAACCGTCTTAAAAGAAATGAATTACCTTATCCGGGAACAAAATGATATGACGGAAGAACGTTACCGCCAGTTGAGTGCTGAAATCCGTGGGAAACTGCAAAAAAAGCATACGCTTTTTGCGAAGAAAGAAAAAGATAAAAAAGTTCACCGGGAAAAGACAAAAAAGGGAAATGTATTAAGCCCGGTGTAACCTGTTTTCCCATAGCCCCTGGTTTCCATTTATAAAATGGAAACCAGGGCATAGTCCAGCTAATTTTTACAAGTCACACTAGTATACATTTCTTGGATGTAAACAATTATTTAATAAATATGCCACCTCATCAGCTGTAACTGCAAACAATTTATCCGGCGCATCACTCAGCTCCAGTACCATAACAAATCTCTGACCGCAATCATTGAATGTTACCCTCTTTAAAACGTTTTCTTCTTCATAGCCAACATATTTACTTTTATTGATTTCTATCAGCTTATCATTCAAAATTCCAAAACCATAAATAACAAGCATAGAAGAAAAATCAAATGTTAATCGCTTTGCAAAATCCGAATAAAAATTGAATATTGCCGGCATTTCACTGATTCCTCCCCGTTCCGTAATTGCAGATCCAGGAATAATACGGAATTTCTCCGGCCGGAAATAATCAGATAACTTTACCAGCTCCAGATCATTTACTTTTTCTGTTGTCATTTTGTATCCTCCTTGATATGTGCATTATACCAGAATGTATATGCCAATCCATCGTTGTAATATCCAGTTAATGACGGATCAATCAAGTCCTGATTCGAAGCACTGAATAATGGACAAATTACGGTATCATCCGAAACCAGAATCTTTTCCGCTGCAAGAAGCTGTTCCTGACGACTTGCCTCATCAAGGTTTTTATCAGATTCCTCAATCAGCTTATCATACTCTGCGTTACTCCAATTTACATCGTTCTGGGCATTACCCGTCTGATACATCTTAAGCCAGCTGGTAGGATCATTATAATCTGCATACCACTGCATTCTGGCCATCTGTAACTTACCGCTTCGTCTCTCTTCAACATAAACTTCGTATTCCATAGCTTCCAATTTTACATCAACACCAAGTTCTTTCCATTCTGCCTGCAAAACCTGTGCTACATTTGCTTCGTAACTCATTGCCGGATATGTATAAGTAATTGTTGGAAGACCCTTGCCATCCGGATAACCTGCATCTGCAAGTAACTGTTTTGCTTTCTCTAAATTCTCCTCCAATAATTCATCCTGAAGCTCGCTCCATTTTGTTCCATCTGTTTTACTCTTATAATTTTTCCCAACAAATGTTGTTGCCGGTTCACATGCTGTACCAACTACTGCTGCAATATCTTTACGATTCAATGCCAATGAAAAGGCCTGACGTACCCGGACATCATCAAATGGCTTCTCGTTAATATTAAATAAAATATAATTCGTCTGAGGTACCTCACGAATTCTCAAATCATCCTTGCCTTCATAAGACTCCGCAATATCGCTTGGTGCCCCCTGCAAAATATTAATTTCTCCTGTCTGATAAGCAGATGCTTTTGCCTGATCATCATCCATAAATTTATCTGTAATTTTTAATACAGTTACTTTATCGGCATCTCTGTAATACTCATTTTTTTCAAATGATACATGGTCACCATCCACATGCTCAGATAAGTGATATGGTCCATTACCTAAGTTCTGTTCCGGATTCATATCCCAGTCCTTATTATCATCTGTTGCATATTTGCAGTTTGATGGCATGTAGGTTGGAAGCTTACATAAATCAAGGAAATATGAGCACGGCTCCTCCAATGTAAATTTAATAGTTTTGTCATCAATACACTCAATGCCTACATCTGAGAAATCGCATTCTCCATTAAAACATTTCTGTGCATTTTTAATGACAAATAAGAAATCAACATACCATGAACCATTATCCGGATTTAAAGCTCTTTTCATCGTATTTTCGAAATCCGCACTTGTTACATCGGATCCATCTGACCACTTTTCATCATCACGGATATAAAAAGTATACTCCGTTGCTTCATCGTTAACATCCCAATGATCTGCAGCTGCCGGCTGAATCTGACCATCTTCATCGTATGATACAAAACCTTCATAACATTCTGTCTGCACGCTGAAATACTCATATGCTGCGGCTCCTGCCGGATCGTACTCTCCGCTTTCCGGCTGCACAGCTTCAACCAATTCTGTAATTTCTCCTTTATCATTTGTCTGTATGGTGCTACTGCTTCCGCCCCCACCACATCCTGTAAGACCACCGATTGCAACTACTGTTGATAATAATGCTGCCACCATTTTTCTTGTCTTTTTCATAAGCATTTCCTCCTTGTCTCCTGTGCCTTATTAGTGCTACTTTTATTCTGCTAAAATCTGCTCTGGCGTTTTACCCACTGCCTTATACTTTGCAAGATTTTCTGGAGAATACAAATTACATGCCACCTTACGATTGTCATACTCGTAAATTTCCGGCTTCTTTTGTCTGCATGATTCCGATGCATATCTGCATCGTCCAGCAAACGGACATCCCACTGGCGGATTCAATGGACTTGGCACCTCACCCTTCAAAATAATACGTTTTTTCTCTTTTGCCAGATGCGGATCTGCGATCGGTGCTGCTGAAATTAATGCTCTTGTATATGGATGTAATGGTTTTTTGTATACATCATCCGATGATCCAAGTTCTACCATATTTCCTGAATACATAACACCGATTTTATGGCTGATATGATATACCATCTCTAAATCATGAGCGATAAACAGATAACTGAATCCTCTCTCTCTTTGTAATTTTTCCAACAGATTGATGACCTGTGCCTGAATGGACACATCCAATGCTGATATTGGCTCATCACATACGATAAATTCCGGACGCAATGCCAACGTTCTGGCAATTCCAATTCTCTGTCTCTGACCACCTGAAAATTCATGAGGATAACGTCGGATATGGTCAGGTTTAAGACCTACGGTTTCAATCAATTCCTGCACAATCGCTTTTCTTTCATGTGCCGTACCCATTTTATGAATAATCATTGGTTCCTCGATAATCTCACCCACTGTAAATCTTGGATTTAAAGATGCATACGGATCCTGAAAAATCATCTGCATTTTTTTTCTATAGGAAAACATTTTTTTATTACTAAGATTTGTAATATCATTTCCTTCAAAAATAATCTGTCCACTTGTTGGCTCATGAACTTTTAAAATAGTTCTTCCCATGGAACTCTTTCCACAACCGGATTCTCCTACAATTCCTAAAGTTTCTCCTTTTTCCAAAGTAAAAGAAACTCCATTTACCGCATGTACTTCTTTTCCATGTCCTACGGGAAAATGCTTTGTCAGATTTCTTACCTCTAATAAAGGTGCTTCGTTACTCATATGCATCCTCTCCCTTCAATACTTCGTGCCAGCGATCCTTGCAATGCAGCCAGCATTTACATTTATGTGTCTCCCCAAATTCTGTCACAAGGGGAGAAGCCTTTGTACAAATCTCCATTGCCTCACTGCACCGGGATGCAAATGGACACTGATCACCAAGTTTTAACAAATCTGGTGGTGTACCCGGAATTGGTTTTAGCGGTTCTCTATGATCTACATTTGAATTAGCAATACTGTTTAACAATCCTTTTGTATACGGATGCTTTGGATCGTAGAATATTTCATCAGTGGTACCTTCTTCCATAATATTGCCACCATACATAATACTAATCCTGTCACATAAGGAAGCAACAACTCCAAGATCATGGGTAATAATAATGACTCCGGCATTGCTTTCTTTTGTAATATCTTTTAATAAGTCGAGAATCTGTGCCTGTACAGTAACATCCAAAGCGGTTGTCGGCTCATCGGCAACAATCAATTTGGGATTGCAAGCCAAAGCAATTGCAATAATGATTCTTTGTCTCATTCCACCGGAAAACTCAAATGGATACTGTTTTAACCGGGATTCCGGTGCCGGAATTCCAACCATTTTCATTAATTCGACAGCACGTTGTACCGCCTCTTTTTTCGAACACTTTGTATGAAAACGAATACCTTCCGTCATCTGTTTTTCAATCGTAACGATCGGATTTAAATAGGACATTGGATCCTGGAAAATCATACTGATATCATTTCCACGAATCTGATTCATTTTCTTTTCATATTCCTTCTTCTCCTTCTTGGTTTTATACTTGATCGGTGAAATATCTTCTCCATCAAATATCATTTCACCTGCAGTAACAGTACCATTCGGAGCAAGCAACCCCATAAGTGAAAGCATACCAACGCTTTTTCCAGATCCAGATTCACCTACAATACCAAGAACCTCTCCCCGGTCTACCGTATAATTAATTCCGCGCAATGCTTTCACAACACCCTGTTCTGTTTGAAATTCTGTTTCTAATCCTTTAATTTCCAGCAAACTCATACAAATCACCCCTTATCTTTTTCTCTTTGGATCAAGTGCTTTTTCTAATCCTTCACCTACAAAGTTGAAAGAGAAAATTGTAATACAGATTGCTATCATCGGATAAACGGTCTGCATTGGATATGTCATAATCAACTCTCTTGCATCCTGTGCTAATGTTCCCCAGCTGGCCATCGGTGCGGAAATACCTACGCCTAAGAAACTAAGCCAGGCCTCTGTAAAGATTGCCTGTGGAACCATCAGTGTAACGGTTACGATAATCTGTCCCATTGTATTAATCAGCAAATGCTTGAGTAATATTCTGCTTGAACTGGCTCCTAAAACAAATGCTGCCATTGTAAACTCCTGCTCTTTTAAACTCTTTACCTGCTGCCTTACAATTCGTGCCATATCAATCCAACAGGTAATGGAGATACCTAACATGATACTCACAACGCTGGCACCAAAGATTAACATGATTAAAACGATATATAACATAGAAGGAACCGAATAGATAATATCAACAACTCTCATCATGATCATATCTACTTTGCCACCAACATAACCGGCAATTCCTCCATAAATCGTTCCAACGATCAGATTAATAACAGCGGCCAGACATCCAACTGCCAATGAAATTCTAGCTCCAAACAGGATTCTCACAAAAATATCACGCCCCATTTTATCGGTTCCAAGCCAGTGATCAAAGCTAGGAGATGCATTTCGAAGAGCCATGTTCTGTTCATCATAGGAATACTTACAAAATGGCGGTCCGAAAATAGCCAGTAAAACAACAATAATTAAAACAATTGCACCTACAACAGCTCTTTTGTTTCCGATAAAGTCGTGCCAGACAGATTGGAGAAATGTTCTACTCTCAACTGCAATAAACTCATCATTTTTTTCTTCGTCTTTTAACTTACGAAATAATTTTTCTTCCATTGCTTCCATGAGTATTTCCTCCTTTTATAATGATTTTCTAACACGAGGATCTACAATTGCACAAATAAGATCCGACAATAAATTACAAACAATAATGATTGCACCTATAAAAATCGTAATTCCCATAACCACGGTGTAATCATGATTTGTAATGGCTGATACAAATTCTTTACCAATTCCGGGAATTGTATAAATCTGTTCGATTACTACACTTCCTGTTAAAAGAAACGCTACCATTGGTCCCATATATGTAATTACCGGAAGCATCGCATTTTTTAAAATATGTCGAAACAGCAGTGTGGTTTTGCTAATACCTTTTGCTTTTGCCATTGTGATATAATCCTGTCTCATTACTTCTTCATAACTGTTCTGCGTCTGTCTTGCCACTGCTGATATTGGATATAGCCCCTGTGCGATTGCCGGTAAAACATAATGCATAGGAGAAGTAAGTCCTAATACCGGGAATATTCTAAGTTCTACACCAAATATAATAAGAAGTAATAACGCTACAATGAAGTTTGGAACACTTACACCAAGTGTTAATGCTGATAGCCAGATTCCTTTTGTAACATTGCTTTTTGATCTTGCCATCAGTATTCCTGATCCAATACCAACTACCAACACCAATACAAATGTAACTGCTCCAAGTTTCAATGTTGGAATCATTGTCTGAGCAATGATCGCATTTACGGATTTACCAATTTTCTTATAAGATGTTCCCATGTCTCCATGTAAAAGATTCTTGCAATAAATAAAAAACTGTTCTACCGGTGGTTTATCCAATCCATATGTTGCCTCCATTTTCTGAAGAACTTCTCCGGATACATTTTTTGACTGCAATGGGCTTCCTGGCATTACTTTTGTCATTGCAAATGTGATGGCTACTAATACGATCAGAGTAAGTAATCCAATCAGTACACGTTTAATGATGTACTTTACCATATAGATCCATCTCCTTTCTTCGGTTCGAAAAATAAAAAACAGCAAAGATGCTTTTTATAGCACCTTTGCTGCATTTATCTCTCATGTAAAATTGTTAGCTTGCAGTATGTGTTTCCTACACCTCTCTCACACAAGCATATTTTTATCATTTATCCAACGTTAAGTCAACTAAATCACTTTCTTTTTGTAAAAATTTCAAAACTTCTTGTCCATTTTCCAAATTTTCAGTCAATACCTCGTGAATCGTTGACTTTTTTCCCAACATCACATATTCTTTCACTTATTAGATCAATAAAGGAGGTACTACTTATGAAAGTTGTTGTAATTCCAGAACCGGTACTACAACCGGACATTACAAAAGAAGATATGGATATCCGTTGGAAAGTCCTGCAGGATCTTCCAGAGGTAGATGAGCTTGTGATTCATCACTTCGATGGCTACCCTTCCAATGAAATGTTACATCCTGTAATTGGTGATGCCGATGCAGTCATAGGAATATGGGTAAATGGCAATAATATAAATACGGACTTTTTAAGCCAGCATCCAAATTTAAAATATGTTGCCACGCTCGGACATGGTTTCGGCGAATTTGATGTTGATATGACAAGAAAAAAGAATATGGTAATCACAAACACCATATATGGAGCTCAAACAATTGCTGAATATGCCTGGGCACTCCTCATGGAAATCTGCCATCATGTAGAACGCCATTCGGAAAACGTAAAGAAAATCGATTGGGATCATGCTACTCTCAAAGATTATGAAACCTTTGGTGAAGTACTTACTCCTCAAATTGAGCTTTATGGTAAAACCTGTGGAATCTTCGGACTTGGTGCCATTGGATTTGCATTTGCCAAAATGGCTCAGGGATTTGGAATGCGTGTCATAAGTTATTCCCGTCACAAGAAAACAGGTCCTAAATATGACTTTATTGAACAGGTTGACTTTGATACATTCTTGAAAGAAAGTGATGTTATATCCATTCATGCACCATTAACCCCTTCAACGGAAAATACCTTTGATGCGGAAGCATTTGCCAAAATGAAAGATGGTGTCATCTTAATCAACACCGCCAGGGGCGGATTAGTCGTAGAGGAAGCTTTAGCCGATGCATTACGTTCTGGCAAGGTATATGGTGCTGGTCTTGATGTGATGCGTGATGAACCACCAAAGAAAGACAATCCACTATTCCATTTAAATAATACTTCTATTACAGCACATATTGCATGGTTAACAAGAGCCTCCCGTTTGAGAGCAATTGATATCGCAATTGAAAACTTCAAAGCATACTTGAATGGAACTCCAACCTCTGTAATCAATTAACAGTAAGTCTATAAACTCATAAAAATACCGTGCTTCTATGATTTGTAATTTAATCATTGAAGCACGGTATTTTATTATGCTTATTTTGACACTCTATAATCCATTTAAATTACGGCACCCCTCTTCCATTTTCCACTCTTTAGACGCCATACATTTGCCACACACCGTGCAAGCCAGTCAATTGTCATTGCAATCCATACCCCCCATACACCTAAGCCCATCGGCTCCATCATTCCACCAATTACATAAGCCAGCCCTATACGGAATACCCACATGATAACAATGGATGATACCATAACAAACTTGACATCACCCGCTGCCCGAAGTATTGCAGGAAGCGTCCATGCCGCTGGCCACATTACCATACAGCAGGCACTATGATACCAGATCAAAATACGTGCCAGATGATCTGCTTCCGGTGATAAATTGTACCAGCTTGCAATCGTTGGAGTCATAAAGATAATAACAATATTCAATCCCCACAGCATAACATACGCCCACTTCATCAATTTCTTTGAATAAGATTTTACTGCTTCATAATCTCCGGCACCCACACATTGACCTACCACAGTAGTAAGAGCAAGTCCCATTGCTGAAGCCGGAATTGTGGCTAATAACTCAATTGTACTTCCTGTTGCATTTGCAGCTATTGCAGCTGTTCCATAACTTGTAATCAAACTCTGTGTAAACAATTTACCAATCTGGAACATACCATTGTCAATACCACTTGGAATACCTATTCGAAGAATTTTGCCAATAATCTTACTATCCCATCCGAAGCGAAAATACTTGTCTATATGTAAATCGTACTTTTCATTCCGCAATAGAACAATTACAATCAGACCAGCAATAACTCGCGAAATCAAAGTTCCATATCCGACACCTGCAATTCCCATTCCGTACCCAAATACAAAAATTGCATTACAGAGAATATTAATCCCATTCATAATTGCTGACACAATCAAAGATGTCGATGCCTTTCCCATAGAACGCAGCAACGAAGATGCTCCATCATATATCGAAATAAAAGGAAATGAAAATCCCGTAATAAACAGATATGTAACTGCCTGCCCCATAACCTCTTGTTCTACCTTTCCATAGATCAGCGTTAAAATCTGCCTGTCAAACAGAATACATATTCCGGCTATGATTACTGAAAAAATAATACAAATTAAGATCAACTGATTTGCAACAACCTTTCCTGTCTCTTTCTTTTTTGCCCCTAATGCCTGAGATGCCACCACTGCACCTCCGGTTGCCAGTGCATTGAATACATAAATCAGTAAATTACTGATGGTATTTACTAACGACACACCCGAAACTGCCGTATCACCTGCACCTGATACCATAATCATATCCGCCATACCAACCGTAACTGCCAGAATCTGTTCTACTACCAGTGGCAAAACTAACTTTATTAAGTACTTTCTATTAAAAATAACTTTCATCTCTTGCATATGAACCTCCTATCTATCCCGTTTAAATAATGTTGATATAAAACATTTTTAAATGTAATTATGTCTCTTAGAAAAGTCAAACAAATTTAGTAAATTTATAAAAAAATGTAATTTTTTAAATTATATCTATTTTATTTTGTAAAATTTACATTGTTTTCCAATTTTTAAAGTATTAAAATGCACTTCATAGCAGTGGTAACCAAATAAAATACATTACCTCACACACGAACCCGTTAACCCAAATTTTTTACTAAAAAGGAGTGTTGATTTTATGCAGAAATATATTGAGTTATTAAGAAAACCTATGCAGGTAAAACCAGAAAGTTTGCGGGCCGCTCGTCAGAAAAGTAGTTCCACACCACCTCATGTATATCGCTTAAATTATAATGAAAGCCCTTATGGTCTTGGTCCTCTATCAGAGGAAGCTTTAGAAAAAGCAATAAAAACTCCATATGTTTATCCGGACTGGTTCTCTGTAGAATTAAAAACCAATATTGCAAAATTGTATGATCTGGATTTTGAGAACGTTGTTGTAGGACCTGGTTCCAGCGCAATGATTAATATGTTAGGAGAATTGTTTATCAACCCCGGCGATGAATTCATCTTCGGAGATCCAAGTTATGAAGCTTTCCGTGATGTTGCCAATGATTATGGTGCTGTAACGGTTCCGGTTCCGCTCGATGATGATATGAATTACGATCTGGATGCAATGCTTGCCGCAGTTACCGATAAGACAAAAATTCTTGTTGTTGTCAATCCAAATAATCCGACCGGCACCTTCATTGACTCAAAGAAATTAGAAGATTTTATTCGAAAAGTGCCAAAGCATGTGATTACGGTAATTGATGAGGCTTATCTGGAATTTGTCACAGATGAAAATTGTTACAGCATGTTGAAACTTATCAAAGAAGGCATCGACAAACCATTAGTTATTATGAAAACCTTTTCAAAGATATACGGAATGGCTGGTTTACGTGTCGGTTATGCGATTACAGATCCTGTTATGGCGGATCATTTTGGCAAATCAAGCAATGCATGGAATGTAAGTTTTATTGGTCAGAAAACTGCTGCTGCTGCCACATTAGATCAGGAACATGTTTCGATGGTCAAAAATATAAATGCGCAGGAACGTGATAAAGTCACCAAAGTCCTCCGTTCATTAAACTGTAAAGTATACGACTCCCAGACAAACTTTATTTTGTTCAAAGCACCTATCGATAACATGGAAGTCTATGCAAAGCTGGAAGAACAGGATGTCTTAATTGGAGCACCTATCGGTATGAACCGTGTAAGTCTTGGAAATCCCGAAATGAATGAAAAATTTATTAAAATCATGAAAGAAATCCTGAGACCGTTTCAAGTTTTGTGTAAACGTTAAAAACTGATATAAGATTTGTGAATAGTTACAAATGGGCAGAGCCGATTTCCGGATTCTGCCCATATCTGCATTATACAGGAGTTTTTGGGCATGTCAATAAGACCTGCCCAAAACAAGCTGGTTTTACAGATTGCGTCCGATCAGACGCTCTTCAAAATAGATTTCCAGCTGGGAATGAATCTGTCCCCAGTCCTGCCGATGGCCAGTCCATTTTTTCGTGATATCCATAGTTGCCAGATACAGCATTTTCAAAAGGCTGTCATCCGACGGGAAAACCGTTTTGCTTTTAGTCACTTTCCGGAGCTGACGATTGAATCCTTCAATGGCATTTGTGGTGTAAATCAGGCGTCTTACTGCCTCCGGATATTTGAAATAAGTGGACAGGGTTGCCCAGTTATCATGCCAGGATTTATAGATTTTCGGGTACTTGGAATCCCATTTATCTTTAAACAATTCTAACTCATTTAAAGCTGTTTCTTCTGTTGGAGCTGCATATACAAGCTTCAGATCAGCCATTAGTTTTTTGATGTCTTTGTATGAAACAAACTTCGTTGAATTACGGATCTGATGAATAATACACTGCTGGATTTCTGTTTTGGGATAAACAGCCTCGATTGCCTGAGGGAATCCATTTAAACCATCAACGCATGCAATCAGGATATCCTCAACACCTCTGTTTTTTAATCCATTCATGATAGAAAGCCAGAACTTTGCACTTTCGTTTTCTCCAACATACATTCCAAGGACATCTTTTTTTCCATTCATGTCGATACCAAGAGCAATGTAAACCGCACGTTTTACAATACGTCCTTCACTGCGGACATGATAATGGATTGCATCCATAAATACTACAGCATACACTTCTTCCAGAGGGCGTTCCTGCCATTCTTTTACAATCGGCAGAATTTTATCTGTGATCCTGCTGATTGTGCTGTCAGAAATATCAATATCGTATAATTCACGCATGTGAGATTCAATGTCTCCGGTGGTCATTCCTTTGGCATACATTGAAAGTATTTTTTCTTCCATGTTCTGAGTTACAGTATTCTGATACTTTTTAATCAGCTGTGGTTCATAATCACCGTTA
>OLHA01000473.1_pt1 | contig 23691 bp, 21 predicted proteins | sample 1605961 | NCBI WGS metagenome assembly OLHA01 (sample SAMN03283288) | human gut metagenome | biome: human-associated habitat; material: feces | host: Homo sapiens | place: Peru | collected 2012
TCGTTATGCTCTCAGCAGGGCACACCCGCCCCGCGTCTTTTTCAATTATACCACAAATGAATTTTTTGTCAACCGAAGGTGCGGCAAATTCACAATATTGTCACATAAAAAGCAAAACGCCGCCCGCAAAAGCGGACAGCGTAATTACGTTTTTTCAGGGTTCGAGTTGTTTTCCGAGGAAGCCCGCCGCTGTCTGTATCAGCTTGATTTCTGTCTCCGTGCCGACGTTTTCTCCCTTGCCGTCCGACGGTGCAAGCGCCGCCACACAGCCGATGACATCGCCCTCTGCAAATATGGGCATAGCACAGGTTATGTGCGGGCCCTTTGCGTCGTCCGTCAGGTACATTTTGTCCTTCTGCTGATTATAAACATAAAGGGCTCTGCCCTCGATTATGCTCTCCGTTTCCGCAGAGAGCTTTTTCTCAACAAATTCCTTCTTTGATATTCCCGCGCAGGCGATAACGCAGTCCCTGTCGCATACTGCCGCAGGGACGCCGCAGGTCTTATAAAGCGTTTCCGCATATTCGGCGGCAAAATCCATAAGCTCGCCTATGGGCGAATACTTTTTGAAGATGACCTCGCCCTCTCTGTCCGTATATATCTCAAGCGGGTCGCCCTCGCGTATACGCATTGTTCTGCGTATCTCTTTAGGTATAACAACTCGCCCGAGGTCGTCAATTCTTCTGACAATTCCGGTTGCTTTCATTATATATAAATCCTCCGATATTTACCTTTACGCAAAACGGTAAATTTTCCGTTTGCCCAATGATATTCTGTGCACGCAAAGAAGATTTATGCAATGCCGAAAGATTTTTATCAAAAAAATCGGCTCTGCGCTTTGACAGAGCCGATCAGGATTTATCTTTTTCCCGTTCCGAATGTCGTTATGCCCGAAGTATCCTTGCTTTTTTCAATGCCGTAGTATTCGATCATTTTCATTGAAAGATCGAGTGCTTCCGTGCTGTTGACGAAAACGTCCGGCATAAGTCCTATGCCTTCGGGGTTCATACCTTTGTAATATTCGTTATACCGATCAGAGAACATTGTGCCAATCAACAGCATAATTTTTGAATTTGGCAGAAAAATTCCTTCCATAGTTCCGCTAAGAAGACATCCCATAGTATTGGTGCCAACAATAAGTGTGTTTTCAAATGTTGAATGCAGCCCAAATAAGGCTTCGCCCGCCGATGCTGTGACCTTGTCAGCCAAAAGTATCTTTATATTGGGGTCCTTCTGAAATATGAAACGGCTCACCTGAAAATTCAAAATTGCACCTGTGCCTTTCGTATCGATGCGATAAAACGCTCCGGGATAGCTGACATCATTCCCAATATAGTCTTCCAGCATTTGTTGTTGAGAGCCTGCATTTCCTCCCGGATAGCTGCGGATATCAATGACAAACAATTTTTGATTTCTCATCTGCTTGCCGGATTTAGTGTATTGATTTATATCATCCCAACTTTCACCGCTCCATCCTCTAAAATGGAGTATCGGAACACCGTTTTCAATTCTTATTCCCGCATCCGTTTCGCCTTCTATGCCCGTGCGCACATCAAACATCTTCCATACGATTTCGCAACTGTATTCGGTTTTGCCCCTTTTCAATGTCAGCGTATCGCCCTCAAGACTTTCCGCGTCCGGATTTGCTATTCTGACAAGCGCATAAACAAGCTCGCCGCTTTCGTCGATTGTGACCTTCAGATATTCGGAAAAATCTCCGCCGTTTACTTTTTCAAGATACCATTTCTTCCCCTGAACAAGGGTATAGTAACCTGTATCATCCTCTCTGAAAATAACGTCTTCAAAATAATATGCGTAATATTCTTTTTTGTTTATTTTGGAAAAAGCCCCGCCATATTTTCCGCACCAGATTTTCGAATGACGATCGACTATAAAATCAAGCGATGAAGCAATTATTTTGTAGAGATCAATATAACTGATCAGATCTTTCCCTCCGCTAAAATACTCATTCAGATCTTCTATCGCTTTCCTTTCCGCAGAGTCAAATTTGTCTGCGCCGTACAATGCATACGGACCGTAAAATGTATAAAACCCTTTGAAACATATTTTTATGTCCTCCAAAGCCTGTTCCTTTGTGAACGAGCTTTCGTTGACTTTTGTTCGTCCGTCAGACCAATATTTCGTTCTCTCCTCGGCAGTAAGCAGCTTGCTCTTGTCGGTACGTGGATAATATTTTGTATTTTTATCGTACGGTACGGAAAGCCTGCCGACCCTGTCATCCGTAACTTTTTTCAGATATTCATTAAAGTCTATCGGCTTTTCATTTGTGCTATCAACAATGGAGGCGTCCGTTTCGGGCAAAACAGATTTATGGCATTTTTCGCATATCTTATCAATCCCCTTACCTTTTGCCACTTCGTGATTGTTCGGGTCAAACGAGTCTCCCAGCTCTTTTTTGCAGTCGCGGCATTTTTCTTTTGAAACGCAGGTTGCCGCAATGACTCTGTGATTTTTCGGATCGACCTCGCCGTAAGGATGCATACAGAGCTCGCATCTTGCGCGCTGCTTGCAGGTTGCCTCGCCGCCCGTGTGCGGACCGTAATCGCCATAGGTCACCCCGCAACGCTCGCATTTTGCTCGCGATTTGCAGGTTGCCTCGCCGCCGGTATGACCGAGCGCCGGGATTTCTTCCGTCTCCGTCTCGCCGCAAGAGCAGGTTCTCTCCCGCTCTCCGGCGTTTACGCAGCCCGCCTCTCTGACAGTCTGCCATTCGCCATAGGCGTGGATGTGTCCTGCGTCTGTCGTTGTCTCCACGCGCTCTGCCCCGCAGGCGCAAAGGCAGAAAAGCGAAATAATGATCGCCGCTAAAAACGTAATGATTTTCTTCATTTTTTGTCTCCTTATGCAGATGCTCCGACAGCATTTTATCATATTCAGATCAGTTTTTCAATAATTTCCCCGAAAGCCTTCGCCATTGCCAGATAACCGACGTCGTTCGGATGACAACCGTCCTGCGTGGACTCACAGCGCAAATCGTCATCGAAAATGCGCCTGCCGTCGATAAAATACAGGTTTTTATCCCCCTCGGCAATGCCTCTTTTATAGCTTCCCTCAATTATCAGCCTGCGCTTTTCGTTTTCGGCTTCGTCGCGATAATAATCGACCTTCGAAGCCATTATTATCGGCAGTTCCGGCTGCTTTTCTCGGATCGCCCGATAGCCCCTGTAATGCGTTTTTTCAAGATACTCCGCCGACGGAGCGTTGTGGTCATAGTCATATACGAAAACGCTCATACGCAGAGAGGAAATATAGCTCATCATAGCATCCTCCGCCCTTGCCGCCCCCGCAAATCCGAGGTTTACAAAGTCGCTGTCAAGCCGTCTGCCGATTATCGCAGGATAATTTGACGAGGGCTTTCCCGCCCCGACCCCGTGTACGATTGACGAGCCGTAAAAGATTATCGGCGTTTTATGCAGATATTCCCCGCCTTTTTCGACAGTCGCCCCCTCGCGCAGGGCGATATAAACGTTTTTGACCTTTGCAAACAGCGGCAGGCTAATTATAAGCTCGCGCATTTCACGTTCCGGAAAGCGGATTCTGCTTTCGGAATAGTCCTTTCCTGCCCCCTGCGACGGAACAAATATCGCCGAGAACCGAGGTTTTCCCTCCTTTATCTCAAACATATCCGCGCCGCGCCTTGAAACGTATGTATCGTTTGTGTCGTCCGAAAGCACGCCCGAAACATCGATATGAATTACAACGTAATCCGAGTCGGTTTTAAAGCGAATTCTCCCGCCGGCAGGCATTTTTGAAAGCTCCGAGACTTCCTTGCTCGTCGCCGCCGCAACCTCTTCCGGCAGGCGGCGAAATCCCTCGCACAAGCCGTATATAGCAAACGGCGGTTTTGTTACGTCAAGAAAAACGGGCTCGCCGGACGTTATTGTCGTATCGCGCAGAGTCACGCCCATTTCTTTCGTTACTTTCATATCACACATCCCCCCCATAAACGATTTTCCTTTGCATAAATATTATCACAAACGGCGGGCTTTGTAAACCTTTTCGCCGCGTATGACAAAATTCTTTTGCAAAGCGAGGAAAAGTGTGTTATAATTGCAAAAGACTCAATACAAACGACAGGAGCAAAAGCAAATGGATATAAGCAAAGTACTGTGCAAAGAGCTCGGGCTTGAGGAATGGCAGGTAAACGCCGTCATTTCCCTTTCGGACGAAGGCTGTACAATCCCCTTCATCGCCCGTTACCGCAAGGAGGCACACGGCTCTCTTGACGACCAGAAAATACACACGCTGATTGAAAGGCTCGAATATCTCCGCTCGCTCGACGCAAGACGCGAGGAGATTGACAAAGCGATAACCGAACAGGGCAAGATGACGGACGAGATCAAAGCTGCGCTTGCCGCGGCTGAAACGCTTGCCGCCCTTGAAGATATATACCGCCCGTTCAGACCCAAGCGCCGCACCCGCGCGACAATCGCAAAGGAAAAGGGGCTTGAACCCCTCGCAGAGAAAATTATGGCGCAGGGCAAGGATGACCCGCTCTCCCTCGCCGCAGAATTCATAAATCCCGATCTCGGAGTTGAAACGACGGACGACGCTCTCTCCGGCGCAAAGGACATAATCGCAGAGATCGCAAGCGACGATCCCGAGATAAGAAAGCGCCTGCGCAACCTCTATAACCTCGGTGGAACGGTGACAGTCAAGGCGGTCGACCCCGAAAAGGACAGCGTTTACACAATGTATTATGACCATTCGGAGCCCGTCAGCAAAATCGCGAGCCACAGAGTTCTCGCAATCGACCGCGGCGAGAAAGAGGAATTTCTCAAGGTCTCCGTAACGATTGAAACGGACAAGGCATACAAGGCGCTCGAAACCGTTATGATAAAGAACGCATTTTCACCCTGCGCCGATGTCGTCCGCGAAGCATATATAGACGCTTATTCCCGCCTCATCGCGCCATCTGTCGAAAGAGAGATCCGCGCGGCGCTGACGGAAGTCGCCTGCACCGGCGCAATAAAGAATTTTTCAAACAACCTTCACCAGCTTCTTATGCAGCCGCCTGTCAAAAACAAGGTCACAATGGGGCTTGACCCCGGTTACCGCACGGGCTGCAAGGTTGCCGTCGTCGACGGTATCGGCAGAGTTATGGACACGGGCGTCATTTATATAACCCACGGCGAAAATCAGCTTGAGTCGGCAAAGAAAAAGGTGTCCTCGCTGATAGCCAAATACGGCGTCGAATGTATCGCAATCGGCAACGGCACCGCAAGCAAGGAAACGGAGATGTTCGTCTCCGATCTGCTCCGCAAGACAGGCTCGAAGGCGCTCTATATGGTCGTTTCCGAGGCAGGAGCCTCCGTTTATTCGGCAAGCAAGCTGGCGGCTGAAGAATTTCCGGATTACGACCTCACCCTCCGCAGTGCGATAAGCATTGCCCGCAGGCTTCAGGATCCGCTGGCGGAGCTCGTCAAAATCGACCCGAAATCAATCGGCGTCGGTCAGTATCAGCACGATATGCCACCGAAGCAGCTTGCGGAAGCGCTGGATTTCGTTGTCGAAAACTGTGTAAACAGCGTCGGAGTTGACCTTAACACCGCCTCCGTCTCCCTGCTTTCGAGAGTGTCCGGCATAAGCTCGGCAATAGCGAAAAATATCGTTGCATACAGAGAAGAAAACGGCGCGATGAAAAGTCGCGCGGAGCTGAAAAAGGTTCCGAAGCTCGGCCCGAAGGCATTTGAGCAGGCGGCGGGCTTCCTCCGCATTACAGGCGGAAAAGAGCCACTCGACGGCACAGCCGTACACCCGGAAAGCTATCCCGCAGCAAAAGCGCTTCTGAAAACCCTCGGCTATACGGAAAGCGACATTTCCGCAGGAAAGCTCTCGTCCCTCCGCGATGAAGCGGAGAAAATCGGTCTCCCCGCTCTTGCCGAAAAGCTCGGCATCGGCGTGCCGACACTCTCCGACGTTATCGACGAGCTGATGAAGCCCGGCAGAGACCCCCGCGACGAGCTCCCTCCCCCGCTTCTCCGCTCCGACGTGCTCGAGATGAAGGACTTAAAGCCCGGTATGGAAATAACGGGCACAGTGCGCAACGTTATCGACTTCGGAGCGTTTGTCGATATAGGCGTTCATCAGGACGGACTTGTTCATATCTCGCAGATAAGCAAGTCGTTTATAAAGCACCCGAGCGACGTTCTAAAAACGGGAGACATCGTAAAGGTCTGGGTAATCTCCGTGGACGAGGCAAAAAAGCGCATCGCGCTGACAATGATAGAACCGAAAAAGAAAGACGAATAAAACAGAAAGCGGCAGGGGAAATCCCCTGCCGCTTTGTATTATTTTATTCTGCCGGCATAGTAAACTTTGTATTTTTAATATTGCCGTTTTTATCATACTCATATGCCGAACGGGTTAGAAGCACGCCCTCAGAATCAAACCGTTCTTTTTTTATTTCATTTCCGGCGTCATCGTATTCAAGCAGCGTGTAGGTTAAAAGAACTCCCTCCGGATTGAAATTTTTCAATTTGGCAAGCTTTGCGTTCTCACCGTACTCATATGTTGTATACCCGGTGACCTGTCCGATACTGTCATACCATACAGATCTGATACGTCTTCCGTTTTCATCATACTCGGTTTTCGCAACGCTCTTCTTTCCGCACGAAGCAAGAAAAAGAATTCCGAATACCATAACCATCGCAAGCAAAAATGATGTAAGTCTTTTCATAATATACCTCCGATTTCGGCAGTTTTCACGCTCGTACCGGGACGAGCCCTGTTTATACTTAATTGTAATATGATTTTGACAGCTTGTCAACCCCTGTACGTTTTCACTATCGCACCGTAACAGTAATCTCCGCCGTCAGCCCTCTATATGATATTCGGACCGTCCCGTTCTTTGCAAAGTCATATTCGACGACAACATCATTCTCCGTCAGAGCCGTAACATCAAATCCGGAAGCGACATAAGTCATTGCGTAGCCGGAAAAATCAAATTTCTCTCCCGCAGAATAAACATTTTTTGCGCCGCGGCGCGGCAAAAAATAGAATGCGTCGGTTTCAAGCCCCGCATATACGAGCGACTTCTCGAGAGCCAGCCGCTGCATAGGCGAGTCGCCTGTGTCGCAGAGGATGACGGTGTCATCCGGTATTCCTTCAAGATTGCCGTCACCGATCGTCAACCCCGCCCCGCTCCTTGCGCCGCAATAAACGAGCGAAAGCTGCGGGCAGTCCTTTATCGCGCCGTCCTCTATCAGCCTTATGTCGCTATGAATAAACAGCTTTTCAAGCAGAGGATGAGTTATCGCCCCGCCGGCAATCGCCGTAACGGGATATGAACGCTCTCCGTCCGAAATGCTTGTCGGAATGACGAACCTGCCAAATGAGAGATTTTCCGGCAGCTTTATAAGAGTCGCCGTGCCGCTTGCGCGGTCGACCGAATATTCCGCGCCGTCCGAATCCATCGTTCCGGAAATCATAACCTCGTACTCGACGCAAACCTCGGTGTCCGCCGCATAATCTCCGCAAAGAACTCTGACTCTCCTCTCTCCGGGGACGGTCAGATCGCAGTCTATGCCGAAATCATATTCGAGCCCGAAATATACATCTGTATAAAGTAAAACATCTATGTCACTGTTTGATATTCCGCCGCCGAGCGGAAATCTGTCCTTACATTTCAGGATTGTTGCGGCGTCCTCTTCAACCACCCGTCCATCGCCGCCGGCCGCAATATGGCTTTGCATTATGCGCGACGAATTTCCCGAGCAAACGGTGCAATCCGGAGAGCCGGAGAGAATGCCCTCGCCGCCGACGCAGGAAGAGGGAACTGCAAGAAGACGAAGACTCGGACACAGCGAAAATGCGCCGTCGTCGATCTCGCCGAGGGAAATCCCGCCAAAAGCACGGGTCAGTTTTTCGCAATATGCAAACGCACGCCTGCCGATATATTCCGTTTTCTGCGACAAAATTATCTCCTCAAGCGAGATGCAGCTCTCAAACGCCTGATGACCGATCCGCTTTACGCCGTCGGGGAGCTCAATTTCGGACAGGCTCCCGCAGCCGGAAAAAAGTCCGTCCGGGACTTCCGTTATTCCGCTCGGAAGCACAACCTTTTCAAGCGACGGGCAGTCTTTGAACACATATCCGGAAAGCACGGCATTTTCTCCGAAAAGCGCGGTTTTAAGCTCATTGCAAGCGCAGAACGCCGCCTCGCCGACGGCAACATCCCCCGCACTCACGCCTGTGAGCGAATTATTTCCGTAAAAAGCGTAGTCCTTTATCTCCGAAACGGAATACTCCTTGCCGCCGAAAATGACCGTTTCCGGAACTGTGAAATATCCGCCGACGGATGTTCCGTTTGCGAGGATTGCTTTGTCGCCGTTTATCTCGTATACGGCACCCGAGGCATCACGGCGGTTTTCGTCAAGCGTCGGCGTGTGCCGCCCCTCGACCTTTACCGGAAAGTTGCAGACATATCCTCCGCAGGTGATCCGGACGGTCTTTTCCCCCTCGGAATCGAAGGCAAATTCTGCGTCATAATCATTTATTTCCGCCGTTCCGCCCGCAAAAAGCTCAGCCGTAACCTTTATGCTGTCCCTGTCAAAGGTGTCTCCGATACCGTAGACCCTTTCGTATTTTTCTTCTACCGCAAGCCCGACTATCATCGTGTTTTTTATCACAACGTCATAAAGTCGGCTCTCGCCGCCGTATCCGACGAACAGACAAAAAACGTTTTCGCCGTCCTCAAGGTCAAGCTCGTCGCCTTCAAAATATTCGTCAAGCTCTCGGCTCGAATAAAGGCGGACGATGCCCGAGGAGGCTTTTATATCGCTGTAAATATCGACATAATCCATATTGTAAAAGCTCGCGCGGATCGTCTCGCCTTCAAGGATGTAACCGTCCGCCAGAATTAGCTCCGGGGAAAACGGCGCTGCTTTTCCGCACGAACAGCAAAGCAAAGCAAGCAAAGCCATCGCAAGCAAAAAGGAGATTGCCCTTTTCATTTCGTTTTCCTCCCGTCTGTTTTTTTATATATTATACCCCTGCGCGCGAATTTAGTCAAGAGCTGTCGAAGCATAACGTTCCTCCGAAAAATATACGATTGTATAATATAGCAAAAACTCCCGTGGCACGGGAGTTTTTGAATTTATATGGTTATATCCGAAAGTTCAAACGGTATGACCTTTTCAAGCTCGGAAAGCGAAGTCTCCATCTGATAGCCGATCTTCCCCCCGCTGAAACATATCGTCTCCTGCCCCTCCGCGCTGCGGTCTATAACCGTCCGAAACAGCTTCTTCATTCCGACGGGAGAGCAACCACCGTGAATATATCCCGTAAGCGGGAGAAGTTCCTTTGCCTTTATCATTTCAACCCATTTTTCGCCGACGGTCTTTGCCGCCTTTTTCAGATCAAGCTCTTTGCAGACGGGAACGACAAAAACATAGTTTTTCCCGCTCATACCGACAGTCACAAGCGTTTTGAAAACCTTGCCCGGGTCCTGCCCCATCGCCGCCGCAACATCCTCCCCCGAGACTGCGCCGGAGGCGGTATAATCATAAAAAACATATTTGGCTTTCTTCTGCTCCATTATGCGCATTGCGTTTGTCTTTTCAGCTCCGTGCGACATTTTTATCACCCCGTTTCTTTTTTCACCGATATTATACATATCCGCACGCCAAAAGTCAAGCGAAAAAACAAAAACGGCGAGCCGGAGCCCGCCGCATTGCGTTGCGTATTTTCGAATTACTTAACAACCTTTACGCCTGTGATATGGGGGTTTACGCCCTTGTACCAGTAAAGGAAGCCCTCAACATCGATCTTGTCGCCGACTTTAAGCTCTTTTACAGCCTTGTAAACATCTGTATCAGCGCCGCAGAGATCGGACTCAACGAGGAACTGATATTTCTTGCCGTCAAGCTCTACGTAGAAATAGAGGTCGTCGCCCTCGGAGCCTGTGCCGTTCCATTTGTAAAGGTATGCAACGTCGTTGCCGTCAACGTCCTTTGAAGCAGCAACCGTGAGTCCCTTGAAGGAAACGAACTGGTTCTGGAGCTTGATAAGCTCTTCTTCGTTTGCAAGAACTTTTGTTGCGTCTTTTGCTTCTGCAATATACTTGCCTTCAAGAAGCTCAACCTTTGCGGTTCCTTCCGCAAATTCAACTTCGCCTTCCCATTCGGTCTTTGTTCCGGAAACTCTTACCTTCTTGCCTATCTCAAACTTTGCATATTCGTCTGCCGTGCAGGCAACTCTGTATGCAAAGTAGCCGCCTTCTGCGTCCTGAAGATAGAGGGATGTGTTTTTGTAATTCTCGGAATAAACCTGTTTAGCCTGGATGTATGCTTCGATTACAACATCCGAGTCAACGGGAGCTGCGAGATACTCTGCGTATGTCATAACTCCCTCTGATTTTTTTGTGTCAGCGCGATTTACCGTCTTTCCACAGCTTGCGAGCGAGAAAACAATCGCAAATGTGAAAGCAATTAACAAGCCGATTGCAAGGGTTCTTTTCATAGTATTTCTCCTTTTGAATATTATGTCTTGCCGATGGCATAGACTTATTTAAGTTTAACATATGATTTCAAAAAAATCAATAGCAAATATGAAGAAATTTCATTTTTTTGCGATTTTCGGAGAGCACGGCTCCCGTCGCAAATCATCTCTCTTTTTTCCTCTTGCTTATAACTCCGAATATATAGAATATCGCAAGGCAGAACCATATTGCGGCGATAACGCATATAAGCACGACGGACGCCGCAGGCATTTTTCCGAGCGGCTTTTCCCCGCCCGTCGTCATTCCCGTCTGATCGAGACGATACAGCGCGCCGACCTCCTTATAGAGATTCTGCATATATTCTTCATCAACCGTTTCGCCTCTGCGGATTGACTTTGTAACGTTTTCAATCAGTTGCCCTGCGGCGTTGCGGAGCGAGGTTGAGCCGTTATAAGCGGGGGCGACGAATGTGCTTTCGATATTATCAAGCAGCAGCTGCGACGCTTTTATTTTAACGTCGTAATATTCGTCGTTATCCTGCCCCGCGCGGGAAAGATAATCCTTATATTCCGCAGAGCTCTGCGCCGTCAGCGTTACGGGAACGTAGCCCTCTGTCTTTGCGTATGCGGTTTGGATATCGTCCGTCAGCAGATACTGAACGAAAAGCCAGGAAACCAGCACCTCCTGCGGGTCGCTTTTGTTGAAGATACAGACGGACGGCCCCTGAGATATCATCTGCGGGTGCTCCGTGTCAAACTGGGGCACGGGCATAACAACCGTCTCAAAATCGACAACCTTATCGTCGCTTATGTCCATAAGCGGAGCGTCGCTGCCCATCCAGGTCGCACCCGCCGTTGAGTCGATCGCAAAAATACACTGTCCGGCGTTGAGATAGTTGCCCGGATAGCCTGATATAGAGAAGGTCGAGAATGCGCCGTTTTCAACGTGTCCAGCAATCGTATAAAGCAGGTCCTTTGTCGTGTCGTTAAAGATGAGGGCCTCTCCCTCCTCCGTCGCGTAGCCTGCGCCCTTCTGGCGAAGCATCTGAATCATCATATTGTCCGTCGATTTATATACAAAGGGTATCATCACGTTCTGACCGTTTACCTTGTATGTTCCGTCCTCGTTTTTCTCGGTTGCGGCGTCCGAAACCTCCCAGATAAAATCCCAGGTCAGCTTTTCTGGAATTGTATATCCGAGCTTTTCGACATAGGTCTTGTTTATATAGCACGCCTCCGTCGAACGCATAAAGGGCAAAGCATAACAGCTTTCGCCGAGATAACATTCGGAAAGATATTTTTGCGCAATCTCGTCCTTTGACGGAGAGGAAAATCTGACCTTGCTCCCGCCGAGCCCGTATCTTGCGTCTGTGAGCAGTTCGTCCAGCGGAACAACCGTGTTCGCTCCGGAAATATAGGTTGCTATATGATCCGGATAGGTTATGCAGATGTTCGGCGTTGTGCCTGTTGAGATGTTTGTTATAACGTCGTTGTATATTTTCCCGTAATCCGTGTAAAGGCGGATATTGACCTTTATGTTCGGATAAAGCGCCTCAAAATCAGAGACGGCTTTCCTGTAAATTCTGACCTGCGTCTTGTTTGTATCGTTCTTTGCCCAAAACGTTATTTCATAGTTTTTTGATGTGTCAAATTCCTCAGGAATTTCAAAATCCGATGCAAGGCGCAAGCCGTGGCATCCCGTAAACAGCATAAGCACAGAGCAGATAAATGCAAGGGCAAGAGCGGAGGATAATATTTTTTTCATCCTTTTGTACCTCCCCTCGAAACACCCGCCATTATCTTTTTTCTGAACACGAGGAAAAGTATTATCAGCGGAAGCGACACCGCGCAGACCGCCGCCATCATAGCGGGAATATTATCTCTGCCGAAGCCGTTTTCCCTTATCTCCTGAATACCGTTCGAGACGAGGAAAAAGTTCGGGTCATCGGTTATGAGTCGCGGCCAGACGTATGAATTCCAGCATTCAATAACCTTGAGTATTATAACCGTCACAAAGGTCGGCTTGCATATCGGGATCATAACGCGCAGAAGGTATTTGAGATCCGTCGTTCCGTCAACCTTTGCGGCGTAATAAAGTTCATCCGGCACCTGCGAGAAATTCTCTTTGAGAAGATAAATATAGAAAACGGACGTAACCGACGGAAGAATAAGCCCAGTGAAGGTATTGCGCAGACCAGCATTTGTTATCGTCACGAAGTTCGTTATGATAACGAGCTCCGTCGGAAGCATCATAAGCGAGAGAAACAGCGTGAACGCTATGTTCTTTCCCCTGAAATTCAGCCTTGCGAAAGCAAACGCCGCAAGTGTTATGACTATGAGCATAAGCGCGGTTGTGACAAGTGTGAAAAACAACGTATTGAGAAAGTATTTTGAAAGCGGGACCTCGGTAAAAGCGTCTATATAGTTTTTGAAGGTCGGCGTCGCCGTAAAGAATTTCGGGATGCGCTCCGAGCTGTACGAGCTGTAACTTTTAAGCGAAGTAAGCACCATCCAGTAAAACGGAAAAAGGACAACTATCGCCCATACGGAGAGCAAAATATAAACGAATGTGTTGCGAACGCCGCGCGCCGCAGAGGCACGCTTTTCGACCTTTGAATAATCTGTCGTTCTGTTCATAACGCCCTCCCTTAATAATGAACGTGTCTTCTGCTGACCATAAGGTTTATGCAGGTGACCGTCAGCACTATGGAAAAGAGGATTATCGCCGCCGCAGACGCAAACGAAGGATACCCTCCCCCATCGCCGTAAAGCATATCGTATATATATCCGACGATCGTGTTCATTCCGGCGGCGTTGAGATTAGTGCCGAATATCGCAACAACGTCGCTGTACGCCTTGAAAGCGCCGATAAATCCCGTTATGACAAGATAGAAAAGAGAGGGGGAGATCATCGGCAGGGTTATTTTAAAAAACATTCTCCGGCGGGACGCCCCGTCAATCTTCGCGGCGTTATAATACGTATCGCTGACAGAGGCGATTGAGCTCGTCAGGATAAGTATTTTGAACGGCATAACTATCCATATCGTATAAACGCAGAGAACGAGCATTTTCGCCCAGTACGGACCGTCTATAAAATCAACGGACCGCCCGCCGAAGGCGTTTATTATAACGTTTACAAGCCCGTCCGAATAAGCCGTTTTCTTGAAAAGTATCATAAAAACAAGCCCGACGGCGAGAGTGTTTGTAACGTACGGGAGAAAGTATACCGTCTGGAAAAAGCTCCGCAGCTTTTTTATCGAGCCGAGCGCAACCGAAATAAGAAGCGCAATTCCCGTCGAAAGCGGAACGGTTATGATAACGAGGATAAACGTGTTCTTCAGCGCTGCGAGGAAATACGGGTCGCGCAGGACATAGGCATAATTGTACGTTCCCGTTCCGAAAAACGACTGCGACGCAAAATTGAATCCCTCTTCAAAGGAATAAACAAGCACGTCTACAAGCGGATAAACCATAAACACGCCCAGAAACAGCACCGCGGGCAAAAGATACAGCCAGCCCTTGAGATTGTTCTTCTCCATTTTTTCATTCGCCTCCGATACCGGAAGCGTCCTCTCCTTCGGCAAGCATAAAAATGCAAAGCCTTCGCCTTATATGATTATTATATCATAAGTCCGACAAAAGTAAATAGAAAAACGGCACATTCGGCACATAAAACAAAAACAAACCGCCGAAGCGGTTCGTTTTTTGTTTTATACGTCATTTTTTGTTTACGGCAAGGTCGCCGCTTGTCGTATCTGCGGAGATTTTTATGCTTCCGTCGCCGCAGGTATATGTCTTTCCGTTTCTTACGCAGGCAAAGTCACTATCGAAATCTCCGCTGACGGATGAGAGCTTTGCCTCAAAGCCGACGCCCTCCGGGAGAAGAATTTCAATATCCCCGCTGACGGATGAAAAGTCGAGCTCGTCAATAGCCGCCCCGTCTCTGAAAGAACAATTTATTCTTCCGCTGACCGTCTCCGCGTCGACGTCCGTCAGAGCGGAATCGTCGATTTCTATTCTTCCGCTGACGCTGTCAAGGCTGGCTTTGGCAAATGTCGCTCCCGAAACAGTTATTCTTCCACTCGTCGTATCGACTCCGACAGAGTCGCCCGAAAGATTTTTTATATCCGTGCTTCCGCTGACCGTATCGATATCAATCGTTCTGACCTCTGCCTTCATATCAACGGAAACCTCTGCCGAAACTGTATCGACGGCGATTTCCGAAAGGAGCATGGCTTCGGGGATTTTCACCGTAAGACTCTTTCCTTTTGAGTTTGTTCCGAGATTTCCGGACGCCGCAAATTTTATCATCAGCGCACCGTCAATCACCGCCGTATGGACTTTTTTATCATCGGCAAAATCGCCGATCTCGGAAACGGAAACCGTTTCCCCGTCCCACAAAACTATGCTGACATCGCCCGAAACCCAGTTGACATCTATTCTGTTTATTCCGTCCGTCTTGTACGAAATGTCCCCTGCGACATACTTATCCGCGTTTTCGTATTTGTAATTACTGAATACCGGCAAGCCTATATCGATCTTTCCGAAAGGAAATTCCGGCATCAAAAAGAGCATAAGCGTTATCGCAAGCACAGTCAGCGTCACGATCGACCAGATTATTATTTTAGCTGTTCTTCCCATATTATTTCACCTCGTCATCATCGTCGTCATCGTCATCATATTCTTTCTTGTTTACTATCGCGCGGATAAGGTTTGCAAGCGGAACGCCGAGAACAAACAGTATCCAGGAAACATCCCAGCGCATAGTCGCAAAGCTGATTATAAAATATGCGGTTGTTATTCCCGTCCATACGGCGCCGCCGATCGCCGAGTTTTTCTTTCTGTCATTGCTTTTGATAACTATCGCCGCATAGAGACAGTCGACCGCGGCAGCGGCTATGAAAATTATCCAGAAATACGCCCATGCTCCGCTTACAAAAAAGCTGTAAAGAAGATAAATGCATACAACAAGCGGCCAGAGAACCGAAGAAAATACTTTGCATTTCTTTTTCTCGCGCTTATATTGCTTTTCATACATTCTTTCAAACTGCTTTTCGTAAGCATAAGAATATTTGACCTTTTCTCCCTTGAGATCCGAAACTATGCCGGAAAGGTCGCCTCCGCTCGATATTGCAACGGCATACGCTTCCTCATCAGACTTGCCTTCGCTTTTGAGATCCGCATATTTATCGAGAAGGTTTGACAGAATCTCGCCCTTTATATTCTCCGCCCTTTCGCTCTTCGGCACGTCGCGGAACACGCTTTCAATGTAATCTCTGATTTTGTTCTCCATTTAACTGTTTCCTTTCGTGAGTTTATCTATGATTGCTTTTGAGTCTTCCCAGTCGCGGCGAAGCTGAGCGAGCACGGCTCTCCCCTGCTCCGTTATTTTATAATACCTTCGCCTTGCGCCTGTCGTTTCTTCTCCCCAATACGACGTTATACATCCGGATTCCTCAAGCCGCTTGAAAGCCGTGTAAAGAGTCGCCTCTTTCATTTCATAGCTACCGCCCGCAACAGCGCTGACGGTCTTGTTTATCTTATAGCCGTAGCTGTCTCCGTTTTCAAGGCAAGAGAGGATTATCGTATCGGTGTTACCTCTTATGAGATCCGACGTTATTGACATCCGATCACCTCCTGTGATTGCATTATACATCAAGATACCTCGCCTGTCAAGGTATTTCTGCAAAAAAGTTATAATTTTTCTCAAAGTATCTTCCACACTTATTTTTCATCTGCCTCAAATCTTCGGAAAAGCATTGCCGCACCTGCGTTTTTGCAGAAATCGGAAAACGGGAAGCATTGCAGCTCCGCGAGCGTCGGACCTGAGCCGTTGCGACAAATAATAAAAAACGCCCTGAAGGCATAAAGTCTTCAAGGCGTTTTTTATAAGATTATACGCGTCATTCCGCCGCAAAAGTCGCATTCGGCGAGCCGAGGTATACAACGAGTGCCGAAAGTCTGCAAGGCATCGCAACGGAAGCTTTGACCTCCCCTCCGACCTTTACGGAAAGCGTCTGTCCTTCGCTCAGGCTCATAGTTGTCTTTGTGCCGACCGATGCAAAGCCGGAGCAGTTCATCGCTTCGCTGCCCATTCCGTTTGCGGGGCAAAGCGCAAGCACGGTACCGCCAGAGAAGGTATATCCGTTTTCGGTGTCTATCGAAGAATCGCCGCCCGACGTGCTTACAACGGTTATCTCGCCGCCCGCAAACAGAATTCCCTGATATGAAGTGCGGCTGTTGGAATCGATGCCGTCTCCGCCGGCGTAAATATAAACCTTGCCGTCATTGAAGGTTATTCCCGTGCCGGATGTTGTCGTTGCGTTGATGCCGTCATCCGAAGAGACGATTGAAACGTCGCCGCCGTCAATTCTGACGAACGTACCCTCCAAGCCCTCGTAGCAGCCCGTTATGTCAATTTTCCCTCCGGATACGGTGAGCGTGCCGTCTGCGTGAACGGCGTCATCCTTTGAAAAGAGGGTGAGTGTGCCGCCGGAAATCAGGATGTTGCCTGTTGAAGTCTCTCCGTTTTCAAGCGACGTCCCGCTGTTTGCGTGAATCGAGTCGTCATACGAGGTCAGAGTAAGCGTGCCGCCCGAGATATGAATTTCGTTTCCGGCTTTTACGGCTTTTGTTGAGATATCGCTCTTATCGCGGTTTCCGTCCGTCATTCCGCCGGGACCGCCACCGAAATCCCCGCCGCCGGGTCTTCCGCCTCCGCCAAAGCCCCCGAAGCCGCCCTGACCGCCGCCAAAGCCACCTCCCTGACCGCCGAATGAAGCTCCGGCATTATTTGCGCCCGCGGCGGTAAATTCCGCAGCGGTGCTCTGCTCCGTTGTCTCCTCGGAATAAGGCGAATAGCGTTCCGTAAAGATATTCAGGACAGCCTCGTCGCCGATGTCAACGTCGTACGCCGCGTCTATTCCGTCACAGGCGGCATAGATATTGACGGTTCCTCCCGTTATCGAAACGATACCTCTCTGGTTGCCCTTTGAGGAAATGTCCGTGTTCTTCGTTTTTATTCCGTCTCCCGATCTTGCAACGAGCGTAATTACTCCGCCGGATATGGTTACGCTGTCGTTGCCCTTGAGCGCATTGTCCTCGCAGGTTACGGAGAGGGTGAGATTTTTGATTTTGAGATCATCCTTTGTGTGTATACCGTTGTTGTTTGACGAGATGACCGTCAGCTCGCCCTTGCCGCCGATGTCGAGGTCGCATTTTGCATAAACTGCGGCAGATACCGATGTTTCGTCATCGGAGGCGAGCGCCGCTCTTGTGTCATATATATAATTTTTCGTCTCTTTTTTTGCTGTCAGAGTTACCTTGTCACTCGAAAGAATCATAATCGGGTTTTGCTCGCCGCTGAACAGCTTGACGCCGCAAAGCTCAAGCTCGAATTTATAATCGTCGCCGGCGTCGATCACGATCTGTCCGTCAAATTCGCCTGATACGGCGCAGACGGTATTCTCCGTTATTCCGGAGAAGGTCAGCGTCTTTCCGTCAAAGCTCCAGCAATTGTCCGTCCCCTCGGAGCAGGTAATTTTCAGGGTGTTGACGTTTTCGTCAAGGTCGTCGGGAACGTCGGTTTTGTCGGGATCGACGGTTTCCGCAGCGGTTGCGGAGGTTGTCGTCTGATCCGGATTTTGGCTCTCCGTGTTCTCTGTGCCGCCGCCCGTCGAGCAGGACGCAAGAACGGTCACAAGCAGACATACCAAAAGCAATATTGACAATAGTTTTTTCATAATGAAGCCTCCTTTAAAGTTCATTTTCGCCAAGATCCGCGCGCGAGCAACAGATCTCAAGGTTTCCGTTGCGGGTGCGTATTGCGTCAAGCATCGGCTTTTCGCATACCGCATTCTTCAGCTGCACGCGGTACGTCAGGCGGAACATACTGCCCATATTCGTCGATTTGACAGTCTCCAGCTCCGCTCCCTCCGTATATTCAGAGAAAATATCGTCAAAGACCGAAGTATAATCAAGAGATTCGGGGATTGTGATCTTGACGAGCTTTTCTCTCCCCTTCGCTCGTCCCGCCTTTGCGGCGAATCTGCCGAAAGCAAAGAGCAGAATGCCGCTTGCGATAAGAAATATCGCGCCATATGCGATATATCCCATACCGAAGGCAAGCCCCGCAGCCATCGCAATGAAGATTATTGCAATTTCCCTTGCCGTGCCTGGGGCGGAACGGAATCGCACCAAGCCGAAGGCTCCCGCAATGGCAACGCCGACTCCGAGATTTCCGTTTACGAGGGCAATCACCGCCGCAACCGTCATCGGGATGAGCGTTGTCGCTATTGCAAAATTCAATGACGACTTTGATCTGTAACACGCCAGCACCGAAAAGACGGCGCCGCAGGCAAGCGATGCGATCAATACGATAAAGAAGCTGACTGCGGCAACGGTTCCGCCGCTGAAAATGGATTCAAACATAATATATTACTCCTTGAAACTGTATTTTTACGGTATTCGCGCTCATAAGCGGCACCGTATTTTGAAAAGGATTGCTTTTTTATTTCCTCCTTGCAGAGCATATCGCAAAGCCATAAAGGAAACGCCGTTCCGCTTTTTATCTCCATCAGAACCGTGCCGTTCGGAAGCAGCTTTTCGCCGTCAAGCGATGTATGCAGGTTCAGATTGTCCTTGCGATAGCGGACGTTTTGGTCAAATGTGACGCGGAGGTCGCTTCCGGAATCAAAGAACGCCTCCCTGTCGTAAAGAATCAGTATTTTCGGGGAGAGGACGCCATAAAACTTAAAGAAATAATCAAGCTCCCTGCCGATCTGCGATTCCGAGCCTCCGCTCATCATTCTCTCCGCCTCGCGCTCCGTGCAGGCGAGCCTGCGCTTATAGACGACGTCGTCATACTTGCGTTTCATTTCAACGTATATATTTTTGTCATCGTCGCTGAGTCCGTAAGCGCGCAGCCGCAGCTTTTCCTTGAATACGGGCTTTTCAATCGACGAACGGACGAGCCTGTCGTCAGGCGTGTCGTAATAAAGGCTCTGTATCGTCGTTTTTCCGAAGGCGTCCGGAGAGAGCCGGCTTTCGACTGCACTCCTTGCCGCCCGATATTGCTCCGCCGTCAGCAGATATTTCAGTTCAAATCTTTTAAAAACATAGCTTATCAAAACGCATCCTCCTCTCTTGTGACTCAAGTTTATCATCCGATACTTAAACCAACTTAAAAGGACGAAAAAAATCGGCAGAATTTTTTCTGCCGATTGAAATTTTGTTTTCATAGCGGGAGCGTTGCCGTAATGCGGAAGTCTTTCCCGCTCTCCGTGCTCGCCGCAATGCTTCCGCCGTGTGCCTCGACGATCGCCTTTGCTATCGAAAGCCCGATGCCGTGCCCTCCCGTCTCTGAGTTTCTCGAAGCGTCCGTGCGATAAAAACGATCAAAAACGCGGGAAAGCGAGGCCTTGTCAATATCGGTTTCGGTTTCGTTCCGGACGGTAAATGTCGCCGTCTTTCTGTTTTGCGCGAGGTTGACGGTTATCCTGCCGCCCGCAGGCGAATATTTGACTGCGTTTTCAAGCAACGCAGAGGCAAGCCGCCTGATCGCGTCCGGCGAGCCGCACAAGGTAATATCCGGAGCTATATCCGAGGAAAGATCAATATTTTTTGAAGCAATGAGAGAATGAAAAGAAGCAACCGTCTCGCAGACAATATCCGAAAGCGGCATTTCGACCTTTGCCGGTCTGTGCTCCGCCTCTTCCATCTTGGAGAGATATACGAGGTTGTTTGTAAGCTCTGTCATACGCTTTGTCTGTGAGCGGATCTCATCGCACTCCTCTTTTCCGGCTTCGCCGTCAAGCAGGTCAAGGTTTGCGTTTATTATCGTCAGCGGAGTTTTCATCTCGTGCCCCGCATCGGAAACAAATCGCTTTTGCTTTTCGTAGCTCTCGGCAATAGGCTTTACAATCTTTCCGGACACGAGCAAAAATGCAACAAAAACGACAACGCACCCTCCGAGCCCGACCGCAAGGCTTGTCAGAAGGAACGAGCGGAATGCGTCAAGCTTGCGCCCGCAGTCAAGAAAAACGATTTGCGTTCCGTCCGAAGCGTCAGTCTTCAGATAACGGAACTGACCGACAAACCCCCGCTCTCCGCCGCTCTGCGCTTTTTCGACATACTTGCTGACAGAACCGCTGTCAACGGATAAAATCCTCGAAAAATCCGATTCTTCGACAGTCCCGTCCCCTGAAACCGTCACAGAGAAAAAGCGGGATTCATAAGGCACCTCCGGCGACATTCCGTGCGGAATAAATTTATCATCCTTTTCCGGCGGCTTTTCTGGAGGGTCGGTTTTATCGAAAAATGTCGGTGGCGTTTTTGAAAGGACCGCAAGGGTTGCATCGCTCTCCTTTACGACAACCGAATAATTTATAAGGTTCATTATTCCGACGAGCACCGCCATCAGCACAAGCATCGACGCGGTTGCGAGAATAATGAATTTGCGTTTGAGCTTATTTATCATCACAAGCCTCCAGAGAGTATCCCGCATTTCTTGACGCTTTAATCTGAATATCTGCGCCGAGCGCAGTCAGCTTTTTGCGGAGATAAGAAATATAAACCCAGACAACGTTTATCTCCGCTTCGCTGTCAAATCCCCAGATCTTCTCCATAAACTGCTCTGCGGAGATTATATGTCTCGGATTTGAAAGGAAATATTCCATCATCTGAAATTCCTTGTTTGCAAGGCGGAAGCTCCCAGTCGGCGACGAAAGTTCAAAGGTCGCTCTGTCAAGAGTTATGTTTCCGAATGTCAGTTTTGTGTCCGCTTCGGATTTGGAGCGTGTAATCGCACGAATACGGGCGAGCAGCTCCCTTGTGTCAAATGGTTTCGGGAGATAGTCGTTTGCGCCGCTGTCAAGCCCGAGGACTCTGTCCTCTATGTCCGATTTTGCCGTCAGCATAAGAACCGGAATCCGGTTTCCGGAAGCACGGAGCTTTTTGAGAACGGTTATCCCATCCGCCTTGGGCATCATAACATCGAGCACGGCGACGTCATAACCGCCGGACTCGATATATGCAAGCGCCTCCTCGCCGTCATAAACGGCATCGGCTGAATAATTGTTTTTTTCAAATATCTTGACGATTGCCTTTGCAAGAGCTTTTTCGTCTTCGGCAAGTAAAATTCGCATATCGCCGCCTCCCTTCGATTTTATATAATAGCGCGGATTTCTTAAATCAAGTTAAAAAGCCCGAATATGTTTTCGCAATATTTGTTCCGTAATTCCGTCGTTTTTATAAAAAGACCGCTCTTCCGCCTTCTCCCTGAAAGGGCTGCTGCCGGGCGACCTACGATCTTTCTTCAATAATTTCTTCAATTATCTCCGCCGCGCGCCTTATCAGTCCGAGGCAAGGGCGGCTATTATAAAATTCTTCCGTCCGCTCGGAGGGCTCGCCGCCGATTTCCGCTTCCCCGCCAAGAAGCTCGCGACAGATATATGTGCCGTCCTTCTCGGAAAAGCGGCGCATAAATTCGCGGACGAGCGCATAATGCTCCGATTTTGCGGCTGTGTCGCCGATGTCATCGTAGCCGTAAAGCATACCGAGCACAATACATCCCCCGCTGACCGCTCCGCATACTTCCCTGTTTCTTCCGAAGCCCGCTCCGAAAGGCGATGCGATCTTCATCAGCTCGCTTTCGCTCCTTCCCGTAACATCCGAAAATGCGGCGGCAACCGCCTGCGAGCAGTTGCAACCGCGTCTGAACAGCGTCTCCGCTTTTGCTCCGTGACCTTTCCCCATTTCGTTACCTCTTTATATGATCTGAAACAGATAAAATTTCAGATAATCCGTTTCGGGAACGGAGAGCAGCGTCGGATGATCGGGCGACTGACGTCTTGCCTCTATGAGCTTGAGCGAAACGTCCACGTCCGCCGCCGCGCTTTCAAGCATACGGACAAAGAGCCTGTTGTCCATAAAATGCGAGCAGGAGCAGGTTGCAAGATAGCCTCCGCGGGGGAGAAGCTTCATCGCGCGGTAGTTAATTTCCTTATATCCCCGCTCTGCGCCGAAGATTGTTTTTCTGCTCTTTGTGAACGCCGGCGGGTCAAGGATTATCATATCGTAATCCGCGCGACTTTCGCAGAGCGACGGCAAAAGATCGAAAACGTCCGTGCAGAGAAAATCCATCCTGCCGTCAAGACCGTTTCTTGCGGCGTTTGCCTTCGCCGTTTCAATCGCCTGCGACGAAACATCGACAGCCGTCACGTGCGCCGCCCCGCCCATAGCTGCATTGAGCGCAAACGAGCCGGTATGAGTAAAGCAGTCGAGAACCTTTTTCCCTTTTGCAATTTTTGAGACCGCAAGACGGTTGTATTTCTGATCGAGGAAAAAGCCCGTTTTCTGCCCGTTCTCAACGTCAACCTTGTATATTATTCCGTTTTCTTTTATCTCTGTGACGGGCGATGAGACGTGCGGCGCAAAATCTCTTTCGTACCAGCCCTTGTATTCTTCAAGCCCTTCGAGCTCCCTTATCGCAACGTCGTTGCGCTCGAATATTCCCGAAAACTTCATATTTCTGCGCAGAAGCTCGCCGATGAGCGCGCGGAAAATCATATCTTTTCTCATCTCAATGCCGTACGAAAGGACCTGAACGGATACGATACCGTCGTAATAATCGACGGTCAGCCCCGGAATTCCGTCCGCCTCGCCGAAGATGACGCGGCAGCAGGAGATATCGCCGCCCATCACGGTCCGGCGGTAGTCCCACGCGTATTTTATGCGGCGCTTCCAGAATGCCGCGTCGAAGCGGTCGTTCGCGTTGCGGGAGATGAGGCGGACGCGAATTTTGCTTTTGCGGCTGAGAAAGCCGGTGCCGAGGTATTTGCCCTTCTCGCTCACCGCGTCCACAAGCACGCCGTTTTCGGCGTCCTCGCCGCCGGAGACGACCTCCGCCTCGTATATCCATGGATGCCCCTGCTCGACCCAACGCGTGCCCTTCGGGCTTATGACCAGACGCGGAAATTCCCGCTGTGATTTCATATCAGTTCCTGCCTTTTAAAATATTGTGCTGCTATTTTACCACGTAATGCCGCCCGACGCAACGTGTCAGGTATGTATAATGGGCGACGGAATTCAAAAAGCGACAGCGCCTTTGTCGGCTGCTGTCGCTTTTTTCAGCTCTCCATCTGCTTCCCCAGAAACGATGCGACCGTCTGGGCAAGCTTGTATTCAAGCTCCTCGCATGGGATGCTGTTGCGCGGCGTGATAAACATTACG
>OLHA01000474.1_pt1 | contig 23623 bp, 29 predicted proteins | sample 1605961 | NCBI WGS metagenome assembly OLHA01 (sample SAMN03283288) | human gut metagenome | biome: human-associated habitat; material: feces | host: Homo sapiens | place: Peru | collected 2012
AGAGGCTCTGATGGCGAGGCTAAGGTTGAAATCGTTTCTTTTACAGAGGCTAGGGGTGCTGATGTTGAGGCTAAGGCCGGGAGTGGTGTTCGGGCTTCTGAGCGCAATAGGGACTTTGTGTCGCAGCATTTTCATGAGGATCGTGTTGACTGGGGTGGCGGTGTGGCTACCCTGGATTTTGTTTAGTGTTTTATTTTAAACTGTTATTATATGAATAAGAAATTGGTGAGATTGGATTTTAGCATGGGTGAGGTTTGTAATGATGTGCTTGCCCGATGCTTTGCTGTGAGCCAGACTTTGGTGGATGAGGCGCAGGCGGATATTCGGGCGAATATCGCTAGCCCTGATGCTGATGAGACTCGTAGTATTATTAACCGTGCCGTGACGGAGGCGATTGGTAACCTTAAGGTGGCGGCTCAGAGGTATCTGACTACCGGACGTGTGGAGGATAACAATAACCTGGAGCGACTGGTGAAGGGTGTGAAGAGGTTCAGCTACACGGATAATGGTAATGGTACTTGGACGGAGGTGGTGACTACCATCATTGATGGCGAGGAGACTGAGACTACCAGCACCGTGAATAAGAAGGGGCAGGAGCGTGAGGAGAGTATCTATGAGACCGTGACGCTGAACCTGGAGATTCCGAACTGGAATATCGCGGTGACGGATGCGCTGAAAAGCCACATGCACAGGTATATGGTGGACTATGTGATGAGCCAGTTTTTGATGGATCAATATGGGGATAAGGCGCAGCAGTATGCGGCTAGCGTGACGGCTGACTATAAGAATGTGCAGAGTGACTTGCTGAGCAGGGATAATTATACTATGAGACGACCTAGCTTTACTTAGGGGTTATGATGAAAAGGGCCTTCGCTTTTGGGCGAAGGCTCTTTTTATTTGGGGACCAGCGATGGAATCGCTGGGAACGGGGGCTAGAGGGGGACTTATTTGCTCTTCTTCTTTTTGCTTTTCTTCTTTCTTTTCTGCTTTGGCTAGAACTTGTTGAAGCGACGGATGACTTCTAGGCGGGTGGCGAAGTACTGATCTTTGCTTTCTAGCCAGAGGTAGAGGGCTAGGCGGAAGTAGCGGTAGCTCTTGCTGCTCATGTAATGGCTCCTTGGGGCGGAGGTGCGGCCCAGGTAGTGCCAATTCTGATTGTCGTGGCTGCCGTAGAGCCACATGACTGGCTTGACATCGCTGGTGAGCGAATGGATGAACCCGGTGATGGCGTTGGGGGCGGTATCTTCATCGAACTTTAGGGTGCGGGTGACGAGGATCCCGGCATACTCGGTTTCATCGGGGTCGGTGTAGTTGTAGCCCTGGTCCAGGCACACGACTCTGCCGTCACGATACTGGATGTAGGGGTGTGGGTAGGAATTGAGGGCCGTGAGCACGTTTTGGATGATGAAGGTGCTCCATGCTTGATCTCGGATGCTGTAGCTGAGGGCTACCGTATCTGCTGAGGCTGACTTGGCCTTGTTGCTGACATCGAGGCAGAGAATGCGGGAGTTCTTGTAATCGTAGATGATCTTGCAATGCTGGAAGAAATCGATGGGCGGCTCTGTGAAGTTGATGAGCTGGCGCATCTGGGACTTGATGGTCTTTATATCTTCTGCATCGTCTTCGTCTTCGGCAAAGAAGTTGGCGAGCTTGCCCAGATGGGCTGGGATGTTGAAGTATGGACCATCGAGCATATCGGACATAGAGACTACCTGTGACTCGGCTATGCGGCTGAGGGAGCGGTTTGTGACGAATGCCACGGACTGGTCGAGCTGGGTGATGCTGCCTGGATTGGAGCAGACTTCACGGCTGATGGGGTGGATGCTGCTGTAGGTGCCTGAGGCGGAGACGTTGAGTGCCCAGATGCCATCGGTGGAGAATGCCATGAGCGGGTATTGGCCGAACTGGCCCTGAGAGAGGGCACGGGTGGTGGAGGCTATGCCCTGGATATGGCCGATGCCTACGGTGTTGATGGCGTTGAGGGGGAAGTGGAAGGGGTTGTCTGCCTCGGATGTGTAGAGCTTGCTGGGGAGTTCTACCATGGTGTCTGCCGTGTATGTGAATGAGGTGACGAGGAACTCCTCTTCTGTTTTCGTGAAATCGCCCATGTGCATGGATCCGTTGATTTCGGAGCATGGCGTGAGGGGGAAGGAGAAGATGACTTGCTCCTGGGTTTCCTGCCTCAATGCGAAGATTACCATCTGTGTGGCTCTGGAATCGGGGTAGAACTTGACCAGATTGACGAGCATGTAGGCATCTACATTCTTATCGCTGGTGCTGCAGGTGGCTTCTACGTATTTGGCTCCTGACGATGTATTGAGCACGGTGACTATCTTGTTGATGAGATAATGGTAGTTGATTACGCCTGATTCTCCTTTTAATAAATCGGAATTTGGGAACATGACGTAGCGATTGAAGCCGGAGAAGAGCTTTTCGTGTATGCCATAGAGATTGAGACGATGGTTATAGACGTAGCTGCCTGATGAGAAGAGGCTGTTGTGGGACTTGTAATCGTCTTTCATCTGTTCCTGCAGGGTGATTTCGTAGATGGCCTGCTTATCTACCGGAAGGGGTGTGCTGCTGCAGCCCTTAAGGTCTTCGACATTGAGGGAGCTTACCTTGTAGAAGGATGAGGCGTTGGCGAGTTTGTTCTTGTACACATCTGCTGATATGGTTGGGAACTTGACCCGGACATAACCTATTTTATCCTGGTTGTTGGCGTAGGTGTAGTGATCTGCCCTGCCGCTGATGCCGAGACCGTAATTTGGGCTGTAGATGGCGAGTGAGGATATTTTCTGCGATGTATCTACATTGGTGATGGGTGGCGTGATGAAGACATCGATGGACTTGATAACGTCTTTCCACTTCTTCAATTCTTCTATTTCGCCCACTAAGCTATAGAGGAGGGAGACGTTGCGAGGGTAATAGTAGAAGGCTGCCTTGTTGATTTTTATATCGTAGGACAGGAAATCGCCATCCTGGCGTGAGAATGCCACTACGTCCTTGATGTTTATCTTGCCTTTGATGGTATCGCCCACTACTTCGGAACTATTGAAGGTGAGGTTGGCACTGGCTACGGCATAGGAATCGGGAACCTGCACAGGGATGAAGACCGGGGAGGAGTGCATGATCATGGTGTTATCGAACATGCGGTAGCAATAGCGCACGAAGAAATTGGCATAGAAGCGGCCGTTGCGGGCGATGAGGTTGTTGGTGCGATTGACCAGGGCGTAGATGCTCTGGGTTATATCGGACTGCTTTGCTTCCTTGATGCTGGCACAGATTTCGCCCAGGCTGAAACTATCGTTGGCTACTACGCTGAATGCTTCGGCACAGGAGAGGCTGGTTTGCTGGAAACAATCCTGGAAGCCGTGGTTGCTGCTCTTGCTATCTATGCCTCCGAGGTCGTAGTTTTCGTAATGATTCTCGGTATCGATGGAGAAGCTGAGCTGGAGGAATGGCGGTTTTTGCCCCAGGTACTGGTAGGAGCCGTAGGTGGCATCTGGGTGGTAGATGGCATAGTGGATGCCATCGGAAGCGCAGATGATGAGGGTGTTGCCTACGGAATTGACGGACTGGATGGTGGTTCCGGATGGGAAGGTGTGGAGGAGGTTCATGTAGGAGCCGTCTTCATCGAACCAATGGAGGGATGGGGTATTGGCTTCTGTACCTGTGTTGGCTCCTGCATCGGTCTGGAGGGCGATGAAGTGCTTGTAATTGCCTGTTTCGTGGATATAGAGGAGGGTGGCAATGCTTTTGCCTACTAGCAATGCTTCTGAGATTTTTGTTCCGGTAAGGATGGATGGGCGCAGGGCACCATCGTGCAGCTCTAGGTTGCCGCAGAGGGATAGTGCTCCGTTTTCTACTGCCATTTCATCGGGTGTAAGGCTGAGGCCTTTGTATCTTACTGACTGTTGCATAATTCTTTAATTCTTTTTGTTTTTATGATTGATATTTATTGATAATTGTTGGCACTGCCGTTTAGCCGGGGCTAATGGCAGTGCTTGGAGTCTGCTCTGTTGACTACCGTTAATGCCGGGCACTCCCTGCCATGGATGGTGAGGGTGGTGAGCTGGTCTGATACTATCAGATCTACTGACTTGGCCATGGGTGGTATATCGGTGATATAGACGAAGAGCTGCCTGATGGTATTGACGCTGCAGCCGTGGAGCTGCCCTTCTCTGCCTGAGAGGGGTATGCCATCGGGGATGGTGTCTGACTTGACGATATACATCTGGCTTTCCATGACGATGAAGCTTATCTTATCGCCTACGGATAGGCCCAGGAGCTGGCACGGCTGGGAGCGGAGGATGATGCGCCCATTGGTGCGGATGGTGAGTCCACGCTTGGAGGAGCGTGGACGATTGAGGATGATGAGTTCATGTTCGTTCTGCATAATCGGTAGGTTTATGGAGCCAGAAGCGGAAGTAGTCGTTTTCGGCATCCTGATTACGGACTTTGACGTATTCACGAGTTACCCAGAAGTGCTGTTTGCTGACTGTGGGGTTGAGATTGTAGTCGTTGAGCATCATGGCTGGCTCTACATGACCATCGAAGGTGATTTCGTACCAGTAGCGATGGAGAAAGAACCATGGGCGGAGGCGGACTTCCTGGATGGTGGTGTAGTTGCTCGTGCTGATGCGGCAGGGTACGATGCTCCAGGAGCCATCTTGCCAGACTTCCTTGCCGGGGATGATCTGCCCTTCGGAATCCTGGGTGTTTTCTTCACGATGGAAGGAGTTCTGTATCTTGACGATGAGGCAGACGTTGTTGGTGAACACCTTTGCCATCTTGGCATGGCAGAGCATGACGTAACGGCCTTTCTTGTCGCTGAGGAGTTCTCTGTGCTTGCCTGGCTTGTTGATGACGCATACCGTGGACAGGTATTTTCTGCGGATCATGGTGAGGATATTGGGGAGCTTGGCCTTGGCGTGCATGCGGTCGATGACTTTCTGAACCTTGCCGAAGTTCTTTTCTGCCTCGGTTTCGTGGATGGTGACGGCTTGCTGCTCTCTGGCGGCCTTGACTTTTTCCCGGACTTCCTTGGTGGAAGGGATGGAGAGCAGGTGGCCTGTCTTTTTATCGAGTTTGAGATTTGATTTCTTTTTCATACTGTACTTTACTTTATTATTAATAATGTGTGACGTTTAATGTGTGACGTTAGATGTTGCCTGTGTTCTTGCAGATGATTTCTATTTCGTAATCATCGCAAATATCCTTGCCGTTGTCCATGCGATGGTTGAAGGTGCATGGTATGCAGTGCTTGTAGAGGTCGCATGAGAGGCATCGGGCTGGGATTTCGCCCAATTCTGTGAAGCAGGTGTCCTGGCTTTTGGCGGTGCGATGCTTGGTGTGGACGATGTAGCCGAAGTGGTCGTATAGCTGACCTGGGACGACTGGGCTGACTTCTCGGAGTGACGGGAGCTTGTAGCCCGTGCGCTGGATGAACCAGATGCGCAGATAGAAGATGATTTTTCTTATTTTCTTTTTCATGTTGCTGAATTTTTGTTATTGTTTCTTTGAACTAATGAACTAATGAATTAATGTGCTAAATTATGCGTTTTGGGTGGAAAAGTTGTGATAAATAGCGCAACTTGGCTTGTTGGGAGCCAAATTGCGCATGATGGTTACTTACTTTTCTGCTTTCTTGCCGGAATCATTAGAGGCCTTTTTAGAGTCTGCTGGCTCCTCTGGCTTGGATGGGGCGCAATGCTCGAAGACATCTAAGATATTGGTCTCGCTGAGGCTCTTCAACTCGTAATCGATCATGGTTTTGCCCATGATTTCATCTACGTAGCGCATGGCACGCTCGCTGGACTTGGACTGCACGAGATAGGTCTGATAGGTGCGCTTCTCCTTCTCGGTCTTCTCGTTGATGGTGATGAAGGCGAGGCGTACCTTGAACCAGAGATCATCATCTGAGACATTGGAGAAGAAGATCTCGGAATATGAGGCTGGGTTGATGTTGGCTATCTTCAACTCGCCTGATACATAGACTGCCATTTCTTCGAGGATTCTGGCTTCTGCCTCGGTGAAGGATAGTGCATCTACGGTGTAGAGTTCGGTGACGGTCTTCTCGGAGCCATCTTCCATGGTCTTCATGTAGCGTACCTTGCACTCGAACCAGGTGGATGTGCGTGAACGGAGGGATGAGCCATTGCCGATGCCTGTGAAGGTTTCCTTTGACTTGGCTGCTGCCTTTGGTGCCTCTTTAGGCTGAGGCTTGCCTGATGTTTTGTTTGCCATAATGCTTAAAAATTAAATTGTTACTACTATTTGTTTACTTTAACGTATTTCTTTGCCATGTAGTAGAAGACTCCACGAGTGGAGCGACGACGATAGTCATTGAGTTCTATCTTTGCGAGCTGTTCATCTGTGGAATCGTAGATGGAGTGGGCTACTTCTGCGTGGGCATAGCGTTCCATGACGTGGTACTGGATGATGTAGCCGTCTTTCAGGGCTTGCTGGTCCTGGAACTTGATGATCATCTTGTCGATGATGGCTTCTGAGGACTTGATCTGCTTGTAAAGCTGGTTGATGGTGTCCTGATCGGGGGTTTGGTTCTTCTTTTCGTGGAAGTATTGCTTCGCGGTTGCGCGGAGCTGGGCTACTTCTAGGAAGAAGGTTCCGTTGTCGTTCTGTGGAACGTCACTGCCATCTGCCTTCATGATGATTTCATCTACCCGCTTTTCGAGTTCTATGGACTGTTCGAGGAGTTTGCGGTCGCGATGTGCCCAATACTCTTTTTCGGTGGTTCGCATTGCTGCTACGAGTTTGCGGAATGCGAGTGCTGACTTTTCGCTCATGTTACTACTTTATGCCTAATGTTTCCTTGATTTTACTGAGGCGTTGCTGCTCCTTGGGGAGGAGGTTGCCTTGTGAATCGACTTCGCATAGCTGGTGGAGGTTGTTGACTCCTGTGCCTATGCGTACCCACTTGTGGCGGCCATCTTGCTCTAGCTGGCGATTGTGCTGCATGGCCTTTTTGATGAGGCTATGCTGATGCTCTTCGTGGGAGATCTTGGAGATTTCATTCTGTACTTTGTTCATGATGCTACTTGTTGTTTTCTGGTTCTTCGTTTGATACAGCGTTCAACAGCTCAATGCGATATTTCAAGGCATTGTGGTAGAGGCTCATGCCATGATACTGGGATAGCATCAATGCTGCCTGATCCGGGCCACAGAGTTCTGCTATTTTGCCGAAGCCGTGAGAGTCTATGAAGACTGTTAGCTTTACTAGACGCTCTTCGAGCTCTTTGAGTTCGATGGCGAGGCGGTCTTTGAAGTCTTGGGCTATCTGGTATGACTTCTCGAACACGTCCTTAGGAGACCAGGAATCGTAGGTGCTGCCGTCTGGGTTGGTGTACTGGACGTGGTAGCCTGGTGCATCTGGGTTGCCTTCGTTTGATGCTCTTGCCCATCCTTTGGCTACTGCGGCAGATTTTACCATAGGTTCTGCCTTAACCGTTTTAGTACCGATGTACTGCTTTAATGTTGTTACTTCCATAATAATTACTTCTTTTTTGTTTTACGTTTGGTGTAATTAATATCTTCTATCTCTTTATTGAAGAATGCGATGCGGCCATTGAGGCTTCGGAGAATGGCATTTTTGATGTAGAGGGTTGTTTCTGCATCGAGATACGGGGTTATGTACTCTTCTGCTGCACTGCATGTTCCCCGGAGGGATATAGCTAGCTTTACAGGGCTTTCGAGCATAGCAATGTTGTTGGATGCTTCTACTTGTTCTACATGGTCTCTGACCTGGGTGAGCTCTTCGATGGAGTTGTAGCTATTTCCTACATACTCGATGGTGGAACGCAATTCTTCGTATTCTTGTTTTGTCATAATTGATATTTTTTTGGACCAGCGATAGAATCGCTGGGAACGGTGGCTATTACCAAATCTTTCTTGTTTTCAAAATAATCAAACGTTTATTGCGTTTAACTAAATTTTCTAACTTTTTCATATCTGATAAATACTTATCCACAGTCTTCATTACTCTTTTCATATCCTTAATTTCTTAAGATTTTACATTTTGTTACTTTGTTGACACAATGGGGTTGAGAACTGTTGAACTCTTTGGTGATACGTTCCTCTAACTCGGTTTGTGTTTCACGTTCTTTACGTGTGGGGGGGTGAGCAAATCGCCTATGAATTTGTCGCCCGATGAGAAATACATGATGATCTTCATATTGCTTCCTTCATAATTACTTGAATTTGATGATGAAAAACTCATGGTTTAGCCATTCGTCTGGGCATAAGCCTTTTTGGGGCTTGCCGATGGTGATGCTTACTATCTCCTTCTCGATGCGAGGACTTTGGTTGTTTCTGCCACAGATGAAGAGAACGTGGGTTAGTGCTTTGCCATACTCTTTGAAAAACTCTTTTCTGCTTATGATGACGTTATTCTGTAAAGCCACAGCGATGGTATCTGCTCCTACTTTTCCTTTAGAGACTTTGAAGATACGTCTTACCCAGTATGACTTTATCTCCCGGTATTCCTCGGTCTTCTCGCCTGATACGATTTTGTTGAACCATTCTTTCTTGATTTGAACGGTGAGGATCTTGTCGTTCTCGTGCTCCTTCAGGATTTTCTCTACTTCGCTTTCTGGAATATCATTTTCGAAATGATAGCCTTTTGAGACTCCATAGTTTACCAGGAGACGTACTTCGTGATCGGTAAGCTCTCGATTTCCACAATTTAAGTAACCTTTTATGTTGTAACCGAAGGATTCCGACTCGATGAATCCTTTGAGGCTGATGTGTACACTTTGTTTAACCATTGTTCTATCATTTAAATTGTTTTGTCCTGATGATCTGACTTGTGCTTCCAGAGCTTGCAGGCTTCTTCCCAGTGGAGGTGGAAGTTGGAGTGTTGCTTGCATACGCCTACTGACTTGGACTCTTTTCTGAGGTTGAAGAATGCGCAGTTCTGGCAGCGTTTCTTCTCGCTTCTTGCTTTCACCCACAGATAGCCGATGAGGACTATGGCGTAGATGAGAATCATGAAGATGATGAATGTTACTTCTGTTTTCATTTTGCTTCTTATTTCTTGGTTTTGATGATTTTCTTTAATAACTTGATGTTTGCCTCGGTGGCGGGGTCGGAGGTGTGGACTACGCTGACGGCTTGCTTGGCGGATAGAGGGGCTTGGTGCATGTAGGTGGTGACTTGCTGCATCACTTCCTCTAATGAGCGGCAGAGGACGTATTTGTAGCCTGCTGCTTCCCAATAGGCCTGGAACTCTTTCTGCTTATCGGACTGCTGGTTGGTGTGACCGTATTTGAGTTCTATGCCCAGGGCGTGATAGTAGGCCTTGTGGGGGCTGAGATCTCCGATGTCTTCTTCTCTGGCTGATGGGAGGGCCAGGATGAGGTCGGGAACGCCCGGTACTACGCCTGCTGCTGCATTGATGGCTATCTTCTTGCCGTAGGACTCTGCCTCGTTCTTGGGATGGAAGAGGAGGGTGGCGAATGCGGGGTACTGCATGCGGAACCATTTTACGCAGGCGATTTGTAACTGCCCTTCTCGCTGAACCTTCTTCTGCTTGGGTGAAGATGGCTTGGTGTAATCGGGATAATTGCCACTGAGGCGGTCGATTAATTCTTGTCTGTCCATATTCGTATGAATTTTAAATTTGTTACTTTACTTGTGCTTACTTTGTTTGCTCTGTTTAACTCTGCTCTATCTGCTTAATCGCTGAGGATGGACTGGAGATAGCTTTGTGTCTGATCGTCCAGGTCGGCTAGCGATTGTTCTTCTTCTGCCACTGTTGGGTTCCAGACGATGCCTAGCTGTGCGAGTGTTCCGTTATCGTAGGCTTGTCGGACCATGCGGGCCATGGAGCCATCTGGATTTTCGGCTGCTTTTGCTATCCAGTCGTAGTACTTCTGGCGGAGGGCTTCGGTTTCTGCCTTTTCCTTGGCTTGCTTGGCTTCTTCCTTCTGCTGCAGGCGTGCCTCTATCTCTTCGCTTGTTTCCTCATGCTGAGGCTGGGGTGGAGGTGTGGAGGCTTGCGGCTGGGCGGCTTGTGACTTGGAGGATGGCTTTCTGCCTGCTGAGGCTTCGATGGTTGGGTTGTCGAAGGTGCCTTCCATCAACTGCTCGTAGTTTTCGGGATTGAAAATCCAGTTGAACGAGATATAGCTTCCGCCATCTTTGCGCCCTGAGAGCAGATCGGAGTCGAGTGCCTTGCGAAGCATTGGCTCGATGTCGGAGAAGGAGTAGTCGGAGATAAACTTGGCTACCATCTTCTTGCGGTCGGGGGTCATCTTTGAGATTGGCTTGACCTTTGTGCCTAGAAAGAGGCGATTGAAAAGCCTTAAGACTTCGGAGTACTGAGCATCCGCATCGTGCAACTTTTTTTCTTTTTCTTTTTTTTGTGTGGGGGTGGGTGCTCTCTTTTGCCTTCTTTCTTTTCTTTCTTTTCTTTCTTTTATAGGGGGTTCGGGGGAAAGGTTTTCTTTCGTTTCTTTCGTTTCTTTCTTCCCTTTTCTCGCAAGTGTGCCCTTGTCTGTGCCCTTACTTGTGCCCTTGGTAGTGGCTGACTGCTCTGCATCTTCTTGATTTATAGGAGTTTGCGGAGTGTTAATCTGTGCCCCTATCTGTGCCGTAGCTTGTGCCCTTGGTTTTTGCTGTGCCCTTGACTGTGCCCCTATCTGTGCCCCATCTGTGCCCTTGTCGGGTGGCTGACCTACTAGAACTATCTGGCTTGCAGGTGTTTGCCGTGGTTTCCTCTGTGCCCTGGAGTGTGCCCCTATCTGTGCCCTATCTTGTGCCCTTACATCGTTTTGCCATGGTATGATGCAATGTGAGAGGGGGTGTGAACTGTTGATGTACACCATTGTTGAGGCTCGTGGTGCTGAGCACTTTGTGATGATGTGCTCGGCTATGAGCGTGTCGATGGCCACTCGGATGGTCTTGACGGTGGTGTGGAGCTGCTGGGCGAGATCGCGATAGGAGATTGTTACGGATGATGCCTCGTTGTGGGTTGAGGCGAGGAGCACATGGATGAGCACCTGCACGACAACCGGGCGGTGGAAATACTTCCACTGCAACAGTTCGGGGGTCAATATGTAGCCATCTGATTTCATCTGTATTTATTTTATTTGGATAATAGTATTTTCTTTCTATCTGCATCTGCTTTCTTCCTGTTTGCCTAATCTGGCTTCTTCCTGGGCTTGTATGGCTTGGAAGATTTGGTAGGCTACCTGCGGCACCCAGGCGTTGCCATAGGCCTTTATGGATTCTGTTCGCCATCTGGCGAAAGAAATGGTAAGGCGGTCCACATTGAAGGGAATCCCATCATTTCCTCTACATACAGGGGATTGAGTTGGGAAGTCTTTCCAGAAGTTTTCTTCCTGGCTGCTGGTGTTGGTAACATTTCGCTGCATGCCAATGCCGTAAGACCCTTTCCCATTTGTGAATTGGGGTTGAAGGTCTTTGTGTACTTTGTGGCTTCTTTGGCGCAAGGTGTTGGCAAGAGCCCTTTTCTTGCGGCTAATGCCAAGGTTGGGCGTTGGGCGGCTCCTGGCGATGGACTGCGGTTTATGCGGCCTCCTGCCTTGTCGAGTGCGGTGGGTGTGGGAAGGAGATCCAGTGGCAGGAACTCTGTCTTGCCTTTTTGGTTGCAGCGTTTGAGACCCTGCGTCTGCACGGTGGGCAACAATCCAGACTCTTTCTCTTCTGTGGGGTGCTCCGACACTGCAAGCTGGAATATTAAGCGGCTGGACTGTATATCCTGCTGCTTCAAGATCCTGGCAGATTTTTTCGAGTGTGAATCGGCTTTCCTCTCGGTATAGGTAATTCTCTTCGAAGAGATTGTCTGTGCGTCCCATCTTAATCTCTTTGCCGGGCTCCACCATTGTCTTGATTCCAGCAACGTTTTCACCAACGACCCAAGTGGGCTGTATCTGCCGTATCGCTCGTAGCATCTGCGGCCAGAGGTAGCGGTTATCGTCTGCTCCCTTTCTCTTTCCTGCAACGCTGAATGGCTGGCAGGGAAATCCTCCTGTGAGAACATCGACCTTGCCGTGCCACTTTGTGAAGTCTGTTTTGGTAATGTCTTCATAACTTTCTGAATTTGGGAACCAGTAGTCTAGTACTTTGCGTGGAAACTCTTGTATCTCGCAATGGAAGAGGTTTTGCCATCCCATCATGGAGGCTGCCACTTCGGCTCCACCGATTCCGCTGAATAAACTAGCGTGATTCATTTTTCTGCTTCTTTGTTGGAAATCACCGGGCGAGGCTGTTTGCTCGCCCGGAGGGAAATCCTTTTGAAATTCCGATTTGGATAAATTAATACATAACATATCTTCTTTTCTAACTAATTGTTGATGATGGTTTATGTCATATCACACCTTCCTTTCTTTTTGTGGGCTGGAGCTTGCTTCTGGTTCACACTGGAGGCTCACGTCTTTCCGTGGGGTCAGATTAATAATAAAAAGCGTTGTTACCATACAACCACATGGGGTGCGCCTTTTCGCACCTTTAATTAGCTGAATGCTTGTTAAATACTAAATTGATTCTGCCTTGTGAGGAGCTTGCTCTTGCCTGATGTTTGTTATTTTATGATGTTACTGCATCTGGATGGATGCTTTCTTGTTTATTGTTTTCTTGTTTGTTACTTTCTTGTTTCTTGCTGGCTGCATGATTGAGGAGCCACTGCAGGTGTTCTGCCTGGGCTGGATTGCGGAAGAGGGATTTTGCCTTGGCGATGTTTGGCTGTGATTGGTTCTGGCTTTCTCGTTCTCTTCTTTCCTGTCTCTCTGCTGCCATCTTCCTGTTGTACCTTTGCTGGTATTCCTTCACCTTTTCGGGGTTCCGTTTTCTCCAGTTTTTTGCGTATTCCAGGAGTTTGTCTTTGTTGAGAGCGTAGTACCGCTGGTAATATCCTGTGCCGTTTTCTCGCTTGCGGGCTGCATTCTTGTGGTATTCCTTTATCTTTTCGGGATGATCCTGGATGAATTTGCGGCTCTGGGCGAGGATTTTATCACGATGCTTGCGGTAGTATTCTCGCTGGCGTGCCTTGCGATGGGCTTTGGCTATTTCTGATTCCATGTTGCTTCTTATATATAATTAATGTGGTCGGCTTCTATTCGCAAGGCAACTTGGCGATGTGTTCTACGTACATCTTATGCTTTAGGCAGTACTTGCCGTTGATGCATTGGCGTGACTGCTTGCAGGGTATGCACTTGCGATGTGCCGGGTTATTTTTTGATGCGCTCATAATAGTAGGTTACTACCTGATGTTCGCTTGGATGGAAGCCGTTGCGGATGGTGAGGGTATCTACTATCTCATCGTATGTGCTCTGTGGCATCTGGGATATGAGATTCTCATCGTGTAGGCCCTGTGCCAACTTGTGTAGGCATGCCCAGAGGATGAGGATCCAAAGGGTGATGCAGAGTATGAGTTTGAACTTTTTCATGTGCTTGAAGGGATTTTATGTGCTGTGATGTTTGAACTCTGTTATGAAAGATAGTCTTGAATCTTGTTGGCGCATGCGTCAAGCTCTGAGATTCTAAATTCGTGGCGGGTGACCTTGCCGTCTTTACCGCGTCCGAATACCTTGACTTTTCCTTCTCTTACCCATCGCTGTACGTTTTGTCGGCCGTAGGCTTTGTATGCCTTGGCCTGCGTGATGAATGGGCGATTGCCTGATGCCTTGGAGATTTCTTCCTTTACCACGTTTCTGATGGCTGAGAGGAAGGTATCGAAGGATAGCATCTTGTCGGCAAACTGTATTTGTACTGTTGTGCTCATGACTGTATTGTTTTTAATTGATTCTTGTTACTGTGATGATCTCCTGCTGGCGATTGAGCTTGGTCGAGAATTTGCGGCAGTAGATGGTGCCTAATTCGTAGCAGGTGGTCTTTATCGTCTGCATTCTCTGGATGGGGAAACTGATTGATTTTCCTGGCTCCAGTTCTCTGATCTGTAATCTGAGGGGTATTCTTTTTTCTTTTGCCATTTTATTCTATTTTGGTGTTAATATAATACTTGGTCCATTATCTCGTTGATGGTCTTACGGATGGTGTCGTTGTCGTGTTCAAGATTTCTTGGGCATCTGTTGAAACAGATAGTGCTCAGGCAATCTTTTATCTCCTTCTCTGAGAGAAGGTCTTTTTCGAGATCTTGCTTAAATCTATTGAAATAGTAGCTTTTTATCTCGTCATCTGTCATTTCATTTAGTACATCTTCTGGCTTTACATCAACGGTAACATCTGTAGTTACTTCTACATTTTTCTTTATGACTTCCATCATTTGCCTCCTTTCTGCTGGGTTTGTATGTATTTCTTGATGCTGCTACTTGCGATTTCGAAGCACCCTATGAGATAGGATAGAGCGTATGTGCTTCCATTCTTCTCTGCGAGTTCCTGGGCTTCTGCTATTCGCTTGGTGATGGAGGAGCAGGTGGAGGTGAAGAAGCCTTCGATGGCTGGCTGGGTGGTGGCTTCTTCCTTGCCTGCTTCGTAGGAGCCGTCCTTTATGCCGAGTTGTGTCTCTGCGAAATATTTGACTTCGGCAATAGGGAAGCCGACGATTCCTGTTGTAGTATCAAACGATGTTGAAATACGACAACTCTTGTAGTATGCGTCTAATTCAACCTCGGATATACCCAGGAGCATGCATACTTGACGCTTTAGAAGGAGTTTGCCACACTTTTCTTCTGCGGCATGCCAATTAACGTGAGTTATTTTATTTGCCATAATGTTATATCTTTAATGTTATATTTAAAAATGATAAGGGATAAAGCATGAGTAGTATGCCCAGTGGGTGAAATCGTGCTCATCTATGATTCTTCCCCAGATTTCATCTTCGTCCATGTCTTCATATATGTAGCTGCTGGATTCAGACTGCAAATCTATAATTTTTGGGTCACTGTAGTCATTGCCAGTAACTACTATGAGTTCATCCATGTAGTCTGGCATGTCTTTGGTTAAATGCCAGACGTGGGAGAGATTGATATACTCATGATCTTCTGCCAATAGCTTTTCCTTTATGCCGACCCATTGATTCATGGCAGCAAAAAGGGAGCTTTTCGTGATGTCATGAATGGGCTTCGGGAATGGTCCAACGAAGTATCTTTCTGGAGCATCTGGAACTTTTTTGTTATTTTGCTTCATTTTTCTTCTATTTTATTTGGTACTTATTTATTTATTTACTAACTTTACGGTGCAAAAGTACAATAAACTTTTTAAATATGCATAATATAGTGGGCATTATTAGTAATAATTAACCCACTTTGTTGAACATTTAAAGGATTTTAATATGAATGTGCAAAGAATAGTGGACATCATAACGTCCAATAAACTGAGCAAAATTGATATTGCTTCAAGGATGAAGGTTAGCAGAACTACACTGGATAACCTTCTTAATGGTGCTGATGTGAAGGTTAGCACGGTTGAGAATCTTGCCGAAGTTCTTGGTGTTGATGTAGCTGAATTTTTCAGTTCTGAGAAGAAAGCTCCATCTTTGGCTAGTAATGGTAATGTGGTTGACATGAATGAGCTGGAGAGGGAAGTGATAGCTCTTAGGGCTGAAAATAAGGTGCTGAGAGAGATTCAGGGGCTTTCTGCTAGAAGTCAGGTACATGTAGGGTAGTAAAGCTATTTGAGTGACATGGAGGGTGTATTGTTGATCATTATTGGTCTATGTATTGTTGCTATTGTTGTATTGTTACTGGGAAAATTCCAAAAGAATGAACCTGTTGCTGATATGACATACTTCAATAGTACTATTAATATGCTTCGAAATCAAATAGAAAGATGGAAGGCTGATTTTACCCGACAAGGAGAAGAATTGCAAAAGGTTAAGAAGGAGAAATCGGTATTGGCAAATTTGAATGCCAGGCAGGTGGATTTGATAAGGCAACTGGAATCAGATGTTGAATCAAAGCTTAAAATGATTAACAAGCAGACTGTAGAGTTATCTAATCAGAAAACTGTTGTCCATGGATTGAACTTCGAAAAAAATGAATTGCAGGATTTGAATGCCAAGCTAAAGAAAGAGCTTGATGAGGCGGAATATATTTATCGTGAACTATACGATAAGTATGAATGCGCCAAATCTGACATTAAGAATTTGGAGCAGAAAGTAGATGATTTTGATCAGATGATTAATGCAAAGAATCCATTTGATTATGTTGCCCATCTTCGTGCTCATGCTTTGGAACACAAGAACATGTATATTGATTCTAATGTAGAGGAGCTTGCTTCTTTGTTTAAATATCAATATAAGTTTGAATATCTTCTTTCTATATATCCTGAATTGGGAAAATTTAAGGATGATGATGCTTATATCAACTATATGCATGAAGAAGAAAAGAGGTGTAATATTAGAAACTGGTTATCTGATAACGAATATTTTCAGATGACAGAAGAAGGCAGAGAGCAGTTGGCTGTGGATCGCTACATTTCAGATAGTTCTAGATGGACAGACTGGGAGAAAGGGCGCAACTACGAGATATATTGTGCATACAAGCTTTTTAATGAAGATTACGACATTATCCAGGAAGGCTTAAATAAGAAACTGGAAGATGGTGGACGTGATATTATTGCAACGCATAAAAAGACAGGAAAGATCCTGATTGTTCAATGTAAAAATTGGAGTTCGCTTGTTAGGGAAAATGTTGTTTTTCAACTTTATGGCTCGTTTGTTCAATGGAAGTTGGATAATGAAGATAAAATCAAAGGTGTGGAAGTAGAACCCTGGCTTTATATTACTTGTGACTTGTCTCCTGAAGCTATCAAATGCGTCAATTTGCTTGGCATTAGGGTAAGACGATTGCCTATGGATAGGTTTCCTGCCATCAAATGTAATGTGAATCATAATACTGGCCAAAAGATTTATCATCTGCCATTTGATAGGCACTATGACCTGGTGAAGATTAATGCCAAGGGAAAAGGCTATAAGTTTGAAATTGCCGAGGCTATTAAGGAAGGTTTTAGGCGTGCGTATAATCATTAAATATGAATGAAAATGAAGAAGAATGGTTTGAAATTGATGTTGATGCTCATCGTGTGCCTTCTTTGCTCATGTAGCAAGGAAAGCCTGAATGATGCAGATGAGGAAACAAATGTTGTTTCCTGGAATAATACCAGGTATGACGTTTGTTATTCTTGGTGTACGGATCCTGTTAGACCTGCTCCATCAAACGATAAGTACTTTGGGGTAAACTTGGCTTTGGAGAACTCTGAGCATCCAGGCAAGAGTTTGTATCTGAGTTGTGTTAACTACATATATGGAGAGAAAGTTGATTTAACAACCGATAAGTATGATTCTAGCATAACGTTCAATGATGGCAGACAGACTTATTCCTATGAGGGTGGAAGCTCTAAAATAGAGCCTGGCAGCTATTATCTTCTTTCAAGAAAGGGAGATCGTATAAGCGTTGCTATTCATCTTCTCTATTCTAGCGGTAGTCATGACAAGGACAAACTGGATGTTGAGTATGAAGGAAAGTTGAGGGATAGTGATTATCTACCAGCAGAAGATTGGCAGAATAAAGCTAGTTACAGCTATGACTTCACCAGCGATGGCGTTTCATACGTGTATGGCAAATGGGCAGAGTTCAATGTTAAGGACGGTATTGCCTTCTTCTCTTGTTATGCCTTTGAAAAGGGTAATAGAGAAAAGACAGAGACTAACTTCGATTTGACAGTAAACAACTTCGAGTTAGGAAAGAAGATAGATCTTTCTGACCGAAGCTATTACAGATGGAGTAGTTTTGTGCCCTATGCTAATGTTCTCCCCGGCAGTTACATGTATGTGACGTTGGGGGAGAATGGTTATGAGATAACTATAGAATTGCTCTATAAAGATAGTAGTGGCGAAAGCCATCATCTTTTGATAGAGTATAATGTATATAAATAATAACTCTAGCTAATTGTTTGGTAATTGTTTAGAGAAATTCTTTGAAAGTATAGTAAATAAAGGGAATTAATATGAGTGAACCGCTAATCTCGACTGTTTTTTGCTAAGTTCTTGATATTTCAAGAGATAGTGGGAAGTTATTGAAATTAGAGGGTTTTTGGGGTATGAAAAACGCTTCGTTCGACACGTTTAATGTGCTAAAATGGGGCGAAAGTTTATAAATAGTTTATAGTTTTTAGTGGCATGGCAACATTTAAAGTAGTAGTACAGCATCAACGTTCAGATGGACTTTATGTAGTCTATATCCGTTTAACGCATAAACGTAGAATTATCAACATCAAGACTGACAAGATGGTGAACAGTAAAGGTGTGGTTGCTGGTAAGCATGACGTAAAAGATCCATTTGTTCTAAACTCCTGCATGGTGACAATAACTAAGTGGGTAGATTTACTTAATAGATATGATATAGCTAATTTGACGGTGGAGCAGGTTAGAGATCTTCTTTTAACCTCAGGTGATGATCTTTGCTTTTCTGATTTTGCAAGAGAGTATATAGATAAAATATCTAATACACATCAACCAAGAACTATAGAATTAAACAAAGCATCTCTTGTTGCTCTAGAGAAGTTTGCCGGAACAAACAGAATATTGTTTTCGCAGATGACTACGAGTTTCGTACAGTCGTGGATAGATTCACTGTCTCATTTCAAACGAGTGAAAGAGACTTATCCTGTGACTATAAAGACCATATTTAAGGCTGGTCTTCTTAAATATAATGATTATGATAATGACATCATACGTATTAAGGTGAATCCATGGGTAAAGGTGAAGATTCCTAAGCATGATGCTCCGGAAAAGAAAGCTATTACGATGGAGGAATGCAGGAAGTTTTTTGCTCTCAATGTGACTCAGAAGTCTAGAAAGATGGCGCAGGACATTTGTAAGATGACGCTTTGCTTAGCTGGTATTAATGGTGTTGATTTATATAGAATGAAGAAATCGGCCTATTACGATGGTATCTTACATTATGAACGTGCTAAGACTAGAACAAGAAGAGAAGATAAGGCGTATATTGAAATCAGAGTTCCTGATATGTTGATTCCTACGTTTGAGAAATATCTTAGTGATGAAAAGGATGAATATCTTTTCAAGTTTCACAAGATGTTTCATGATGATAGAAATTTTGTTGCAAGCCAGAGTCACGAGATTCGTTTGATCTGTCTTACTTATCTTGGAATGAATAAAAATGATAAAACTTATTCTACTTACACTTTTAGACATACTTGGGCTACTATTGCTCAAAATGATCTTGGTGTGAGCTACGATGATGTGGCTTTTGGATTGAACCATGTAAATAGGCATAAAGTTACTATGGGGTATGTTAAGCCTGATTTTTCCAGAATATGGGAGATAAATGAGAAAATTGTAGAAAAAGTATTTTTTACAAACGACAAGAGTAAACGCTTGATAGAGCATCATGCTCCGGTGTTTGAGAAGGTGGAGGAGACGTTTGAACTTTGTGCTGATGCTTACTTCATGGGTGAGGTGGTTGGTCATGTGGATGGCAAGGGCTACCGGAATACGGATGAGATTATCCGGCAACTGATGGATAATATTAATGATACTGTGCCTAAGAACTGTACGATACAGATTAAGGTGAAGAACGTGACCAAGAACCAGACTAAGTATTTTGAACGGATGCGTGACATAAAATAGGGCGTTTTTGGTTAAAACTGATTAATTTATGACTAATAAGGGTTAAAATCTAACGGTTTTACCCATTTTCCTGACAGAGGGCAGTCTTCTCTAAAGTAGTGAAAATTTTAGAGAGGGCTGCCCGATTTGCGTTTTAGCCATTATTAACAATTTTGAGATTCTTGATGTTGATGGTGGTTTCCTGTTTCTCAAAGTCTTCTTCGAGTTTGTTGAAGACTTCCTCAACAGAGAGGTTTCTGGTTTCATCACTATTGAATGAAACCGACTGCAATTTTGGAGCTGCATAGGGCAGGAACTTGGCCACCATCGCCAAACGTCCGGCTGGCTCATCTATATCATATAGATCTTTTTCCAGGGAATAGCCCTTTTCGTTTGTGCCATTGAGATAGCCCACAATGGCATCACGGAGGCTTTCACGGACGCTTTTTGTAACCTTGTTGGGGGTTCCAGCCTTTCGTCCTCCAGTCTTTTTTCTTTTGACCTTTGGTTTGGATTCATTATTATCTTTCTGTACTGCCATATTTCCTTATTTTTTAACGTTACTGATAGTTTCGTTTGCAAATATAGCGAAAAAATGGATAAGTAGGTGCACGACTTGCGCAATTTATCAAAAACCTTAGCGAAAAACGCATTACTTTTACACTGTTTAAACATTAAATTCGAATTTATGGGACTTATAGGAAAAATTGCCAAGGGGCTTTCAGGCTCTGTAGGCGGAATTTTGGGTGGTGCGGCCACTGCTGCAGGTGGGCTTCTGGCTGCTAAAGCTAGAAACAAAGGATTTGAGCAGTATATCCAAACTTACCAAGACAGATTGCAGCAAGTTAAGGATCACCGGGACAACTTGTATTATCAGGATCCTACTCAGACAGCGGAGAATCAGGTGGCCGTGACCAACGCACAGGAGGTGTTGGATAATGCCACGCAGACTGCTAAGAACACGAATATTGTTAGTGGTGGCTCTGATGAGGCGGTTGCGTTGAGCAAGCAGGCTGCCCAGGAACAGGTGGGTAAGATGATGCAGGAGGCTGCAGTGCAGGGTGCTCAGACCAAAGAAAATGTATGGAATACGGCTGATTCCCAGGTTAACGCTATGATCAACTACATAGCTTCTGCCAAGAGGGATAAGGCTCTTTCCACTGCCCAAGGTATCACGGATGCCACTGGCGCACTTGCTAGTGCTGCAAGTAAATTACCAATTTAGGAAGGAGGTTTTTATGGGATTTACATTGGATGATTTAATTCCTAAACGTCCGGCAACAGCAGTAACACCTATTGCTGTTTTTCCTTCTGATCATGCGGAGAAGCCGGAAGTGGAGCCAGTACAGGCTACAGCTACGGAACCTGAAAAGGGTGCTGCTATTGATACTACTATTGATACTACTGGTATTGCCGGAAATGACGGCAAGGAATCTTTTGCCCAGCAGCCAACCGAAGATGTTGCCATGGTGGAGCCTAATCAGGGTATCAAGATAGATTGGAGCAAACCTTATAGCGAGATAGAACAGAATCCAATCTTGCGCCAGATGAAGCCTTATGACATTATGAGAGATTACCAGAATAATGGTGATGGAAACTGGTCTGTCTTCATGCCATGGCTCAAGACTCTGGGTGATGGAGATAAAACCGTAGCTGCCAATGAAGCCTTGAAGAAGAAAGCGGAGAGGCAGGCCAAGATGGAGCAATGGGGCAATTTTTTGATGCACCTGGGCAACTTCTTTGGCACTACACAAGGTGCGCCATCGCAGAAGATTGAATCTGCACAAGAGCTTACCGACCGCCAGCGCAAGATCAGGGAGGCTACAGATGCCCTTCGTGAAAAGGGATATGACCAGATGATGGTGAATATCTTTAAGGAACGGCAAGCAAAGCAGGCACAGATGCAGGCTGAGGCTGAGGTTAGGGCAAATGAGGCATTGGCTGCTTATCGTGGAGCGCAGAAGAATCAGGAGGAGGCTCTTACTCCTGTTAAGGTTAAGACTGAGCAGGAGAGAGGAAATGCCGCTACAGCCCAGGCTGCACTCGCTACAGCCCGGAAGGAGACTGAGGAAGCTTTGAGAGGCAAGAAGGTAGATTTGCTGACGGCTAAAACGAACAATGCCAATGCCGGAGCTGCTGATCATAATGCCAGTGTAGCGGTGAAGAAAGAGCAGGTAGAGCATATCCATTCGCAGACAGAGGGACAGAAGCAGAAGAATGCCAACCAGAAGGAAGCGGATGATTTCAATACACAGTATGTGAACGACTCTAAGTTTAGGAAACTTGTAAATAGGTGGGCTGAGAACAATGGTATGGCTATAGGTGGCAATAATGGCCGCGGTGGCACTTGGGCTAATGAAAAGAATCGCCAGCAGGCTTCCAGATGGGCTAAGGCTCAGATGAAGTTTGACCGGACTCCTCCTTCCAGAAGGGGAAATGGTGGAAGCAAGGTTCCTCCTTCACGCAGAGGTGGTGGAAGTAAGGTTCCACCATCGAGAAGAAAGTAATAATCATTAAATAATCAAGATATGTTTGACGAACGAGACAGAAAGTATTTCTATGATGAGTTCAAGAACAATGGCTACGAGGTAGGTAGCTATGATGACTTTGTAAATGACTTGAACAACAAGGAAGATCGTGACTGGTACTACAATGAGGCCAAGAACATGGGGTATGATGTGGGTACGCAGTCGGACTTTGACAAGATGGTGATGGAGCCAGCTGTATCTGCTTCTAGTGATAGTAAGCAGGTGGCTGCTTCTGCTACGCCTCAGAGTGCAGGTCAGGGTGCTTCTGGAAATGGTAAGCAGCAGGTGGCTAAGCCTGTGGCGCAACCTGTAGCGAAGCCAGCAGCTGAAAAGCCAAAGGAAGATAACAGATCGTGGCTTACGAAATGGATGACTGGTACTCTGCCGGAGGAAGAGGAGCAGGAAACTGCTGATAAGGAGCCTGGGCTTATAGCTAAGGCATTGAATATGTTTCCTACTGGTGTTCAGACTAGCAACGGAACATATCAGCCAGCACCAGCGATTCCTCAGCCTACAGTGAAAGATGAGGTAATGCCAGTGAATGAAGAAGCAGCTCCTTCTTCGGCAAATGTGGCTTCTCCTGAATCTAAGGAGGAGGTTCCAGCATCTGCTGCTGTGGTGAATAATGAGGGCTTGATGGATGCCAAACTTGCCAACTATCTGGAGAACTGGAAGCAGAGACCGGATAAGGAAGGCGATTACTTTGAGAATATGGTTGCCGACTTGTTGGCTGATGGCACTGCCAACAGCAATGAGGAGGCTGTGAGCATGGTGAAGTCTGCTCTGGGCAGATATGCTAACCGCTCTGCTATGGACGTTACCAACCAGGTGGTATCTTCTTTGCCTGATGATACGGTGCAGGATGCTGAGAAGAGTATTGAAGCGCAATGGTATAGCCATGGCGTGCAGGATAAGTTGAAGCAGGAGGCGGATAACATGGGTATCAGCTATGATGACTATGTGGGACAGTTCCTGAAACCAGCCATGGTACAGAGTTTGGTTAACAAGTATGGTCCGAACTATCGTGACATCGCTGAGGGTATTGCTACACGCCTCTATTCGCATGATGAGCATGTGCAGGACAGACTGATGAATCAGGACATCAATGATGCTTTTACTAGCGTTATCAATAAGTATGTGAATCCATCTGTAGTGGATGAGTACAACAAGGCTCAGGAGGCAGGTAGTAAGGCTTTTACTGAGGGAATGGAAGGAAGTCAGTATATTCCGACTAATCTTCGTCTGGGTACAGCACTTGGTGCTCAGTATGAGGCAAACGAGGCTAAGGATCCTGCAAAGGTGCTTTCTGGTTTACAGAAGAAGTTTGGCAATCTTTACCGGAATCCGGAGTTCCTGAATGATATGAGCAATGCCGCATTCAAGGTGATGCAGCGATATGGCTTGAATGGCACTCTGGGTAGTGATCCTAAGCAGTTCAAGCCGATGATCAATTCTGTTCTTAAGAATGAATTGGACCAGCTGGAGATTAAGGGTATGATGCCTAAGGGTAGTGCTGAGTACATCA
>OLHA01000476.1_pt1 | contig 23568 bp, 45 predicted proteins | sample 1605961 | NCBI WGS metagenome assembly OLHA01 (sample SAMN03283288) | human gut metagenome | biome: human-associated habitat; material: feces | host: Homo sapiens | place: Peru | collected 2012
TGCAATTAAATAATGGTTTTTGAAACTAATGCGGGTGATCAATTAGTTATACATGATGAATTTTCCTATATGCCAGAAAATTTATCTGGATATGCAAAAGGAAAATTTAAATATAGTGAAACCTTATCTATTGTAATGATTGGTGAGGATGTATATATAGTTGAACATACTGATTCAAATAAAACTATACAAGTTCCTTTAAAAGGTGATGGTTATTATCACATTGAATATATAGTGATACCTACTAAAAAATGGTATGATTCTGCACCTGAACAAGTAAAAAATTTATATAAATTTGTTTATTATTCAGATGGAAAAACTATTTCAAAAGTAACTTTAGAAGGAACAGAAGAAGTTAGTGTAGAAGAATTATTGTAGAATGATACTTCTGGAATTACTACAATAAAGAAAGATTCAGATGATTTTGTATCAGTTGCAAATCTTAAAAAATGCTACATTAATTTATGTTATTAGATATTCAGTGATAGAGGAATGTCCGCTTGCTGGAATAAGAATAAAATAGATAGCGAATTAATTTATAAAAGAGATTTAGTATGGATGTCTTTAAATGTAATAGCCTATTTAGCTGAATTAGGATAGTTTGAAGAAATTACTAGAATCTTAACACAAATAAATGGTTGCAATGGATTATGTAAATCTGACACAACGGCGACAGCTTCAGGCTGTGGATGCTCTAAAAAATAAAGTTATAGAGGAATTTTATGAAATGCTGTGCAGAGTTAGAAAAGGTTATAGAGTAAATTATGAGTATTTGTTAGAAGAAATATCCTTTATAAATTTAATACAAGATAAAGAAATAGATGATAAGTTATCTTTAACTATTTTACAATATTATTTAAATGGCAAATACAATTCTAAAGACTCGGGCAATTGAAGATAATGAACCTGAATATAAAGTAGCTGCTGAAGAAATATATCTTTAGAAAGATAATTATCTTAGTGAATTTTCTGATTCTGAAGACCATAAACAATTAGCCCGTACTAATATTGGAGCAGTAAGTACAGAGGATTACGATCAAGTAACCAATAAATTGTAGGATGATCTTACTGGATTAAATGATATGCTTTGCAAGCATATGGATCCTACTGGATATGTTGATGCAGATAAAGATCCTCATAACATTGATGCTAAAATTACTGCAGCTACAGCAAATTTTGTAACTAATACTGGAGGTAATTTTCTTAAAAATAAACCTACATTCCAAAAAGCTCCTGGAACTTTAAAAATTCCTTTGGTAAGTGAGGCGGATATGGGTAACGCTTTCGAAGATTATCGAAAAACAGATGGCAAAGATGTTGTTTTAGGTCTAGTTGATGATAAACTTGTTAATTATGCTAATCTTGATAACGTATATACTAAAGATAAAGTATATACTAAAACCGAGGTAGATAATAAAGTTAATGGGTTTGTTAAAAAAGATGGTACTGTTGCCTTTACTGCTCCGATAAGTGGAGTTTATCCTAAATTAAATAGCCATCTCACAACTCTTTAGTATGTTAAAGATTAGATTCTTAAACATATTGCAGAAAGAGATCCCCATGGATATATTTCTTTATTAAACAGTCGTTTGTTGCAATATGCTAAAGTTTCTAATGTATATGATAAAACTGAAACATATTCTAGAACTTAGCTTGATGCAGCCATAAGAGATATGGTTGATGATGCAGCCAAAGAAATGATTACAGATCATACTAATTAGTATGATCCCCATAATATTCTTACTAAAATAGATTCTAAAGGATATGTAAAACAAGATGGAACAATTCCCTTTAAAAATAGAGTTAAGGGTGTTGATGCAATTGATGCTCAGGATTTAGTCACATATCATTAGCTTACTGATGAATTAAATAGAATTAATAAATCTATCAAAGATGCAGGTATGACTTGGATTACTTCTGGACCTGTAGAAACTACTGTAGGTTTTATTGAAGATAATTCTGAAGTTCCAGCTGTAATGACATTTTAGCAATTATGTGATGCGATTTTCTATGGTAATACTATTTCATTAAATGTACCTGATTATGTAGAAATTGATAATACTGCTGAAATAACAGTTTGTGTACATGGCGGTACAGTTGATTATGCACAACTTTGGCAAGATGATACTTTAATATATACATTTCAAGCATCTGATTTAGTAGATGGATGTGTAACTGTTGATAGCGAGATTATTAAAGACGATACTAAATTTACTTTAAAAGTTTTTTATACAAACGGAGCTATGCACGAAGAAACTAAGACAGTTAAATGCTCTCTACCAGTATTTGTTGGATTATTACCTAAATGGAAATTTGGTAGTGTTGTTACTATGGAATATCTAAAAGAATTAGAAAAAGAAGATGCAGATGGAACTTAGAATAGATTTGTAACAGCTAGTGGGGATGTTAAATCTATTTCTTTTAAATATGTTTTCTAGGATGATAAATTAAGACATCCTTTTATAGTTCTACCTGCTTCATATCCAGATCTTTCTACAATGACTACTAAATCATAGAGTTTTGATAGAGATGCGTTTGATATAATTGATATGATTCCTTTAAGAGTTTCTGATAAAGATGTAATATATAAAATGTATATCTATAATGAAGCATTATCGAGTCTTAATCAAGAAGTAACCTATAATTTTTCTAAATAATGAGTTAGTATAGTGAAACAATGGGTAGTTTCTCCAGAACTGGCAGCTATCCTCTAGAAGCAAATTATATATTTACAACTTTAACAGATCTTAGAGATTTTTATTCTAAACCCATAAATGCTACAACTCTACATAAAGGATTATTAAAAATAGTAGAAAATGATGGAACTGGTAAACAAGCTTTATATTGGGTTTAGAATATAAATGGTAATTTAGGATTTAGTAAACTTGTAACAGGAGATATAATTAGTTAGTTAGATACTCTTTCTAGAAAAATTGCAAAAGAAATTTCAGATAGAAGTAATATGGATAAAGCTATTTATGGTGTTAATGATCCAATATTACTTCCATCAGATAGAAATAGTTTAAAAGCACTATCGGATGCAATTGATAAATTAAAATTAGATTCTATAAGTACTTTAACTACTACTAAAGATGATGTAATAAATCTTGAAGTATCTAAAACAAGTACTGGATATTCAATTTCTGGATCTTTAGATATATCATAGGAGACAGGAAATCAACTTACAAAAAAATCAGATGGAACATATGTTAAGATTCATACTCTTTATGAAGGTGGCATTCTAACATTATTTGCTAATGATAGATTAGTATCTCAGCATGCTCTTGGATTTTCATCTATAGTTTCTTCTGCAACATATGATTCTGCTAATAAGTAGATTGTAATAGTATTTAAATTATCTACAGGAGAGTCCCAAACAGTTACAATTCCAGTAGATGCTATGATAAAGGAATGGGATACTGATAATACAAGTACAACTAAAGTAGTAGAACTTACTAAAGATACTACTGGAACTACCGATAAATTATCTGGAGACATTCGTATTTGGAATAATACTAAAAATATTTTAAAAAAATTCGGAAATACTATTGGAGTTGATGGATCTAGTACAAATATAAAACATGGTGATAAAATATTAAAAGATGTTTTAGATACATTACAAGAAGAAATTAATAATATAAGCACTGGATTGTATATTAATGAAGTAGAATGATATAAAACTTCCCCGAGGTATGAGCCAACTAGATTATCTTTGGCTCAACTTCGGAGATAAGACGGTTAAATCTGCTATTATTGGGCAGGATACAATTCTTACTGAATCGGCTACAATTAAACTTATTACTAAATATGCTAATAATAATATTAGTGATCTTGTTTATGAAAAAGACCCTGATAACAAGGGTATGGTTCGTATAGTTGGTAAGAATCAGAGGGGCGTCAATATATCAATAATTAAGATGCCCGAAGAAATACATATTATTAATATAGAATCTAGAAAAGTAACTCAAAAAGATATTGATGCTGGATTTAATCATCCAATTGATTCAGATGCTTTAGTATTTACTATGAACGATGGTTCATAGATGCTAGTTAGTTTGAATTATACAAAAGGGGGTGAAACTAATTCTATTACTAATAATGTGGTAGATGGTGTTATGAAATCACATCTTAAAGTTGATTATACTAAAGGTTCAATATTATTTAATGAAACAGAAAATGGCATTTATGCAGACCCTAAACTCTCAAAAGAAGAATCTGGAATATATATTGAAAAAATAGATGATGGAATAATTGCTAAAATACCCTTAAAATCTTCTGGAAAAGATCTAAAAATAGATTCTGTATCTTATTCCGAGTATTTACTTAAAAAAGATCCAGATACTTTATATTTTGTTACTGACAAAAATAGGATTATATTTAACAATCAAATATATACTAAAGAACCAGTTGAAACTGTTTTTCAAACTGAATCAGATTTTTTTAATTATGCAATTGGACATACTTATGAAAAAGGTACTGAAATTAGTATAGGATATGATGACTATTGTTTTTATGAAGATCAAACATTTGACGAAAATACTCCCAAAGAACTTTATAAATTAAATATATATCCATCGCATAATAAGATGTTACGTATTGATGCCAACCCTACTAATGATACTCTTAGAAATTCTTTTATAGAATAGAGAATTGCTTGGCTACAAAGTTTAGGATATGATTAGACTAAGGTAGTAACTGAAATGAGTAAATGTATGGGTGGAAGATATACTGCATTTAGAATTGGAAATACGACAGGTCCATTAGCAAGTTATTACTTATTTGGGTATAGTCTATTTTATAATGTTACAATTTCATTTTATTATTGGGATATTTCAGTAGATACAGAAGATGCATACGCTTGGAGTTATAATTGGGCAAATAAATACTTTACCAAAATAAAGGATGCAAATAATTCTTCGCCATCCTTATGGAAAGCATATAAAGAATTATCTGATAAGATTACAGCACTTACTACTCGAGTTACTAACTTAGAAAATGCTTCAAAATAATGGAACAATTATAGAAAAATCAATCAAGACTTGATTATTTATGGGATAATTTTGGGGGTAGAAAAGTTGTAGATAAATTGCCTGATGCTAAATTACTTTGGTACCATTATAAAGATTCAAATTAGAAAGAGACATATTCATCATCTATTTATGGTGAAACTATGCCTTCTTATGATAGTATTAAAGACATAGCTATTACTTCTAAGTATATGTATTTAACATATCCTGAGTTTCCAGTAATTTTTAGATTAGACAAGTATACTGGAGGAATAATTGATAATTATGAAGACGAGTCGACTGAATTACTCGGAGTAATTGATGATAAATTAATTATATGCACAAATGAATCAAATTTATATCCAAAGATTACTATTAAGATATAGACAGGCGATGAATTTTAGTTTGAAACTTTAATAGATGAATCTGATACAGCTGAAGTTGAATATTTATCACCTTTTAATGGACGTGCTATGGCTGTAGAAGGTACATTAGAAAATGGTAGAATTTTAATTATGGCTACTTATGTAGATTTAACAGAAGCTCTCCAATCTGTATTAATAAGTTATAAATTAAAAGATGGAAAATATGTAGGATATGACATATATCCTCTTTCTGATACTATAATAGATCCATATTATAAAACATCTTTAGATATTTTAGAAGATAATAAAATTAAAATATGGGATAATATTTATAAATTATCTGGTAATAGTTATTAGTTAATTGATAAAATTAATAATCCTATATATACCATAATTAAAGAAACTGGTGAAAAAATAGAATTAATTCAGGATTCTAAACCACATATAAAATTTTATGGTAAAAATATTCCAGAAGAAGGTATTCTTGTTGGAGAATCCACACATAATTATACTATGACATCGGAAATAGTTAAAAATACCTTATATTTATGGATTTGGGTAGAAAATTCTGGTTTTATGTGTGTTACTGCAGATCTAGGTAATTATAATGTTCCTTCTATATCTTCAATTCTAAATTTAAGAGAAAATATTGATAATACATCTTCTGAATTAAATAATACTATCGATAAAGTAAATAGTATTGAAAATTTTATATATCCTAAACAACAAGAAGAATTAACGGCTTATGAAAATGCTAATTCTTACGGCCTAACTTGGCAATCTAATTCTTTAGATCCTTATTTTACTAAAACTGGAGACAGAATGTTTTTAGACGTCATTTTAGATAAGATATATGCTTATGATGTTAAAACTGAGAATGTGTTAAATAAAGATAATTGGACTAGAACTTATTCTGGCCCAAAAGTTACTATAACTGCTGATTATGGTAATGTTGTTTTTTATTTATCTTATGAAGGGGGAGAAGTAAAAGATATTCCCGCCTAGGGAATTGGATATCCCTCGGGTTATGAGTATTGTTTACCTCCGTCTTTATCAGTAGGTCAAACTGTAACCTTATGTAATTTTGAAGGTGCTTATTTTATAGACGATATGCCATCAGAATTATCTGGAACATATTCTGCCATTATTAAAGAACAAACAAGTATAATATTACCAAATAATACTAGGATAAAATATTATCCTTTATCTGTAACAGGAACAGATTTACATAACTTTTATAGTGGTGGCTCATGTACAGCCGGAATTACGGAAGAAACATTAGATTTATCTGACATGGAAGTAGCTATAAAAATTCCTGAATTTTATTATAAATTTAAAGAATATAAAGGCACTAAATCGTTTTAGGTTTCTACTGTATAGAGTGTAAAAAATCTTCCAGGATGGAAAACTTTTAAATCTGTTGGAGTAAGTGCGTATCCATGTGTATTAGATAATGGAAAATATAGGAGTAAATCAGGTAAATCATATAGCGATTTTTATTATGCTATGTATTATATTAATAAAGATTATATATAGGATAATACTCATCTTATGACATTAGAAGAATATAATTTAATATTTCAATGGCTACCATTATTAGATTTAGGAAACTCCTTTAATGAATTTAAATAGTGTTTTTCTCCAAATGAAGATAGTATTACTGGAAAAAATAATGATTTAGGTACATTTACTAATTTATAGGCTTCTAATGTAAAATGGAGAGGATTTGAATTTATTTTTAAAGTTAATCATAAATTAAATACCTTAATTTAGATAAATGATATTACCAATGACAATAATAGGTTTAATCAGATTAATATTTTAGATGATAATAAAAATATTATAGCAAGTTCTCCATTTTTAGATAGAAGTGCGACTAATATAGAAGATATTGATTTTCAGTATTCATTGCCAATAAAAGTAAATAAACTTGATGGAACTGGCATTAATAATAAAATAATATATGGGAATAGTATTTGTAGAGGCAAAGATGGAGTATGTTCTTGGGATTTAGATAGTTCAATGGGTTGCATAAGAATTATTTATAGTAAATTATGACAAAAACAGCAATTTCAATTTATAGAGGATTAAAAGAAAAATTTAATCCTGAAACACATATTGGATTTTATATTACAACAGATACTAATGAATTATTAATTGGGAATTCTTCTTTAGGAAAAGCTGTCATAAGTGGCGAAGTTCCTGTAGACTATCCTAATTATATAAAACTTAATTTAAATTCTGGAGACAGCATTTATGTTAAAATTCCTGACGCATCTGATGAAAATCCTGGATTTATGTCTAAAGAATAGGCATAGTAGTTATAGTTATTATTAGAAAATACTTTTGCATATGGTGTTGAATTTTCTAATGATGGTTAGATAGATTCTAAATTAGATGTTGTTGGAAATACTAATTTATATGACTAGCTTCCGATTTAGAATAAGATGAAAGGATGTATAACAGCATCTGGTGTATTTCGATATTATTTAGATCCTAACGATTGGAGATTTATTGAAGGTACTGATAATGATTTTACAGGAGGTACACTAAAATATAACGTAAGTGAATCAACATCTGGAGAATTAATACACGATTAGTTTAAATTTGAATGTGATAAATTTAATAATCTTAGATTTGAATAGTCTTATATAAAGATTAAAGGTGATGTAGAATTTATAGCTTTTATAAAAAGTATTAATACTGCTACTAAAACTGCAGACTTAGTTGTTAGAGACGAATTAATCCCTGTAACAGAAACTTCTTCAGGAACTGTAATTAAAAATAATATTTCCTATACTCTAGGAGCTTGCAGAAATGGATATGATGGCACTGTGAGAGTACATGTTCCAAAATTTTATATAAGATAGAGTGTAAATCCTACTAATGGTAGAACAAGAGTATTAATATCTGAAATGAATTTAGGAGAAGATTGGGAAGAATGTCCTTCAATGTATGTTGATGCATATAATGCAACTATATTAAGAACAGTTCCGTCTGAATATCTTCATTTGTCTAATTTAGAAGCTGGAGCTGCCATATCTGTCGATAATGCTAAAGATTATTGCAGAGGAGCTAATAATGATGCAACTACTGATTCAAATTATGTAATGGAAACTAAATCTGGAAATTCGGATTTAAATCTTTCAGCATATAATCTTACAAGAGCATAGTGCAGAGAAGCTGCTAGTAAAGCAGATAGTAGTTTATTAACATATGAACAATACTCACATTTATATTGGTTATATGTAATAGAATAGGCTAATTTTAATACCTAGTTAGAAGGTGATTATGATGTTTTACAATTAGAAGATAAAGACTATTCTGCTGGATTACCTTACATTGTAAAAGTTTCAGATAGTACTTCTGGTGCTAGTTGTGGATTTAGTACACAGGATGGATCTGCTAGACCATGTGGTTGTTTAGATAGAATTGGAAATTATTCTGGATATGGTACAATTTCTTATAATGAAGAAGAATATACTTTTTGTAAATGGAGAGGATTTGAATTATTTAACTGGCCAATGATAGTAGATAGTAATATTGTAAAGCACGCTCCTTCAGAAAAAGCATCTAAATTATATATAAACACATCAAATGATTCTATAGGAGATGGAACTGTTGAATATGATATTACTAAAAATAGAGGATGGGTTGATTCATTTGTTCAAACCAATGAAGTATTAATTGCACCAAGTAATATAGGACAATCCCCACTTAGTGGTAAATATATGTATTATTATACTCCAACAGCTGCTGGAACATATCAGATAAATGTGAATCATACTAATAGATTTGGTAGTTAGATATTACGTGAATTAACTTCTACAGGTGAACCAACTCATTTATTTTTTAGAACAGTAAATTATGTATAAAATAAGTAAAATTAATTCTGAATACGATAATCCTAAATTTGTAGATCTTAAAAGTGGATATTGGTATTATAATTATAATATTACTAGTAAAGAAGTAGATGGAAAAACAATCTACACTTTTTCTCAGTTACGAATAAAAGGATTACCTAATCTCTAGAAATGTAGAGAAGCCGTATTAGGGGCATTTAAAGATGAATATGGAAATAATTTATAGGATTTATTTTTAACAGAAGGAGCTAATGATTAGATTAATGATATTATATATAATATAAAAGTTGATCTAGGATTAGAAGAAGGAAAAACTCCATTAGAAAAAGCTAAAGAGGAAAAAATTCGTGAAATTAATAAATATGATACTTCTGATAACGTTAATTCTTTCTTATTAAATGGGGTACAAGTGTGGCTTAATAAAGACACTCGTGTAGGTCTTATGAATTCTTTAAATATAGAAAAATCTTCTGGAAAAGAAATTTCTGTATTATGGTTTGGGACTATTAAACTCGAAATCAATATTGATGCCGCCATTTAGATGCTAGGTGCGCTTGAATTATATGCTTTAGAGTGCTATAATAAAACTGCAGAACATAAACAGAATGTGGAAAAATTAACTAGTGTAGAAGCTGTTAAAAAATATGATTTTACAATAGGTTATCCAGATAAGCTGAATCTTACTGTATAATGTTTTCTTATATGTGCCTTGTTCTATCCCGTACTGTATTTTTCATATACATATGTACAATATATGCTAAATATAAACCAAGTTGTATATCGGAAAGCTATTATTTATTAAAACATAAATGGATTTTTACATTATGGGTAATACTTATAGCATTTTTAACACTTCCTTCTTGGTTAGATGTAAGTCCAGATAACTTTTAGTCTTTAGCGTTTCTATCTTCAATATCATTAATAGGAATTGGAATAGCTCCGAGATATTTAGAAAATGATAGAAAAATACATATTTCTGCTACATGTTTCGCAGCGCTTTTTTCATTAATTTGGACGATAGTAACTGGATTTTATATTTTACCAATAATATTAAGTATTGTTTTACTTATTTTATATATTATTAAAATACCAAATATACTATTTTGGATAGAAACATCAGCATTTTTAAATATATTTATTTCGATTAACCCGACCTTTTAAGGCCGGGTTTTTCTTTTTAACTAATATTAACATTAGTTAACTTTTCTTAACTTTGAATTGTTAAATTGTGTTATTAAATTTGAATGTTACAAAAATGTTATAATTTTATGCGCATATAGTACAACTTGTAATTTAGATTTAAATTTAGTGTCACAGATTAACAATTCAATAAAATTTTAAAATAACAAATTATGTCAGAAAGTAAAGTATTTATGTTTCCTGAGTAGCAGGGCAATTTAATGTCTATACTCGGCCCTATGCTCTCTTAGAGAGGTGTAGACCCTAACGTACTTTTAGCTATGAATCGTAATAACGGTTTTGGTGGAGAAGGAGGTTGGTTTATATGGGTTATTTTCCTATTCTTCCTTATGGGTTGGGGAGGAAATGGTTGGGGAGGTTTCGGTGGAAATCGAACTCCAGAACTAGGTAATATGTTAAATAACGATGCTGGTAGAGAATTATTAATGCAGGCTATTCAGGGCAATCAAAGCGCAATCGGTCAGCTTTCTACTACTCTTAATTGTACTCTCGGTGATATTCAGCAGGCTATCAATTCTGTTATGACATCTATACAGGGAGTTGGTAATTAGGTAGGTTTAAGTGGTCAGCAAATTATTAATGCTATATAGGCAGGTAATGCTAGTATAGCATCTTAGTTAGCATCTTGTTGCTGTGAAAATAGATTAGCTACTTGTCAATAGACTAATACATTACAGAATTCTATTAATGCCGTAGCAACTGGGTAGGAAAGAGGATTTTCATCTGTAACTTACGAAACTCAACGTTAGACTTGCGATATAAGAGATAGTATTAAAACAGCTACTGATTAGATTTTAGCTGGCCAACGTGATGCAGAAATGCGAGAATTACAGAATAAAATTGATGCCCTAAGAGAGGCTAATTCTCAAAAAGATGTAGTAATTAATAATGGATAGCAGACTGCTTTATTTAATTAGATGATACAAAGTGCAACCGCTCCGTTAGCTTCTGCATTATCTACATTATAGACAGATATAAATGGTGTAAAATGTAAACTTCCCGACACTACTACAATACCTTATTCTCCAGTAGTTGGTGTCCCAACTTGTGTTGCAGCTCAATATGGGCTTTGGGGTACAACCCCTAATACTCTTTGGGGTTGAGAAAGGAGGTTAATATGTTATTACCTGGATATATTAACGTAAATACAGGAGGAATACCTGCTTTAAAATCTTTATCTGTAACAGTTACAGCTACAGATGTTAAATTTGATTTTAATAATCATAGAAATGTCGGCAGACCTTTTAGAGGATTATTAATAATAAATTTAGCATAGGAAATTCCTAGTGGTACAACTACTACATTACCAATAGTATTTACCACTTCTGGAGCAAATGATAAAGCTCTTACAGGAAAAGGAGGCACTCCTATAACAGTAAGTTAGATAACAGGCACTGGAATATATTTAGTGTGGTATGAAAGTGCATCGGATACATTACAACTAATTTAATAACTATGTTTTCAGCTTTACGATAGGGAAGTGTAATATACATTTTAGAAAAAAGTGATAAACCGATTCTTAAAGTAGGTTAGGTGGAAAGTATAACACAACCCAATAACAATTTTTTAATGAATGGAGCGACAGTTGATATTAATGTCAAAGTAGGAAATTCTACAATGGAATTTAAAAATGTTCCGAGTAATTATTCAGTAACTAGTTATAATAATGCAATTATTACAGAAACTAAGGAATTAATGTCAACAGAAGTCGATAATATGTTATAGAGCAGTAGAAGTATTGTGGATAGTGTTTCTTATCATAATAACGTAATTTAGGCTTGTGAAGAAATCTTAAAAGATCTCAATCCTAGATTTGCTAGAGAAAAGGAACGTGATGAAGATATTTCTAATCTTAAAGATAAGATGGGAGGTATCGAATCTAAAATGGAATAGATATTATCTTTACTATCTAAAGAAGAACAAAAATAACACCATTATGAGAGGATTTATTGAAATTAAAGAAGACGCATATGAAGATACTATAGAACATCTCTATAGACTTAAATCTATTGCTTGCAAAATGATTAAGAAACTTGCAGAATATTCTGAAATCTACGATAAAGAAGATTAGGAAGAAGAGGAAGAAGAATATGATGGCCGCAAACGTAAAAGTAAAGGAAGATACGGCTATTAATTGATAGGATGGTGGTGTCGGAAAATCTGGCATCACCATTTTTCATTTTGGCGCTCGCGCTGTAGGTTTAGTTCTTAGTTTAGTTATAGTTTAGTTAGTCGGCATCCTATGCTCAAACAACAGCATCTGATGCTCAAAATACGACAAATTATGCTCAAACAACGGTGAATTATGCTCAAGAATTTTTTAGATATTTTTAACTTTGAAATATCGATATTTTTATATATATTTACATGTAATTAAAAATTAAAAATATGGAAAATGTATCTAAAAAACACTCGCAAAATCCGCATGATATGGCTGATTGTGGTCTTGAGCCAAAGGATCAATTAGTCTACGTAGTATTAAGATCATACGCAAATAAAGATTTACAGTGCTGGCCATCACAAAAATTAATTGCACAAAAGTGTGATATTTGTGAACAAACAGTGAGGGCCTGTATCAAAAGATTAGTAGAAAAAGGTTATATTACTGTCGAGAGACGTGGGAGAGGAAAGATGTATGTTTTTAAAAAATTAGAAAATTTTGAACCATTTAGTCCTGAATTTCTAGCAAGAGAAGATATTTCATCTTTAACAAAATCATATTTAGTGGCTACACAGCAATATATGGACACTTATAATACAGAAGAAGGAATTGGTAAGCTTTCTTATACAACAAGAGAATTATCTGAAAAGATAAATATGCCACAAAGATCTATTGTTAAATGTGATGCAGAACTTAAAAATAAAGGATTTTTAACAACTGTTAAAAATAATACAATAGATTCTAATGAAGGTTATACTCCTAAGAGAACTAAATTTTATAACTTACGAGAACTTGATCAAATGGTTATTTGGAAACTTAGAGATCACGAAGAAAGAATTAATAAAAATACAGAAGATATAAGTAAACTCGCAGAACGCATTGATAGATTGGAAAAAGAAAATGCCCAAATTAAAAAAGAAAATCAAAAACTTTTAGCTGATAAATTTTCTAAAGATAAAACAAATAATGAAGATTTTAATTTGTAAATTTAAGAGTTTACGTATCACATTTAAGAATGCGATATTACTTTTTAATAATTGTACAAATATTAAAATTTTTGAAAACGCATATAAAATTTATATGCAAAATATACTTATATTATTGAGTTATGAACGAGGATCTTACACAATATGATATAAAACCTGAAGCATTTATAAATTATCTCAGGTATTACGGAGAACATTTTAATAAGAAATTATGTGAATTTGCTTGCAAACAATTTGATAAAGTTGAATACAATAAAGAAAAATTAGATATTCTATTGCAATCACATAATATTACTTTAGATAATGCTAAATTATATGATGCTGTATACATTGCAAATTGGTGTAGAAATGTATTTTATGGCTCTAGTATACAAGATGAAAAACATTTTGTACTTTTTATAAAAGATATATTTGATAAAGAATCTAAGTTAGTATTTAATAGGTGGTATGCAGATGCATCTAAACAAGGAATACCAATAGAATGGGAAGATATGATTTAAATTTTGATAATTCCAGAAAATTATATAACTTTGTAGCATGAATACAAATGATGATTTTCTGGAATTTTTATATGATTATGTCAGAGAAACTTTTGCTGAAATGGAAGAGAAACTAAAAGACATATAAGAAGTCATAGAAAAACTTAAAAATCAAGATTAATATAAAAATTTATACAAATGATAAGTAAAGAAAACTGTCTAGTAATTTTAGACAATGGGCATGGTATTGAAACACCTGGAAAACGAAGTCCAGATGAATCATTACGTGAATATAAATGGGCTAGAGAAATGGTTGATATTCTTATTGAGGAATTTTCTAAATTAGGAATTAAAACTATTAAGTTAGTACCAGAAGAAAATGATATTTCTTTAAGAGAACGTGTCAAAAGAGTTAATAATATTTACAAAGATAATAAAAATTGCATTTTAATTTCTATACATTGTAATGCCGCAGGTTCTGGAGATAAATGGTGTAATGCAAGAGGTTGGAGTGTATTTGTTGCAAAAAATGCTTCAAATAATTCTAAAAGACTTGCTAAACTTATTTATGAAGAAGTAGGCGATTTAAAAGGTAATAGATGCGTTCCTTCTGAAAAGTATTGGGTTGCATCTTTAGCAATGTGTAGAGATACAAAATGTCCCGCTGTTCTTACTGAAAATTTATTTTAGGATAATAAGGAAGATGTTAAAATCCTATTATCTGATGAAGGAAAATAGAAAATTGCTAAGATGCACGTGAATGGTGTACTAAAATATTATGGATGATTTACTAAAGAGAATAGAAACATTAGAAAAAGAACTGAAATCTCTAAAGACTAATTCACAATTATTTGGACGCTCTTATTCATCTATTGGATCATCTGATTCAGATTTATTGATGAAAACAAGAGGTTAGGTGAAAATATAGTGGGGTTCTAAATTTATAGACTTAATAAAGGATGGGAAGATTAATGTAGATTCTAAATTCATATATGTAGAAGATTCTGTTGGCAGTAAAGATGGAATTTATATAGTTGGTGATTCAATTATATTAGTTGCTAATGGAGAATAGATTCCGCTAACTAGTTCAAGTGGTACAACTTATGTTTCTTTTTTAGAAGAACAAAATACTACTGCTGAATAGAAATATACTGCATTAAAAAATATAGGATTTATTTATAAAGATATTAATTCTATTAATGAATCTTCTTTACAAAATGGAGTTGTTTATATAGAATCAGAATAGAAACTATACATAATTAACAATGGTAAATTATCATAGTTTAATATATCTTTTCCAAATCCTTTTACAGAATAGTTTATAATTGCTAAAAATGATTCTAAGATTGGTTCATTAGTGATTTAGGGTTCGGGAGAATCCAATTCATTATTATTTGACTCTTTAAGGATTTATAGTGAAGGATAGCAATCTTTTATAAAATCTGACGGCACTATAAATTTTAATAATTGGTTAGCTATAGATTAGTATAAATCTACATTCTCTAATATAATTGTAGCTGATACAATTCAATCTTCTAATAATTCCTTTAAATTATATGTATCATCTGATGGATCTACTTTAGAAGTAAATAATTTAAGTCTTATTAATAGATTTGAATTTATTGATGATGATCTTTCTTATACTGGCGACACTTATTTAAATGATTTATTTGATAAATTTTATGAATAGTAGCAAGATAATACCAAAGTAACTTATAATGGTAAATTTGGTTTAATTACTATTAATAAATTTACAGAATCTACTAATGATTCTACAATAAATTATATAGAAATAGGCGGAATAGTTAAAGGAGTATTAAATGATAAATATACACATTATACTATTTATAGTAAAGGAACTGTAGTTGATAATACTCCTACTTGGAATGATACTAATATTGTAGGAATTGAACAAGGAGGTAAAGGTGATCCTTTTACTTATGAAGATTTTACTGAAGAATAGTTGGCAGCTTTAAAGGGTGATCCTGGTCCAAAAGGCGACCCTGGACCAAAGGGAGATTAGGGTCCTGCAGGTACTTTAGAATCTTTTTCTAGTGTTACTATTCCAGAATTAGTAGTTAAGGGACCTATTACTGGAAATAGTCTTACTTATGGCTCTACTAATGTAGAAACAAAATTTAATGAAGTAGGTATTTATAAATTTGATGGAATACAATAGAGTTTACCTACTGGTAATGCATTAACAACAATTGGAGTTTCTTCCGAAAATAAAATAGTTTATATAAGAGATAAAAAGAAGTTTTATTGTATTACTGAATCTGGTGATTATTATAATTCATTTGATAAATAGGATGATTATAATAATTCAACTACTAAAGTGCCTTATACAGATCGTAATTATAGATGGAATTCTGATATATACAAATATGACACCGAGGCATATATCAGCGCGTACTATGGCAAAGATAACGAAAGATATGGCGCTGACTTAGTATGTGTAACGGATGCAGGCAAAGCATTGTTTATTAAGCAATGGCGCGAAGCAATTTATCGCCCAATGGTTGGTAGGGTTGGTTGGTACGGAAATTGCGACGACCTCGGCAACTGCTATGGAGGCAAAAACAATCCGCAATTCGGGCTGGATTATGGCGGATATTATCCTGAATGGCACGAAACACCGGGTTTCTTTCTTAACGGTATCACAGGCATAAGTTATGCCGAGGCACGACAGATATATGAAATGCGAACTTGTGGACCCTATCCAAGGCCACTGTATGAAACCAATTCAATACGCACAAATATGATGTGCGATTATGTTGCATATGTCGGTGGCGGTCAAGATGGCCGAGGGATAAACACTATGAACGCATTTTCATCTAATGATGTACAGGTGATACGTGTGGCAGGAGGATTACGTGGGCAACGACCTACTGGAACGTGCTGGATTAGAGGTGTTCTAGCTTTTTATAATCAGAGTTCTCTTACAGAAGTTATAGGAGCAGTCGATATTACAGGGGGATCTGAACATATGATCGGCTTGTTCAGTTTCAAATCTAAACTGCAATATTTTTGGATTAATGGATTAAATATTTCTTTAAATACAATATTTAAGGAAGCTTCTAATCTTAATATTGATTGCTTGCGTTATCTTGTAGAGAAATCCAAAGCCACAGCCGCCAAGCCTATAAGCGTTACGCTGCACGCCGATGTGTTTGCAGCATTACCCGAAGATATTCTGACGCTAGCTGAAACGAAGTACGTAACATTTGTAAGTGCAACATGATACATTACGAAAATTACAGAATATATAGTGACGATAAATTCGTCAAAAGAAAATCAGACGGCTTAGTAGCTAAACGAATAGCTGCTATGACATATAATTCAGATGATTATGAGGAAGTTGATACAATTCCAAATAATGAAGAATATAAGAATAAAGTAAATGAGTTGGTTAGGCAACGTTACTCAATTTCAGATGAATTAGCTATTTTAAAATAGCAAAATATTACTAAAGAAGAATATGAAGAATATGACATGTTTGTAAGAGCATGTGAAGAAAAAGCAAAACAATATTTTTAATTTTTAATTTTATGTGAGTATGGCAATAGGAATTGATGACGATTTAGATTCTATTCAAGAAGATGGTGTGGAACAACAGGTAAACGAGGAAGTTCCACAAGACACTTCAGAAGATGCTATTTCTATGTTGTTAAAAGAACGTGGTATAGAAGATAAAGATAGAATTAAATTTGAAAATGAAGAAGGAAGTACAGATGAAGTTTCTTGGGATAGCTTATCTGAAGGAGATAAGTATAATATCCTAAAAACTTCTGAAAGAAATGACAATACATCATTAGATGATTCTGAGATTCAATTAATTAATGCTATTAGATCTAGTTAGCTTACACCTGAAGAATACTTACAATATGTAAGTAATAATAGTGTAAATAATTATGTTCAAAGTTTACAAGCATAGCAGCCTATGACTCATTATATTGATTAGTATTCAGATGATGAGTTGTATGTAATGGATTTGCTTAGTAAGGCTGAAGATATTACCGAATAGGAAGCATTAGAAGCATTGAATAATGCTAAGTCTAATGAATCATTATTTAAAAAGCAGGTAGATTCTATTAGAAATGATTATCGTAGAGTTGAAGATGAATCTATACAAAACGCTCAAATGCGACAAAATCAAGAGCAAGAAGAAAGATTCGCTTAGTTCGCTGATTCTATAGCAAATCAAATCGATAATTTTAATGAACTTTATGGATATGATCTTAATATGAATTCAGATGATAAGCAAGATTTATATGATTTTATTCTAGGACAAGATAATGCTGGTAACAGTTATTTTGGAAAAGCATTAAATGATCCATAGACCTTAGTTCAAATGGCGTGGTATACACTTAATGGAGATAAAATGATACGAGATATGACTGACTATTTTCAAAAGGAAATAACTAATGTTAGAAAAGAGAGCTACCAAAAAGGAGTTCAAGATGCACTAAACGGAAGATCAAATATAACTTATAAACCAAGATCTAAAAATAGTCAATCAAATATTGATGATTTAGATAATTTTTAAATGAAATAATATGTTAGTTGCAAGTTTTACATCCAAAAACCCTACAATGGGTGAATATAACGCCCATTTAAAATCTCGTGAATTGCTGGGAAGCCTTCATAGTGCAGCTAATATGGCCAATCAGCAGCCTAATTAATTTAGTAATAAATTTAAAGGTCCAACGACTAACAGTAACTCCCATTGGGGATGATTATTGACACGAGCGCGAGAATCTTAAAAGATATGATATAGTCTGAACACATAAGATGATAAATTATGTGAATTATAAGATAAAGAGCTTATAAGGTAACAATTTGGAAACCAAAACCTATGAAGATTGGTCCAAATACCTTGGCCAGAAACCCCATCGTCTCGGCGTTGTAGCCCGTATGTATACTGATAATACTCTTAACTTCATTACTGATGGTTTGAGAAATATTTTCTACAACGACGAAAAAGCAGGACGCTTCCAAACATCCGATTCTCTTGTGTTTGAATGGGATATCGAGACAAACAATATCAAGAAAATTGAGTTTGCTGACGTTCCTGTTGGTACTGGTGCTGACGGTGAAGATATTACCATGGCATTTCGCGAAAGATATTATGAAAAATATGATATTTTCCAGATTGACGAAACTCGTCAGCAATGCTAGGTAATTAGCCGTCCTGTAAGAAAACGCGATAATACCCAATGATTGTCGCGTATAAATTCTTTAAATTGCTGGGAAGTAAAATACAATCAGCAGCATATCTGTTTCACAGAGATGTTCAACGACTAAGAGAGATCAATAAATTATAAATTAAAAAACTGAATTACTATGAAATATATTGTATTTATTACAATAAATAATAAATCTAAAATTAATGGATTAAAACGAATATATGTTGGAGTACATCAAACAGAGCATCCTGATATGTTTGATGGCTATTTAGGTAACGGAGTGTATGCTAATCAATTTGCATCATTTAAATATCCAAAAACTCCCTTCCAATGTGCTGTGAAAAAATATGGTGCAGATGCTTTTGAACGTATTACATTATTTATATATGATAATGAATAGGACGCATATAATAAAGTATCTGAAATATTAACAGAAGATTTTACTATTCAAGATCATGTTTATAACATGGAAATAACCGATAATATCCCTATTAATCAATTTGATATTAAAGGTAAATTAGTAAAGAAATGGAATAGTGTAAGAGATGCTAGTAATTTCTATGGGTATCCTTCATCTAAATTTATAACTTCTGCTAATAGTAAATGCACATTAGTTGATAGTTTTTGGAGCATTAATGATTCAATAAATATAAAAGAATATATTCCAAAACCTAATTCTCATTATACATATATATATTCACTTTCTGGAAAACTTTTAAGAGAATTTAGTACTCAATTTAAATGTGCTGAATTTTTAAATTGCACTAAAGAAGATATATCTTTTGCAATAAAATCACAAATTCCTATTGGAAAATATTATATTTCTAATAAAATAACTGATGAATTTAAAGCTAAACCTAGGCGTGCTGGTATAAATAGAACTTATTATGTTTATAAAGAGTCTGGTGAATTTGTTGGCAAATTTGTGGGAAAGAAAGTAATGAATGCTATTAAATTACATTCTTGGGCTAAAATTCAAAATATCTTTTCATACAATAACAATTGGTATCAAGATTTTTATATATCTTTAGAACCAATTGATAAAGTGCCTTTAAAAATTAAAAACTTTAAATTAGATGTATTTGATAAGTATGGCAATTTTATAGAGAGTTTATCCAGCCCAAAAGAAGCAAGAGAAAAGTATAATATTACTCCAGCAAGACTAAAAAATATTCGTTTAGGAGATCGTTATTTTGAAGATCATATTTTTAAGTATAGTAAATGATATAGTCTATTAATGGATTATTGGGAGGTTTCTGTTCGTCTTATTGATAATAATTATGACACCGTACTGGATGAAAACGGATGTCAGCCTGGTATGACTACTACTTTTAAGAGTGTAGCATAGCCCGAATTGTCTGAAGAGGGCGAGATCTGTAATTTAGTTCACTCTCTTCCGTTAGAGGTCATCCTCTAATGAAAAATTAAATAAATATTTCTAATTGCTGGAATAGCTTAACTGCCGATCAGCAACAAAATCCTTAATAATAGGAAATGTTCAACGACTAATTTAATAAATGTAAAAGAGATCATCTTTAAAATGGAATAAATTTAAATAATATATAATTATATATGAAGGATTTAAATTAAGATATAGTCTGAACAATATGGAAACATATTGATTAACATTAATTGTACTCTAAATTTCAATCTAATACTGAACGTCATCGTAATTATATGACTACGTTCCGTAATGATATTTCGTGGTCGTCCTTGTATGCTATTCAGGAAGACGTATTTATGCGTATTGCTGATGACAAGGACGCTACTAAGGGTGAAGGCATCTATAAGATGAAAAAGAAGGAGAAGGAGTTGCTCGACACTTTTATGTATGCTTTAAATACAGGCTTGCTCTGTAATAAAGGCAACATTGATGTCAACGGTAAAAGAATTGCCGCATAATAGAGTGATTTATTATGAAAAATTCCTTGAATTGCTGGGAAATCTGAGATGATAATCAGCAGCTATTCTTGAGAAAGAATGTTCAACGACTAGAAATTATTATGTAAATTGATGAACAAATGGGTTCATACTTATTAAATTAATAATCAAATGGGATTATATGGAATTAACTAAAGAACAAAAAAGTTTGTTATTAGCCTTGTGTATTGGGGATGGTTGTCTAAGAAAACCACACCTAAAATCTGGAAATGTTTAGCTAGAAATAGCTCATTCTATTAAACAAGAAGCATATTGTAAATGGAAAAGAGATTTAATATATTAGATTTTTGGAGGAAAAAATCCGCCTAAAATTGGGTATAGAACTATTAAATTAAAAGGAAACGACAAGGAATATAAAGCATGTAGATTTACTAAAGTACATCCGTATTTTACATATTTAAGAAAAATATTATATCCAGATAATATAAAAGTTATGACTAGAGAAATATTAGAAATGCTAAATATTCAGGGTATTGCAATTTGGTTTATGGATGATGGATCTTTCTATAAAAAAGATAATAAGAATGGAACAAAATCAATTTGTTTTGATTTAAGAATTTCTACTGATTCTTTTTCATATGAAGAAAATGTAATTATATGTGATTTTTTTAAAGAAAAATATGGGATTAATTTTTATCCTTATTAGCCACATAAGGATCGAAAATATAGTTGGATCATACGCGCTAATAAACAAGCTGCAATAAAATTTATAAATCTTATAAAACCGTACATTATTCCAGAAATGGCTTATAAAATAAATTATAAAGATAATAATTTCCACGAGCAAGGGACAACTTCTAAAGAAGTTGATGATATAGTCTAAACTTACATTAATAGGAAATGTAAGAATTATAGGATAAAGAGCCTATAAGGTAATATAATTGAAGGCAACTATTCAAGATCCTGATACCAGAATTGGGATCAAACAATGAAAATTGTTTTAATAAATCTATTTAATTGCTGGAATATCCTATTAGGACGATCAGCAGCTACGAATACACATAGGCAGGCTGTAAAGTAGCGTGTATTAAAGTTCAACGACTAGCCGTTAGGCTTACATTAATTTTTAATGGAAATAGTAGATAACTTATTTTAAAATGTTAAAATATTTAACTATGAAATATATAGTATATTGTACTACTAATTTAGTAAATAAAAAAATATATATAGGGGTTCATTTGTGTAAAACTAATAAATTTTATTCTTATTTAGACGCTCAAAAAAGATAGGTAAATTAGGTCTTCAAAATGCTATCAGATTAGGAAGAACTTTTGCGGGATTTCAATGGAAGTTAGAAAAACTTGAAAAAATAGAATCAGTGGAACTCAAAACTAAAGGTAGAAAAGTAGGGCAATATGATCTAGAAGGGAATCTGATAAATGTATTTAATACTGTATCAGAGTGTAGTAAAAAATTTTCTGGATGTAAACACGTATTACATGGAAAAAGAAAAACTTCTGGAGGATATATATTTAAATATATTGAATAAGTTAATGATATAGTCTAATCTTTTAGGTAACTAAAAGTATAAATTGGGCTTTTGGATACTGGTAGGCCCATATATATGTGTGGGGGTAATTAGTGATAATTACAATAATAATTCTTTTGAAGTGCAGGAAGTCCTATTTTAGGAGAATCTGCAGTTAAATTTAAATTATTGACTTTTAAAGCATAAATTTAAAGAAATTCAGAGACTAGCCCCGAGGGGCGTACATTTAATTATGGAAGTGGAAGATAACTTACAATGATAAGTCTAAAAATTTTTACAATGAAATATATAGTATATTTAACAATTAATACTGTTAATAATTTTATGTATGTTGGAGTACATAAAACCGAAAATCCCGAAGTATGGGATCATTATTTAGGATGTGGATGTTATGATAATAGTCCTAAATCATATAATTGTAGAGAAACTGCATTTTAGTGTGCAGTAGCCAAATATGGACCAAAAAAATTCCATAGAAAAACAATAAAAGTATTTGATACTTTATTATAGGCGCTGGAACTAGAAAGTAAAATAGTAACTTCTTCATTTATAGAACGTATTGATGTATATAATCAGGTTGTGGGAGGAGGGTATCCTCCATCATCTAATAAATAGATTTACCAATATGATTTAGAAGGAAATTTAATCGAATGGACGTCAGAGAAAGATTATGCCAACGGTGGTATCAGATCTTATCGAGGGAGTTGTTATGGTCTTGGCTACCCAGCATTTTATCGTAATTGCAACGGTGCTTACCCACCGACTAGTAACAATCCGCTCTATTCTTTGAGATTTTCACTTTACATTAAGTAGCCTGTATGCTAATTGCAATCTATTATAACAGCAAATTGGCGAAATATATCAATTAAATAAATTTTATGTGGTTTTG
>OLHA01000477.1_pt1 | contig 23541 bp, 22 predicted proteins | sample 1605961 | NCBI WGS metagenome assembly OLHA01 (sample SAMN03283288) | human gut metagenome | biome: human-associated habitat; material: feces | host: Homo sapiens | place: Peru | collected 2012
AATATGTCCAGCCATATCTATCTGTCTGATATTCTTCCAGCGCGATGAAGCCAGAGTTGTTGTAAGTAGATGTATTCCGTGCGTTTGGGCGTAGGCAGCTGCTCTTTTTAGGCGAAATTGAAAGCATACGGAGCATCTTGAACCGCGTTCTGGTTCATTTTCAAGCCCTGTGACGGCTTTTCTCCATTCGTCATGGTCATATTCGTCTTCAATGTACGGAACTCCCTGTTGGGCAAGAAAACGGATGATTTCCTGCTTGCGGGTTTCATATTCTTGAAATGGGTAGATATTGCTATTAGAAAAAAAGACAGTTGGTTTCATACCATTGCGCAACATACATTCTACAATGGCAGAGGAACATGGGGCGCAACAGGCGTGCAGCAAAACTTCATGCCCTTCAGCTTTGCTTCCATCTGGAAGTAAAAGCTTTACATATTTATATTGTTCTTCTGGAAGTATCTTCATTTTGTTTATTCTGTTTTATAAATGGAGTTTATTGATATCCTTGATAGTTTCCTTATCTATCCCTCAATTGATTTCTTTCCTATCCCTCAATTGATTTCCTTTCAAATCGCTCCGTTGTTTCCCTTAGGGAATTAAAATGAAATGTTCATTTTTTTGTTTACCGTTTTAACATATAGTCTTATAAAAACAAAAAAACAAATAATACCTTTACTTTTTAATACTTCACTCATTTTAAATACCTCCCAAATACTATAATAATAGTAACACGAACTAAAGTTCGTGTCAACGCTTTTTCGTAAATTTGCGAACAATTGTTTGACATTTTACATATTGTATGTTATTATTGAATTGTAATAAAGGAGGTTATTTGTGATTGAATTAACAAAAAGACAACAAGAAATTCTTGATTTTATAAAAACTTTTATGGTTAAACATGGTTTTCCACCTACTATTAGAGAAATAGGAGAAGCCTTAGATATTTCATCACCAGCAACAATTCATGCGCATTTAAAAAATCTTGAAGCTAGAGGTGTTATTAAAAGAAATGACACAAAAAATAGAGCTATCGAATTATTAGTAAAAAATGAATATGAACCTCAAAACGAATTAATTATTGATGTTCCCCTACTTGGAAAAATAACTGCAGGAAGTCCAATTGAAGCGATAGAAAGACCTGATGAATTTTTCTCTCTACCTGCATATTTAATACCTAATAATAAAGAAGTTTTCACATTATTAGTAAGTGGAACAAGTATGATTAATGCTGGAATATTAGATGGAGACATAGTTATTGTAGAAAGAAAAAATACTGCTAGAAATGGCGAAATTGTAGTTGCTATGACTGATGAAAATGAGGTAACACTAAAAACATTTTATAAAGAAAAAGATTACTTCAGATTACAACCAGAAAATGATACTATGGAACCAATTATTTTAAAAAATGTTACGGTTTTAGGTAAAGCAATTGGTTTATATAGAAAAATATAAAAAAAGTATAATAAATTTTATACTTTTTTTATTATACTTCTTGTAAGACGATTAAAATCATTGGTTTACATTCTGTTTCTTGATAAAGATATTTACCTAATCTATCTCTAATACCATTTTTAATTTTATTAAATTCTACATGATTTGGTTTAATATTTTCATTGATAACTTCTAAAGCAATTTTTTCTGATTCTTTAATCAAATCAACATTATCTCTAACATAAATAAATCCTCTTGTTAAAATTTCTGGACCTGCTAATACCCTTTTTGTTGATTTATCTAAAGTTGCACTAACTATAACAATACCATTGTCACATAATGCTTCTCTATCTTTTAACACTAACTCTCCGATATCTCCAACTGTTTTTCCATCAATTAGAATATCATCAACTTTAACAGTTTCGTTAGTATCAACTAATTTTCCGTCAATAAATGTTGCAACTTGTCCATTTAGTTTTAATAAAATATTTTCTTCTTTAATACCTAATTTTTTAGCATTATTTGCATTTTCAACTTGATGTCTATATTCACCAATAACTGGGAAATAATATTTAGGTTTAATTAAATCAAGCATTAACATTAAATCTTCTGCCGAAGCATGATGACCTAAATATTTTTTATTAGATAAAATAACAAGTGATGCGCCTATTTTAGCAATTCCGTTAAATAATTTAGTTGCTCTTATTTCCATACCATCATAAACAGGTGAAATAAATACAACAGTATCATTTTCATTTATTCTGATAAATTTGTCATATCCTTTTACAATTCTTGTTAAATTTGAAAAAGGTTTCTCTCTTTCATCAGAAATAATTACAATAACATTAGGGTCATTTACATGATGAATATTGCTAATACGAGATTTATCGAAATTGATGTATTTTTTATCAATTGATTCAATAACAATCTCTTCTAGTCTTTTACCCATAATAACTACTTTTCTATCAGTTAAACTAATTTCATTAAATAATTCTTGTAAACGATATATTTGTGTTTGAAATACATTAAATAATATTCTTCCGCTATATTTTCCTAATGTTTCTTTAAGAATAGATGATGCACGGTGATTTGGAGAAGTAAATCCTGATTTATCAGCATATAAAGATTCACTCATTAAACATAAAACGCCTTGTTTCCCAACATAAGCAAGTTTACCAATGTCAGTTTTATAATTTCCCATCATAGTTGGATCAAAGACGAAATTTCCTGTATAAAAAATTGCTCCATCTAAAGTATATAATACATATCCAACTGCATCAGGAACAGAATGTGTTAAACTTACTGGAAAAATACTATTTACACCAAAATTAATTTTTTTATGGGGTAAAATTTCAATTAAATTTGCATTATTAATTCCCTCATTAATTAATTCTTTTCTTAAAATATCGATTGTAAATGCACAACCATATATTTTTAAATTTGGTAAATCCGCTAATATATCAGAAATTGCTCCTAATTGTTGATCGTGACCATGTGTAATAAATATACCCTTGACCCTATCAACATTTTCTTTTAAATAATCATAGTTAGGAATAATGTAATCAACACCTAACATTTTATCATCAGCAAATTTTAATCCCGCATCAAATACAAAAATATCCTTATCAACTTCTACAATATACATATTTTTACCAATTTCATTTAATCCGCCTAAACCAAATATTTTTATTTTACTCATAAAATCTCCTTTCTATAAAATAAAAAGACTAATTAATTATATCAAAAAATAACTAATTAGTCCATAGTTGAATTAATTATATAATTTTTATTTATTTCTTGTACTCTTTCGAAATGAAATTTATATCCTTACAAATAACAACTCATTGTTTAAATACTTCTATGAATAGAATTATTTTTATTTGATAATTGGTTAAATTTTTCTATAAATTCATTACTAAAACTGTGCAAATCGAATAGATTAACATTAAATGACTGTAAAACACTTTGAAATGACATATTTTTTGCATTTTCTAGATAATTTTTATAAAATTCACATTTTTCTTTATAATCTAAATTCATATTATTAAATTTTTCAAGAAAACAATATGCATAAATAAATCTACATTCATTAGATAGATGTTTACCATTTTTTAAATCATAATTTTTTTTGCCCAAGTAATTGTGCATTAGAGTATCTCCTGGGTAATACTCCTTGATAAATCTTTCTACTTTTTTTATTATTTCTTCTTTTCCAATATTCTTAGAAATAGACAGCTCATCAATAAATTTAGCATCTATATTACTTATTTTTTTATTTTTAATTAATTTTTTAAATTCTAATTCATCAATTGCTCTATATGATAAATAAGCAACTGATTTATACTTATTATAGTTAATATTGTCTATGTCATTATCGTTTAAATTCCTAATACCTTCATTTGCATTTTTATCCCTTATTTGTAAATTAATATTCTTTAAATAGTCTAAAAACATTTCTTCAGTTAATTCAGATTCAATTTCCGCAAATGATTCTACTTTATTAGCATTATTAAATTTACAATTATCATCTAAATTAGAAATACCATGACTAATTTCATGTGCCAAAGTAACCAAAGATTTTAAATCATTTTTATAATAAAGTTTTATTCCATTTGAATTGGTTACAGACCTTTGAAAATCACTAGAAATATTATCATCATATTTTATAAAAGTAGTATTAGATAATATAAATTTAATTCTATTACTAAAATTCGGATTTATAATCATAAAAAAATTTATGACAATTTCTTTCATTTGTTCAACATCAATATTAGGAATTTCATAATTGTCTATATTATTTTTTTCAACAAAATTTTTATCTATACCATTTACAATATCATGAGATACATTTAGTAAAATATCATTTTCTGACACTTCATAGACTTTGTCATTTAAAGATAAATTATATGTTTTATTATAATCCCAATATTTATTATTTTTAACAAATTGATATTCATAATCTAATTTACGTATTAATTCTTCTAAATTCATAATTTAACTCCTACTTAGGTTAATAATATTAATTTAATTATTTATTTAATATACAAATTGTTTTTATAATTGCATTCATTGTCATTTTATCATAAAAAAATTTATTTAAACTATAAAAATTGAGATAATTTTTTTATTTCGTAAATTTTAATTTGAATGTTCGTTCTAATAAAATAGCAAAATTTAATCTAAAAATTTGCAATTATATAATTTCATTTTTTAAATTTGGATTATTTAACACTTCAATTAAACGGTCTATTTCTTCTTTTGTATTGTAAAAATATAAACTAATACGACATGTATTTTTTATTTTTAGTTCGTCTTTTAAAATTTTGGCACAATGATTACCAGCTCTTACACAAATATTATATTTATCTAAATATATAGCTAAATCTTGAGCAAATACATCCTTAATATTAAATGTAATAATTCCACTTTCTGAATTTTTGTTATATATTATAATATCATTTACATTTTCTAATTTTTTTATAGCGTATTTTTTTAAATCTAATTCATAATTATGTATTCTATCCATTCCAATTGTGTCTAGATATTTAATTGCTTCAGAAAAAGCTATTACATCAGCAATATTAGGTGTTCCTGCTTCGAACAAATAAGGTAAATTACTATATTGTCTGATGCCATCATAGGTAAACATAGCGTTCATACCTCCGCCAAATTCGATTGGCTTCATATTATTTAACAGTTCTTCTCTTCCATATAAAACTCCAACACCTGTTGGTCCACACATTTTATGAGCAGAAAAAGCGAGAAAATCAACATTTAATGATTGAACATCAATTTTTATATGAGGTACACTTTGTGCACCATCTATAACAACTAATATATTTTTACTATGAGCATAATCAATAATTTCTTTAATATTTCTAATATCCCCTACAACATTAGTTATATGAGCAATACTAATAACCTTTGTTTTACTTGTAACAGATTTTTTTACATCATCAATGGTAAAAGTCAAATCTTCATTAAGTGGTATATAACCAACATGTATTCCATTTTGTTCAGCCAATTCAAACCAAGGCAACACATTTGAGGCATGTTCTGATTTTGTTAGCAAAACTTCATCAGATTCGTTTAAATATTGTTTGAAATATCCAAATACAATTTTATTTAAGGAGTCTGTCGCACCACTTGTAAAAATTATTTCTTTATTACTACTAGCATTAATAAAATTTTTCACTAAAAAGCGAGCATTTTCATATTCCTCATCAACTTTAACACTATACTTATAATCTCCACGATGTGCATTACAACTATAGTTTTTATAATAATCACAAATTTTATCTATTACACAATTTGGTTTAAAAGTTGTTGCACCATTATCAAAATATATAATATCATGTTTTAACATTGGAAAATCTTCACGATTCATTTTTTCACCTCCAATATTTATGAATAATATTTTCTAAATCACCTGTATCTTGTTCAGTTAATTTCAAATTACTAAATAAAAATCCTTTAATTAATAATTTAATAGCCTCTTCATAAGTTATTCCTCTACTTTGTAAATAAAATAAATCTTCATCATTAAATTTACCAATAAATGCAGAATGTTCTGCTATTACATTATCTTCATCTATTAATAAATTAGGATTTATTTGACACTTTTTCTTATTAAATGTAACAATTCTGTTATTTTGATTCAAACTACATTCTATTATACCCTTTGGCACATTTCCTATTACATCAAAGAAAACACTACCATCACAAATATTTACTGCATTATTTATAATGTTACTTACTGTATAAGGAGCATTATGATTTATAACTAGTCCATATCTTTCAGGATTAATACTAATTGTCTTTAAAACATAATTAAATGAAGACTTTTTTCCATTAAGATTTACAATATCATTTTGTTTTATTTCTTTTACATCACAAATTTTTTGAACATTTACTTCACTAAATGACTTTAAATTATATGTATTTTTAATTTTTAGAAAACCATCATTATACTTTTCAAATATATTAGAAACTACATTATCCTCAAACTCAAACAAAACATTAATTTTAATATCATTTGTAATATTATAATTAATACATAAATCAGTGCTATTTAAACATTTAATTTCAAGATTATAAACTGAATCAAAAGTGTCACTTATGGAATAATTAAATATAATACTATCCTCTAATTCTTTGTATTTTACAATATTGTTTTCAATAATTATTTTATTCATATTTTTATTTATCCTCTATAATATTTTCACTAATATTTGTAAAAAATTCATATCCATTATCCTCTACAATTTTAACTAAGCTATAGTCACCACTTTTAATTATATTTCCATCCTTCATAATATGAACAAAATCTGGTTTAATATAATGAAGCAATCTTTGATAATGGGTAATTACTAATATTGATGGATTAAATTCCCTATAATATTCCATAACTTTTTCACCAACAACTTTTAAACTATCTACATCTAATCCCGAATCAATTTCATCAAGAATTAGCGTATTTGGCTCTAACATATACATTTGAAGTATTTCATTTTTCTTTCTTTCTCCACCTGAAAATCCTTTATTTACACCACGATGTATCATATCTTTACTCATTTTCAAATTTTCAACGTTTTTATCTAATTTCTTTATAAAATTATATAATTTAAAATTCTCTTTTTCTTTAGCATATAAGGCAGCACGTAAAAAATCTGCGTTTGTTACACCATCAATTTCTAAAGGCATTTGCATTCCTAGAAAAATACCTAATCTAGCTCTTTCATCAACTGTTAAATCATTGATTAAAGTATTATCAAAATAAATATTTCCACTTACCACATTATAATGATTATCACCCATAATGACTTTAGATAAAGTAGATTTTCCTGTTCCATTTGGTCCCATAATAACATGTATTTCACCACTATTAATAGTTAATGAAAAATTTTTAAGTATAGTCTTATTTTCTATTTCAACAGTAAGATTTTCAATTCTTAATGTATGCATAACATCATCTCCAAAATAATTATACATTATAAACTCACAAATGTCGATATTTTCGACTTTATAACACAATATTTATTTTTTTTGCTTATCTTTGATTATTTAATTTATACAAGTACATAATATTTATGAATATTTGCAGTATTCAGCAAAAGAGTTTCACTCTTTTTATTTTTTTGTTATAATAGTTAGAGGAGGATAAATTTATGGATTGTATTTTTTGTAAAATTGTTAACGGGGAAATTCCCTCTTATACTATTTTTGAAGACGATATTGTAAAAGTATTTTTAGATGTTAATCCTGATTCTAATGGACATTTACTAATAATTCCTAAAAAACATTTTTTAGGATTAAAAGAAATTGATAATAACACTCTTATACATATTATGGAAATTGCCAGAAATATGGAAAATTTATTAAAAAATAAATTAAACATTGATGGTTTAACCCTTATTCAAAACAATGGTTGTGTTCAAGAAGTAAAACATTATCATTTACATTTAAAACCACATTATATATCTAAACAAGAAAAAAAAGCTGTTAAAGATATCTATAATTTATTAATAAAATAATTTTATTGATAAATTATTTTTTTTATGTTAATATATATCGACAAAGGGAGGAATTTATTATGAATAAATTAGAAATATATTCAGATTTTAATAAAAATGTGATAAAAAATAATTTGAAACTTTATAGAAATTGTTCAATTAGTGATAAACGTGTATTTAAATTTGTAGAAAGGTACATAAATGGTAATTTAGATGTTACAAATTTAGACGATGAAACTACTGTTATCGATGAAAATATGATATTTAAAAACGAATCAGAAATTGCACTCAGATTATTAAAATCTAAACAAAATCCTTTATACCAAAATTTAAATGAGGAATTTTTGAGATTTAGAAAATTAGCAAATAGATACGAATTTTTATTAAAAAAATATGATAAACAATTTGAATTAACTCAATATGAAAACATGCAACTTGATTTATTACTTATCAAAATGACATACATACTTATTGAATTAAAAATTAGTCTTAACCTAAATTTAAATGATATTTCTATAAACAATATAAATTCATATTGTGAATGTATTATTCATGATATTATAAACAAAAATTATGAACCATTATCAATTGATAAACATATATATAATAAAATACTTAATCTAGAAAAATAAAATATAAAAATTAATATTTGTATTTACATTAATAAAAAAAAGAGTATAATGTATAAATACATGGAAGAAAAGGAGTAAATAAAAATGATAATTGAAAATTGGTCATTAATTAAGGAAAATAGCAATAATGAATATTGTTTAGTAAGTGACAGTGACTGTAAGTTTGTCAAAGGAAATTTGGAAAATGATGGTAAAATTAGTTCAAGTATTATAACATCATCAATTGTTTGTATGAATTATTATGAGGCAAAATGCGAAAAAGATGAATTATATAAGTTAGGGTATGTAAATAGAGATTACCACCGTTACATTCAAGCTAGATACAATGAAATTGGAATAATTTCAGATTGGTTCTTATATTATGAAAACAATAGGTTAAAAATTAAAGCAAAATTAAGTAAAAATCAAAAAGAGTTTTTTATAAAAGACTTTGTTATTGATTATGATCCTATAAAAAATGAAATAGTTCTTGAAAATAATAAGAATTGTTTTCTTATAACAGATAGTATTAATGAATATGCTAAACAAATTTTATTAGCAAATGGTAAATTCGTCAATATCGTTAACCATAAAATTAAGAATATTAATGAATATATAATTGACATTAATTCTATAGAATGTGTTGATCAAAAAGTTGAAGAAAATAAAGTAAAAATTTTACATAAATAAAAACATTATGAAGTATTTCATAATGTTTTTTTGTATTAGTTAATTTTCATCACTAAATTTTTCAATTCCAACTGTGAATTCTCCAACTAATTCATTAAATTTAATCAAATTATTTGCTAATTCGCTCTTATCACTTTCACATTGAATTCTATCTAGTTTTAATTGTTCTTTTTCTTCATTTAAATTTTCACGTTCTAGTTTCAATTCCTGCTCAAGTGTTTCTAATTGCTGTTTTTTTTCTTTCATGAAGGCAATATTTTTTTGCTTTTCTTCCTTTAGTTTTTCAATTTCTTCTTTACGCTTTTCTTGAAAGGCAATCTTTTCACTATTTAATTTTTCTTGTTGTTGTTTTAACTCATCAATGCTTTTTTCAATAATTAATTTTTTTTGTTTTAATTTTTCATAAGCATTTTTTTTATATTCCTTAATTTTTTCATATTCTAGTTCTTTATTTTTTTCAAAATTATTTCGTTCTAAATTGAACTTTTTAATTTTTTCTTCCAATTGTTGCTTTAAAATTAAATTTTTTTGAAATATGTTTGTTGCCTCTTTTACATTATTATTTGCGCGTTCAAAGATATTCTCAATATCTACAGATTTATTACTTTTATTACCAATTACTTCATTTTTTTCACTAATATCACCAACATTAGAATTATTATTTATGCTACTATCAATAACAAAATCTTTATCTAAATCTATTTCATTATCGCTAGATAACACATCTGAAACATTATTTAAAGACATTTAATTATTCCTTATCATTAGGTAATTTTGCAAAACTTGTATTAAATTGAGAAACCAATGTTTTAAATCTAGCACAGCTTTGTGCCAAATTCTTATTTTCCAACTCTAATTTCTTTTCTTCTATTTCTTTATACTTAGCAAATTGTTCTTGTTTGAAAGATAATTCTTTTTGAGAATTCTCAAGTCCTTGACGAATTACTCCTGTCTCTTTTTCAAATTGCTCTTTTTCAGAATCCATTTTTGATTGTTCTAAATCCTTGAATTTAGCAAATTCTTGTTCCTTAGTAGCTAATTCATCTTGTCTTTCCTTTAAACTTTTTTGAGTTAATTCTTTTTCTTTTTCAAATTGATTTTTGTCTGATTCTAGCTTATTCTTATCGTTTCTAATTTTTTCTTCTTCAACTTTTTTATAATCTTCAAATTGTTCTTTTTCTGTTTCAAGTTGTTCTTTAGTTATATTTAATGATTGTTCCAACAAATCAAGTTCTGTATTTTTAGCTAAAACATCTTCATTAAATTTTGCCTCTTCGCTTTCTATCCTTTGACGTTGTGTTGATACATATTCATCGCATTGTTGTTTTTCTTTTTCGATTATATTTTTTTGTTCAGCAACATACTTATCAAATTCAGCTTTTTCTTTTTCAAACTTTGTCTTAATCTCCTCTAAAGATTTTTCATTTCTATTCAATGAAGTTTTCTTTTCAATTAAATTTGAGATAAAGTTATTAGCACCAACTACATCAGTATATAAATTATTATATAATGAATCAAAATCAGAAAGAACATCGTTTGATTCAATATTTTTTTGATCACTAGAAACAATTTCATTTTTGTTTGATTCAGAGGCATTATCAGCAATTTGTTCAGAAACCTTTTCTTCCTTTAAAGTATTATTTTCTTTTACAGAATTTTCATCATTAGTAGAAGTTGAAATTGTTGAAACAACTGGTTCTTTTTCCTCGATTATTGGCGAATCAAATTCAGCTGGTTTCAAATCATCGTTATTACTAGAATCAACAAATGAAGAAAAATTTTCGTTATTTAACTCTTCCCCTATTGATTCAAAATCATCGTCTAACAAATTTGCATTATCATCAACATCCATAATTTCTTTATCATAGAAATCGTTATTCGTATTATTTAATACAGTGTTATTACTTTCATTTTGCTTGTTATTAGTATCCAAAAATTCTAATCCATTATCCATGTTATTTCCCCTCTTCACTCTGTTATCAACTAGAATATCCATACCCTAGTCTAAAATATCATATACAGTATATCACAATTTTTTTAAAAGTAAAATACTTTTTTTAAATTTATTTTATATTTTAAAATCATCTAAAAAATCATCTATAGTCATTATTTTACTATCAATATTATCTAAAACTGGTTTTGTATTTATGAAAGTTTTTTCTTCTTCATTAACGTTTTTAGTTATTAACTTATTTTCTTTGAAAACATCTATTATACTATTTTTGCATATATTTGTGCCTGTTGAATATCTATCTAAAATTGGTATTTCTGTCGATTTTACACAAAAGATATCATCTTTTGTTTTTATACCTAATGTATCTTTATTATCTACTATAAATGTTTTTAAAATATTATAAGGATTTGTCTTAACATCTCTTATAATTTGAATACCTCTTTTAGCCCTACTGATGTATTCAAACTCACTTAAATGTATTCTTTTTGCAGTATTTTTATTTGTTACTAAAACTAAATACTCATTAGCATAACTAGAAAAAACAGATCCATTTACAACATAATCATCTTTTAAATTTATAGCCTTTACCCCACTTGTTTTAAGTCCAACAATAGGTACTTCATCAAGTTTATATCTTAATCCATAGCCTTGAAATGTAGTGACTAATATATCACCAGAATTACATAAAGAAACTGAAACTACTCTATCATCATCTTTTAATTTCATACAAGTTATTGGTTTCGAATACCTTTGTACTTTAAAATCAATTAAATTAGTTCTCTTTACCATACCATTTTTAGTAAATATAGTTATATATTGTTTTGCATCAAAATCATATATTGGAAAAGCCTCAACAATATTTTCATCTTCATTTAATTTAATTATATTACTTATATGTTTTCCTAATTCCTTCCATTTTAAATCAGGTAATTCATGAACTGGAACAAATAAATAATTTCCTAAATCAGTAAAAATTAAAATAGTATCTAATGTATTCATAGATGCTTGACACACTACGTAGTCTCTATCCTTTACAGTAACTACGCCTTCTTCACTAGAGTTAAAACTTCTTAATGACGTTCTTTTAACATATCCATCGTGAGTTACAACAACAATACAATCTTCTTTCGGTAATAATTCTGTTGTATCTATTTTTATATCTGTTATTTCTTCTTTAATAACTGTTTTTCTATCTACACCATATTCGTCTTTTATTCTAATTAATTCTTGTTTGATTACATCTGCTAACTTTTTACTACTTGCTAAAATACTTTCTAAAGATCTAATAATTTTTTGTAAGTTTTTTTGTTCTTCTAACAAATCAGTTACATCAGTATTACTCAATCTATATAACTGTAAATCAACAATTGCAGTAGCTTGTTTTTCCGTAAAATCAAATTTTAAAACTAAATTATTTATTGAATCACTTTTATTTTTGCTTGATCTAATAATTGCAATTATTTCATCTAAAATAGATAGTGCTTTAATAAGACCTTCTACTATATGCATACGTGCCTTAGCATGTTCTAAATCAAATTTTGTTTTTTTAGTTACAACTTCTTTTTGGTGTTCGATATAAGCCTTTAATATATCAATAATTCCTAGTGTCATTGGACGATTATTAACAATTGATACCATATTATAATTATATGATATTTGCATTTCTGTGTTTTTTAATAAATAATTTAATATTAAATCACAATTAGCATCTTTTTTCAAATCAATAACTATTGTTTCTGGATTATCAAGATTCGATTCATCTCTAACCTCTACTATTCCATCTATTTTTTTATCAATTCTAATATCATCTATTTTTTTTACTAATGCAGCTTTATTAACATCAAAAGGAATTTCTGTAATAATTATTTGTTTTTTTCCTTTATTTTGTCCAATTTCATATTTAGATTTAACAATTATTTTCCCGCGACCACTTTTAAATGATTCTCTAATACCAGTTATGCCTTCTACTATTCCACCAGTTGGAAAATCAGGACCTTTAACAATATTCATAATATCATCTAAAGAAGCGTCAGGATTATCCATTAAATAAATAGTCGCATCAATTATTTCTTTTAAATTATGTGGAGGAATATTTGTAGCATATCCTGCACTAATACCAGTTGAACCATTGACAAGTAAATTTGGAAATTTTGCTGGTAACACAGTTGGCTCTAGTAAAGTATCATCATAATTCCAAGTCCACAAAATTGTATCTTTATCAATATCCTTCAAAAGTTCATTACTAATTTTTGATAATCGTGCTTCTGTATAACGCATAGCAGCCGCACTATCACCATCCATAGAACCGTTATTTCCATGCATATCAATAGTAATAGCATTTTGTTTCCACCACTGACTCATTCTAACCATTGCTTCATATATTGAAGAATCTCCATGTGGATGATATTGGCCCATAACATTACCAACAGTTTTTGCTGATTTTTTATAGGCTTTATCAAATGTATTTTTATCTCTATACATGCCATATAAAATTCTTCTTTGAACTGGTTTTAAACCATCACGAACATCAGGAAGTGCTCTTTCTTGAATAATAGACTTTGCATATTCGCCAAATCTAACTCCCATTATTTCTTCAAGTGAATAATCAAAAATTCGTTTAATTGCATCTTGCATAATATCACCTTAGTTAATTATAAACAAAAAAAATAAAAAAAGCAAATTTCTTTTTTTATTTTTAGTCTTTATTCATTATTTAAATCATTTTGTTTTTCATTATTATTAAGATTATTATCATCATTTTTTTCATTATTATCTAAAGTATCATCGTTTTTCCTAGTTGTTGGAGGCGTAGTTGTTGTAGTTGTTGATTTAGTCGTTGCAGGTTTAGTCGTAGTTGTGCTAGTACTAGTCGTTGTTTGTTTAGTTGTATTAGTACTAGTTGTATTACTTGATGTAACCTGTGATGTTTTAGTAGTTGTTTTAGTAGTAACTTTAACTGCGCTATTTGCACCCTGATTTGGACTTGTTGTAGTACTATCTAAATTTATTTGTTCACCATTCATAACCTTTTCAATAACACTATGTGCATAATCAACAGTTGTATAATCTGGTTCCATAACATACAATTTTTGAGAACCATAACTATATGTATAATTTTCTGAATCACTACCATTTAAACTTACGGACGCAATATTCCACTTTGGCATCTTATCAATTTGAAATTTAGCAAGTTTTTGAATTTCATTCATTCCCATATTTGTTTGGAATAAATCTTTCAATGCATCTAGTATACTTGTATATTTATTTATTATATTTGGACTCATAGCTTTATTTACAATTGCTGTTATAACCGCTTGTTGATTTTTAACACGCTGTCTATCACCATCTATAAAATTATATCTAGCCCTTGAAAAAGCAAGTGCATATTCACCGTTTACATTATTATAACCTTTATAAAACTGATAACCATACGTATTAAATGTATATTCAGAATAAACATCAATACCGCCTAAAACGTCAACCAATTTTACAAGTGAAGAAAAATTAACTCTCACATAATAATTAATATCTATATCAAGTAAATTTTCAATTGTACCAATGGAACAATCTATTCCATACATACCGGCATGTGTTAGTTTATCTTTTTCATTATAGCAAGAAAGATTTACATAATAATCTCTTGGAATAGATGTTAATAAAACCTGTTTTGTAATTGGATTTATAGTAACAACCATATTAACATCACTTCTTGCTACCGAATCTATTTCACCATAAGTATCTATTCCACTTAAAAATATATTAAATGATTTTTTTGTTACATCAATTTCGTCGGCTTCAACCTTGGATTCTTTTTTTATTGAGAATTTATAAAGAATTTTCACCTTCGAATCAAAATCCTCTATTTGTTCATCTAAAATACTTTTATGATAATCAGCAAGCAAAATAGCGTCAACTTCTTTTTTTATTAAAGAATTACCTAGTTCAAATATATTTTTACTTGTTACATTTTCAAATACAATCTCATCCTTTAATTTTTCTAAAGCTTCTTTTGTTGTACCTAAATTATTAACATAACCGATTTTTTTATCAAGCAAATCTGATTCACTAGATAATTTACTATCCTCTAAAACTAAAACATAGTAATTTTCAACCTCATAATTTCCACTAGTTACAGTTTTTAAAAATGATATTGTTCTGTCAATATAATGGTTTGCGAAAAATAAACATGTACTTAAAATTATTAAGATAACAATACTTACTATCTTTATTTTCCACTTAATCTTTTTGTTTATGCATAAAATACCAAAAATAGCTAGAAATATAATATCTACTATAAAAATTAAAAATGTAAATTTAAAAGGAAGCATATTAAGTTTAAAAATATTAATTGTTAATAAAAGCGACATAATAAAGAAGCATATATAAGAAATCAAACTAAATATATAAATTACTTTTTTTGTCTTTGGATTTATTTTTTTATCTTTTTTCTTTTTTTTCATTATAATACCTCTACCTCATATTAATTGTTATTTATTGTACTAGAAAATTATAACACTTTTTTTCATTATTAGCAAATTTAATTAAATAAAAAATATAAGCCATCTTAATGACTTATATTAATCTTTTCTTTTATTAAAACTTTTCCTTGAACTAAATATTCATTTGAATCTTCTGGAGCTTTTTTAAAATTAGGATTCCAATAGTAATAAGACTTTTCATAAAACTTATCATAAGGTAATGTTTCATCAGGTATAAAAAATTCGCTAGTTTTAAATATATCTCCCTCTATCTGTACTCTATACAATTCTAAATTAGATCTTCCAAATTTTTTACTCCATTCCAAAATGCCTTTCTCGTCTGTTAAATACATAGAATGTAATCTACTAGGATACATATAGTTATTATTTACACGAAAATTTTCTAAAGCGGATTCTCTTTTAAACTCATTAGCTCTAAAAGATACCCTATATGCCTCCTCAATAATTTTCATAGCTATTTTTCCATTAATTTCACCAGATTCAAAATAATAATTTATAACATCTTGCAAGTTTGCTTTATCTTTTGTAAAAGTAGATGACGCTGTTGTAAAATCACAAAATCTTTTATATGTTGAACTCTTAAAATCGTTTGAAACATTAATTGTATTTCCAACTTTCCAAAAGTGATCATAACAACCAGCTTTGTGAAAATGATATAATTCTTGTTTTTCCATATAAAATCCCCTCGGACTAGGTATTATAGCACAATTTTATATCTTTTTCAAATTTTTATTTTTTATAAATTTCCTTTGATATAATTTTAACCCTAATACCACTATTTAATATAATGATATCATTTATGTTATGTTCATAAACTTTTGAAACAATCTCTGCAGAACTTTCTATATTAACACCAATTTCATAATTTTCTATTTCAGAGTCATCATCAAATAGAACAGAAAAATGACCATAAAATGATAACATTGGTTTTTTATTAAAATATAATGATTCAGCTGGTAAATCTTTCTTTAGACATTTCAAATATCTGTTTTCCGGACCAAAATCAATATTTATTTTAGGGTAATCTACCATATATGAAATTTTATTTCTTTTTAAATAATAAAGTACTTCATCAAGAAGATAAATTGGAAAACCAGTCTTTACCTTGTCATTTCCGATATTCACTAACTTGTACTTCATAATATAAGAAATAATATATGCATCATTTTCATATACAGAATAGAAATTACCCGTTTTTTTAATTTTAACGCTATTCATATCAACTACCCTAGTCTTCATCCTCAAGCTCATCAAACATTTTTTTCATAGTTGGATTATTATTAGTTAATTTTTTTATAGTTAAGTCTTCTGCTTTATTATTTGCTAATCTCAAATTATTTTCACTTGATAATAATGCTTCTTTTGTTTTTTGTAAATGATCAATAGTTTTATCTATTTCATCAATTGCTTTATTAAATTTTTCAGATGCTAATCTGTAATTTCTAGAAAAACCTTCCTTAAATGCATTCATATTTTCTTCAAAATGAGAAATATCTATATTTTGATTTTGTATTTCTATTAATTGTTTTTTATATTTTAAAGTATTTATTGCTGCCCCTCTAATTAAAGTAATAATAGGAATAAAAAATTGTGGCCTTATTACATACATTTTTTCATATTTATAGGATACATCAACTATTCCATCATTATAATAATCATTATCTATTTCCAAAAGGGAAACCAAAACAGCATATTCACAATTCTTTTCTTTTCTATCTTTATCTAATTCTTTGAAAAAGTCTTCATTTTTATGTTTAATTGCAGTTTCATCTGCTTCATTTTTCATTTCAAACATAATAGAAACAAACTCTTCATTTTCATCGCTATAATCTCTAAATATAAAATCACCTTTTGAACCAGTTTTGGCATCATTATCTTTTTCAAAATAAGCATTTTTAAATAAAGGTCTTAACTTATTAAATTCAGCATAACAATGCTTCTCTAATGATTCACCTATCATTTTAGTTGATTGCTTTGCTTTTAAATCTTTATAATACGCAATCATTTCATCTTTAGTTTTCAATTTGTTTTCATAATTGTCCTTTAGAGATTGTTCTTTTAATTTATATTCTTTACCATCTAGTTCGATTTTATTTTTTAAATCAGTTATATTTTTTTCCTTTTGACTTACTATCTCATCTATTTTTGATTTATGAATAGTATCATTATATTTTATATCTTGTTCTAATTTTGAAATTGTCAAATTTAATTTATTTATTTCATCTTTATATTGATTTTCAGTATTAATTTTTGTATTTGTTAAAATTGATGATTGTAATTCATCTTTAGTTTTTAGTTCATTTTTTAATTTTAGAATTTCTAAGTTTAAACTATTTATTTTTTCATTCATAGTTTTATCTATTTCATTTTTTGCGATTGTAATAGCAGATTTTTTTTCATTTTCAAATTGTTGCTCACGATTTTTAAGTTCGCTATAAAACTCCTGATCTCTAATTTGTTTTAAAATTGAATTATAGTTTTGTTCATCTATTTTAAACATTGAACCACATTTTGGACATTTAATTTCATTCATATTTTACACCTCACATTTTAAAAATTATTTTTAACTTTGTTATTTAAACTAAGAAAATTGTATCATTTTAATTTATTTTTAGCAATAAAAAAAGCCTTTATTGGCTTAAATTTTAATCTAATTTAATAACGCTTAATTTAGCATTAGTAGTACCATCAAAAATTAAATCAGTTTCTTGCTCTGATGTTATTACCAATGTTACTTCATCACCTTCAGCAAGTGAAAATAAAAGAGAACCGGTTACACTGCTGATAGAATTTACTTTCCCTTCACCCTTTATTGGGCTACCAGGCAATTTTGCGCCAGAAGCTTTAATACTAACAACATAATTAGTATCTACCGATGTTGCAGAATTCAAAAAATAACTAATTTAATATAACCCCCATTTTCTTATTTCAATCGCATAAGAACTGTCATACTCTGTAAAAATTGCAGGACCAGTTTTTTCAAGTGGAATAATTATATCTGTACCGGCTGTAATTTTAAATCTTTGAGTGGAATCTGAATATCTTACGCCATATGCTCCAACTCCATTAGGATCACCTTTAGCTCCTTGTATCCCTTGTGGTCAAGTTTCTCCTTTTGATCCGGTTGGACCTTGAATATAACAATATTTGATATTTTTATTGGCTTCCTCTATAATTTTTTTGCCTTTTCATAACTATTATTGCAAGAGCATTCATGTTCATTATTCATATGTATTACTCTCCCAATATATTTATGTTAAATAAAAATTTTTTCTTCTACTTTTAATAAATTTTGCCTTTTCATTTAAAATAAATCCTATAACTATAAATAACATAAACATATTTTTATATTTTTCAAAATTTTAATTTATGCTTATTTATTAGTATTTTTACACTTAAAAAGTACTGAATTATATTATTCCAGTACTTTTATTTAATATATAAAGTTTTCTATTTTTTATTATAATATATAATTAAAAAATTGTTTTGATTATTCTTTAACGATGACAACTAGCTATCACATTAAAAAAAGTGATAATATCATTTTTTTCTCTTCTTCATCAACCCTAATATGTTTTGATATAAATTTATTAATTGATTCTTTAATAGTCAAATCTTTATCAAAATATTTTTGATAAAGATTAATATCATATATTAATCCATTATTTTTTCTTTCTATTTCAAAAAACTCTATAATTTTTCTTAACAAATAAAAATCAATATCACTATTATTCATAAATAATAATTCATGTATCAATTTGTTAATTTTATTATAATTCCAATTTACAATAAGATTTTGTTTTTCTTCATAATTTATTTCTTTATTTTTAAAAAAAATTAATAAATCGTTTATGTCATTAATATAATAATTACCTGGATCGACTAAGTATAATTTACCATTATAAACAGTATTGGACTTATTTATATCTATTAGTCTTACACATAATTTATTAAGAATATCAATATCCTGTTTTATAATCATTAGTTCATTTAATAAATTTGCCATTTTATCGCTATAAATATCTTTTTCACCTTTTATATACATCATAGTATAACCAATTAATTCTTTATTACTAAATATTAATGATTCAGGCATTAAAATTCTTGATGTTCTTATAGATGATAAATATTTTAATTCTTTTGCATTTTTATGTTCAAGTTTATAATTCTTTTTAAATATTTTGTAAACATAATTTTCGTCGTTATATACAGTCATTTCAGAACCTTTTTGACTTAGTAGATGTAGAGATTGCATATCTATTAATTTTTTATCTTTCTCACAAATAACTTCCATCTATATTACCTCGATAAATATTGTTTAATATTACTTATTTTACTATATATGTCATACCAACTATAACATCTAATAATATTATTTCCAACACAATTTTTGTTATATCCTGCGTGATAACATATAACTGGAATTTTCTTTGATATTTTGTTTATATTAGCAGGTTTATCTTCTATCATTATATCAATATTATTTTCTAGACATATACTAAGTTTATCTTCTGGACTAAATATTATTTTGTCATACTCAATTTCATTTCTTTTTAACCATTCTAAAACAATATTTCTATTTTCTTCTATACTCATCACACTAGCTGAATGAGATAAGAAGCTACCTCTTGCAGTAATAATATAAATTTCATTACCATCATGTTTTAATTTCTTTATTACTTCACTAGCAAATTTTCTCACATCAACATTTATGGAATAATCCTTAAAATAATAATTCCAAAACTCATCATCTAATTTACTATCAACTTTAAATATATCAGTTGTTTCATAACCTTCATTATTTATTATTTCTTTTCCATACCTTTCAAAGTAAAACTTACTTCCATAATCTAATTGCCACTGTTCTATATCTGTTAATACACCATCTATATCTATTCCTATTCTCATATAACACCCCTTATCAGCAACTATATTGAGTATATCATAAAATTCTGTTTTATTTTCTTTAACTTGTATCTTTTTTGCTTATTCTTTCATTTTTTTATTTTTTTATTCTATCCAACTGTATGAATATTGCTAGTAAACGTAGAATCATATGTCCAATTTATTAAATCAGATGATATTAATTTAACTTTCGTTGTTGATGAATCCCCCTGACTTAAAGTTATAATATATTCATTGTCTTTTTTTTCTATAAAATCTATATTACTAATATAAACCACTTCTTTGGGAATTTTATGTGCATATTCAACCCTTTCCCAAAAATTTCCTTTATCTTTTGTTATGTACATATATGGAAATTCATTTTCCTGGTTATTATTAAGTAAAACAATTCCATTGTTTTCATCATACATTATAAAATCTATCAATGTTTTATTTGTACAATTTTCAGGCAAATCAATACTTTCCCAATCCTTACCACTGTTTTTAGTCAAATATGCCTTTTTAAATTCACCACTTCCCATAGTCCAATCTGTACCTAATGCAACATATCCAAAATTTTGATCATTAAAACCAACAATTCTATGTGTTATATCCTTATACATATCATTATTAATGATATCAAAGTTTTTTTCACTCCAAGTAATACCATTATCAGTAGATATCTTTAACTTTGGTTGTTCCCCATAAAAATATGCGATAGGAATTAATTCATTTACAGAAATAAACCAACTACTGTTTTGAAGTGATATATCTCTATAAAAATTTAGTGTTTCTTTTACTTGATCAGATGACAAATCAGTTTCAATCCAATTATTTCCATAATCTCTCGTAAAAAGTAATTGATTTTTACCATTTATATAATAATCAGTTTCCATTGTATAATCTATTCTTTTGATATCACTATCTACATTATCAAATATATATTTATACATTTCATCAGCAGTAACACTACTGCCATCACTAAGTGTAATAACCAAGTAAATACCAGGTGTTATAGTACCACCTTTGCCCGCTTCATAATCATCTAAAGTCAATGCTTTAATTTTCTTATTATCTCTCATATCAAATACATTAGTTACTTCTGAAAATTTCTGATTAGATTGAATTGAAACTTCATAAAACCTTAAGTTACTTAATTTTATTTGTTCTCTAAAAGGAATTTTTTTAATTTGGTTACTTAAATACTTAATGTTTAAACTTTTAAAGTATTCTCTAACTAACATTTTATTGATTGTGCAATCACTTACAGTTTTACAATTCTCTTTTCTTTCATAGCCAAATTCTAAATTTTTATCTTTATAGTTATAATAACCGCTACCAACATAATTATAATCATTATCAAAATAATTAACTGTCATATCAATTCTTTTTATATTTCCTTTTTTGTTTAACTTAATACTTAAGAACGCTATATTAGAGTTTAAATTTTTCACTTCTTCAGTCTTAGACATAATACTTATAAATTCGTCTAATCCATCTTTCTCTAAGTTAGAAGTACCAAATATTCCAATTTCATAATGATTATTTCCTTGTTTTATTATTGATGGATGATAATATTTATATCTTATGATAAGTACTAAAAACATAATTATAAAAATAGATATTGTTGTAATAGAGATTTTCTTTACTTTTCTTTTTGTTTCATTTTTCTTTTGTATTCTATTTTCTTCTATTATTGCAATAGCCTTATCTATTTCCTCTTGAATATTTATTTTTTTATTTTTTCCTCGCTCTCCAAATAGTATTTCAGAAACATCAACATTAAGTTCCAATGCCAGTTTTTCTAAAATTTTAATATCTGGCAAACTAAGTCCACGTTCCCATTTACTTACTGCTTTATCAGTTACAAATAATCTTTCTCCAAGTTCTTGTTGAGTCAATCCTTTTTCTTTTCTAAGAGACGCAATAAATTTACCAATTTTATTATTGTCCATAATCTCTCACCTCACAATAATTATACTACAATATTACTAATTCAGTTCTCGACTAATAGTTTACCTATTATTTTTTTATTAAAAATTACTTTAGTTTTTATTTACATTATCTTAATATTGGCCACTTAAATAATGTATTATTTGTATTGCATCTTTTCCCTATATTTTTTCAAATATTATTCTTAAATTTTTCTACACCTCATATTTTTGTAATACAATTTATTTCTATTTTTTCAATTCTACTTACTATTAAAAAACACCTAATATCATTAAATATCCGGATGTTTGTAAAATCGTACTTTTTCAAATATATTATTTTTTATGCAATCCTAAATCATCACATATAATGTTTTTAGAACCTTTAACTTTTTTACATGATAAGATAATTGCTTCGTCATACTTATCTTCTATCCTCAAATCATCGATGTTATAAGTGACATAATATGTAGTGTCTTTAATTGATTTGAAAAAGGCTGCTTTTCCATTTATACACAATGCGTCCTTTTCAATTTTATTATAATAACAACCATTAATTCCTAAAAAATTTATTCCAATTGAACTAAACCAATTTAATTTATATCCAATAAGTAGAGGAACTGCAAGAAAAATAATTATTGATAAAACGCATGTTATAACACTATTATTACTATTTTCTTCCACATTTTTATCAGTTTGTTATATGTCAGTTACATCATCATACTTTATTTTCTCTTCTGATATACTGCTATCACCATTTATAATTTTTGATACATCTCTTATTTTGTCATTACTTATGATTATTTTATCTTTTTTCCCATTATAAATAAAATTTAAAGTAGTTGACATTCCATTATTATCTTTCTTACTAATATATTTAAATTAAAAATCTTTCATATTATCTACATAAATATAACAAATATTATATATATCATTAAAAAACTTTAATTAAGTTATCACTAAAAAATTAAAATGCCACATTGAACTGAACCCCAAAAGTTGGACAGTTTATTAATAGTTTCTAATTAG
>OLHA01000478.1_pt1 | contig 23499 bp, 18 predicted proteins | sample 1605961 | NCBI WGS metagenome assembly OLHA01 (sample SAMN03283288) | human gut metagenome | biome: human-associated habitat; material: feces | host: Homo sapiens | place: Peru | collected 2012
GACGGAGCCTCCGAGGCCGTGGAGTACACCTACGGCAGGACCGGCAATGGAGAGCACGTGGTCGGCAGGAACCTGGAGATCGGCGGCGGGACCAATGGCATGGAGATCGCAAGGCCTGGCAGTTCATTAATGACTGTCAGGCCTTTATATTCATTCCGAAGCTACTACTCGCTGTAGTCGCCGTAGGTAAGTTCTCCTTTGTAGGAACCCTGGAAGAAAGTCTCGTTGTTGTCGTCACGAAACTTGAAGTCAATCGTGTAGATCTTGTCATTCTCATTTGTGATCCTCACCAGACCGACATTGGCGGCATAGACCGGCTCCCAGTCAAGTGCGTACCATGTTCCCAAGGGAGCAGAGCCTTCGGTGAACCCAGGAACCACCGTGAACGGCTGGAAATGAGCGTTGTCAGCAGCATACATCACCTTGTATGTACCGGATGGTATGGCCGTGGTGTAGCTGGATGCCGTGTTGAGGTCAAGCATCAGCATCTCACCCGTTCCATCATAGTTCTCAAAGTCCATGGTCTTGTCTCCCAGATAGATGGTCCAACCTGAATAGTCTGTGTCGGTCTTGCCGTAGATCTTTGTTCCGTAGTAGTCAAGAGTGCCGTGTGAAAGGTTCTTCATCTCGACAACCTTATAGTTTGCATAATCCTTGGAATAATCCTCGACAGGGACAGAGCCTGAATATGTGAAAGAGTATGCCTTGCCGCCGGCTTTGACATAAGCGGAGACAACATATTCACTGTTTACTGTCTTGACTGAAACCGCTCCTTCGCTGACAACCAGATAGTTTCCTTCAACCTCGCTATCATAGACAAATGTCCCCTGAAGGCCTTCTGTGCCGAAATCCTCTCCTTTGGCAAAAGTATATTCAGGCATTTCTCCAGATTCATCAACGGAATACGAGCCGGCCGTGACGGACTTGTCTCCAGATTTGGGAGCGTTCAATTCAAGGAAAAGTGCCGTTCCCTTGCCGGAGAAGGCACCGTCCGCAAACACAACGCTGCCCGAGGTGAAGTAAGTCCAGGAGTTGTCGGTTCCGGCCATGTAATAGTCTCCGTAGAAGAAGCCCTTGGCTGAGTTGAAGGCTGTGAACTCTGTAGGGTAGCCTTCCGGCACAACGGTCACGCTGCACTCCGATGTCAGTGTTCCTCCCTGCACGGTCGCCGTGATGACTGCGTCACCTGCGGCCACGGCCTTGATTTCCGAGCCGGAGACAGTCACAACAGCCTCATCGCTCGAAGCCAGGATGTAAGTCTTGTCCGTAGCATCATCCGGAGTGATTGTCAACTCCGGCGTGAGAGTCAGCCCCACAGAAAGTGTCAAAGAAGTTTCATTGAAGGCAATCTTCTCGACCGAAATCGTCTTGTCTTCCTTTTCGCATGACACAAAAGTCAATGCGAGCGCGCCTGCAAGCAGGCACGAAACAGTTTTGATAAGTTGCATAACACTTAAAGTTATTTGTTAAATTCAAAATAAAGTTAACCACTTTGGGCGACATTGCCAATAAATTTTTGCGGATTATGATTTTATCGATATCTTTGTGTCCGACAATTTTGTCGAACAAATTTGTCGGACACCTTTGTCCAACATTAAGAAGCTGTTTTGAATTGTTTGTTTGAAGGGTTGAGAGTGAAAAACTTCAGTTTCGACCGCTTCTTCCCAAGGAAGATAGCGGTGTTGTCTGACTGAAGAAACGGGAAGAAAATGAAGATTTTTTCACCTCAAAGAACATTTCAAACAATCCAAAATATCTTCTAATGTCTAAATGAATACTTGATCGGCAAAATTGTCATAAAATAGTACTGATGCGTTAATAATTATCAAATAAGGAACATGAAATAATAAGTTGCTTCAGATTAAGAGAAGATTTTCGAGGATAGATCTTTTTTTGAAGAAGGAGTGTGCCGGTGGCACATGACTGATGAGAAAAGAAATCTAGACCGAAAAGATTCCTTAAAATGATGCAGGTTATTTTTTGAATGTTACTAAATCCAGAGGAAGCCCCAATAGAACCAATCCAGCACAGATACCATATACAGTACCGTCTTCATCAAGACCTCCACCTACGGCAGAACCGACAAGCCATCCTAAAGCGAATCCAGCACCAACACCGATCATAATGGAGCCTGTGGTCTCAAATAAGCGTCCAGATTTGTATCGACGGTAATCTTCAGGTGATAAATATCGGCTGGCATCAATGCGGACACCATTTATACTAACGTCTCCCCGCCAACTATTGTATGTCATCTGACCATCAATAAGACTCTCGGATATGTCGTCATTCGCTCTGAAAACTTCTTTCTGACCATTCTCATATGCAATGGAATACACATCTGATTTCGGCGAGGCATAAATCACATCAACGTGTTTGTCCACATCCAAATAACGAATATAATAGAGGCAACAATTTGTTTAACCAACTAAAACTACTATCTTTATGGCTGTTAATGGACAGAATTTATTGTCAAGTGCACTGGACTTGCCCAAGAGTATGTGGAAGCGCTTGCGCAACAATAGAAGTAATATGACAAGCAAGGATTACAGGGATTTCGCGGTGGAGCAGATGGGGCTGCTTGAGGGGATTTGCACGAAGCCGATGATGGGAGAGTTTCTGCTGTACTGGCAGGGGAAATATTTCGGAGGAATCTACGACAATAGGGTTCTGGTCAAGAAGACCAAGACCAACGAGAGATTCGGGATGCCGGAGGCGATTCCTTACGAGGGGGCCAAGGCGATGTATCAAGTCAACATCGACAACCGGGAGGAAGTGGCGGAGGTCATCAAGGCTACCTGCGAGGGACTGAAATAGACCGCTGCACAAAAATTGCTGACGGAAAGTTTAACGATTATATTATTAACGAATATTCAGGAATATGTTGGAGATAGGTACAAAGGCACCGGAGTTCGTTGGTGTGGATGAGAATGGCAACGAGGTAAGTCTCAATGATTTCAAGGGAAAGAAGCTTGTGCTTTACTTCTACCCGAAGGACAGCACTCCGGGATGCACGGCGGAGGCTTGCGACCTGCGGGACAACTACCATCGGTATCTTGCGCTTGGGTATCAGGTGCTTGGTGTCAGCAAGGACTCACAGGCCTCGCACCGGAAATTCATAGAGAAATATTCTCTGCCGTTTCATCTGGTGAGCGATCCGGAGTGCGCCATTCTGAAAGCTTACGAGGCTTGGGGGCTCAAGAAGCTCTACGGAAAGGAGTCATACGGGACATTGAGGACTACCTATGTGATCGATGAGGACGGAATCATCATCGATGCCATCGGAAAAGTCAACACCAAGGATCATACTACGCAGATTCTCGGTTCGGAGAAATAGCCTACATCACCTCGACGCCGGCGAAGGAGCATTCGGCGATGATGAGGATGGTGTGGGAGCCTGACTGCTGACGGAGGCGGTCGGCGGTCTTGTCGTTCACGCCACCGAAGGCGGAATTGGAACGGACATCGACATTGACATCTTTTGGGACGTATATTCCAACACCTGCAAAACTTGCCTTCACCCGAACCTCCACATCTTCATTGAATATGGCGTTGCGGAGATCCAAGCGGACTGAGCCGAAAGAGGCTTCTATGTCCGCCCCGTCAAACTCCTCAGCCTCGACACGATGATTCTGCTCGCCAAAAGCCGATGAGATCTTCAGGATATTCCTTCCATCGCGGGAGATGATCGAGCAACCTCCTCTGGAGTCGTGGCAGTTCCAACTCTCCGGACGGCCGCTCTTGGAAAAAATCAACATAATGCCGAAAGCGATGAATATGATCGCGAGGCACAGTTTCCAGAACACCGACCAGTCAATATAGCCTTGCGCTTGAAGCAGCAGTATCGCTCCGAGGGCTATGCCGCTGAAAGATCCCCAGTTAGGATGGGCGATCAGGTGTGCGGTGCAAGGCAGAATAATAAGGAGTGTCCACCAACCACGGAAGAATATGTCGAAGCCTATCACTCCGGTGACATTCAGAATCCACAGCACGCCTATCGCGGCTATGGAGAATCCCAAAAACAGTTTCGCTAACTTTTCCATACATTAAAATTAGAAGCTGTTTTGAATTGTTTGTTTGAAGGTTTGAAAGTGAAAAACTTCAGTTTCGACCGCTTCTTCCAAGGAAGATAGCGGTGCTATCTGACTGAAGAAGCGGGAAGAAAATGAAGATTTTTCACCTCAAAGAACATTTCAAACAATTCAAAACAGCTTCTTAATAATTCTTATCTGAATCACAGTGGCAAAGGTACTACGGAAAACTCTTGTGGCTATGGGTGTGACAAGGACAAAAGGTACATAGTAATTACCTAATGTTCAAGAACATAACAGTCAAGACTATGGACAATGAGGTACTTCGACAAGCTCAGTGAGCGGATAAGAATATATTTTTGTTACTTGAAAGATGAATATTCCGTTACCTTCGTTCAGATAATTCCTTACGAAACGCTTTCAGCACGATGTGACCTGGAAACACTTGCGTTTGGTCTTCGGCTGAAAAACTCGTACTTGGAGTGAGGACTTTTTCAGGCGAAACCTCATCTCGGCTATCTCAGAGGCATTGGACCATGAAGGAGTTCTGTAAAAATCAGTGGTGACAATCAAATCCAGTTAGTTCTGAGTCCAGCAGTCACTCGCCAAACAATCAGAACGTGGCGATGAACTCGTCGATGGAGGTGCCTTCCGGAAGGGCGGAGGAGACACGGGCCTTGAGGCGCTGCTTGCCTTTCGTGACGGAGGTCGGGGATATTCCCATCATGGCAGCCATCTGTTTGCCGGAAAAACCGAAGCGGAGCAGGACGGCGATGCGCAGCTCAGCGGCGGTAAGACCCGGAAACGAAGACTTCAGACGCTCGGTGAAACGGTTGCAGACATCATCCAGAATCTTCTCCAGCCTTCCCCACTCGGCATCGGACAGATAGCGCGGGTTCTGCTGGAGCGACATCACCAGCTTGTCCTTGAACATCAGCACCGAACGCAACTCGCTGCGCTCCGACTCGCTCTCGTGAAGCAATGTCTTGCTCTCCCCTATCTCGCTGTCTTTCCGCTCGATGGCCTCATCACGGTTCCTCAGACGCCTCCTGAACATACGTACGATCAAGTACAACGCCACAATCAGGGACAACACCGCAGCCACAGCAGTGCCTAAAATACGGCTTCTCGACGAACGGATGTCCGCCTTCCCGGCCTCTACACTGTTCTCGATGATCCTGTCGTTCTGCTGAGACGCTTCCAGCTGGCTCTTGATCTCATTATGGATGGTCAGATACTTGACTGCATTCTCTTTATCATCAAGCAGATCGCGATAGACAATGTAAGAAAGCTGTGAACCTGAAAGCTTCGCTATCAGATCCGAAGCCTCCATCTCCTTTGCGGCATAGAACAAAGCCGAATCAGGAATATTCATTTTACGGAAAGCATCCGCAAGGACAGCGTAACGCACACGGGCCTTTCTTTTTCCTTCCCTGAAAAGCCTTTCCTGCGCGCGGACAGCGGTCGAGGCGCATTCCAAAGCCTTATCGAATTGACCGTTACGGCTGTAGCACGCTCCGAGATTGTAAAGAGCACGGGCATAGTCATTATCATCTCCCTTGGAGATCTCCGCCGCGCGGTTGGCATATTCAATGGCCTCCGAATAGTCCTTGTTCTCGTCTCCAAGGAACAACGCACGGTGCGACAGATTGATCAGTGCCGTCACCTGAAACGCCAGCGAGCCCGCCTTCTCAGCCTCCTCCAGACCTTTCTCCAGATATGACAAAGACGCGTCATACCACTTGCGGTCATTAAGCACGACAGCGTAGCGCAGGTTAACCATCGCCGCAAGCATATGATTGCCAGAGCCTTTAACTTCTTTTGTGGCGAGAAGCAGATCATTGGCCCAATCCGCCTGGTTCCCCGATTTGTTGTCCTCGCGGACGACCGCCCTAAGATAATACGCCTGCGCCTTCCGGTCACGGTTGCCGTATTTCAGGAAATAATCAACCCCGACATTCATCATCCCCTCGTCAATCCCTGGCTTGTAGGCGTTGTACTCCGCGAATGTCCTCAACAGACAGTAGGACGCATAGAGATAGCGGCCGGAGGACTCCGAATAGGAAGCGGAATCCAGAATGATCAAAGAACTGTCAGGCCGGGAGTCCAAAAGACCCTCAGCCCGACTTAAATCCTCAGGGAGTCTGGCTCCACGGCCGCACGAAGAGGCCAGACAAGCACAGACAATGAATATAATCGCAGGAAACTTTCTCACCATAACTTTCACAGGCATGCGGTCTTCCGCTGGTTGGTCCAACCGGCGTTTGCCTGAACACAAAGTTAGGAATTTTGCGGGAATATTCCTATTTCCCGCCAAGGCCCTTGCCGCCGCCGATTCGGGAGGCTTCGTCGATGCTGCCGACTTTGCGGGCGCGGGTCTGCTGGGCTTTGCCGAAGCGCCAGGTAAGGCCGATGTGAGCGACCTGGGAGTAATATTTCTGACCTATGAACGAGCTGTTCACATCACCGAGCACGGTGCTGGAGCGGAAGCCAAGGCAATCCAGGTTGGTGCAGGAGCTGCGGAGGACATCGTCCAGATTGAGAGAGAGGACCAGACGGTTGTCAAGCATCGTCTTCTTCACACCTATATTCATAGAATAAAGATCGTGCAGTCTGAAATAGCCGTAGGCGATCGGAGAGCGGTAGAAACCGTCCAGCTGCACTTTCCAGTCTTTCGGGAGGTTGAATGTGAAGCAGGTGTAGCAGGAAAGGGTGAATGAATCGTTGCCTTCCCGGTCGGCGGCCTTGGCGGACGAATATAGTCCGGTGGTGCTGAACGTCCAGGCAAGCCACTTGGCCAGAGGCAGTTCTGTCACATTGAATGTCAGAGCGGTCATATTCTGCCTGCCATAGTTGGTCCAGATCAGAAGCTGGTCGCCGTTCTCCTTGAGTTCAGGAAGCTGCGAGAACATTCCGCTCGTGTGGCTGAACGACGCGGCGAGCGAGAAGTGCTGGCCGAATCCGGCGCTGAGCGAAGCCTCGTCTGAATATGCAGGGCGCAGATCCGGGTCGCCGACATTGTAGGTGTGCGCATCGATGTAGTTCTCAACCGGGTTCAGGGCCATATAGTTAGGGCGTTGGATTCTCCTTGTGTAGGAAAGCGCGAACCTAAGGCTGGCGGACGGGTTGAATCCCACGAACGCTGTCGGGAACAGGTCAAAGTAGCTGCTACGGCTCTCGTCCCCGGCCGAGATCCAATCCCCGAACGAGTTGGTATATTCACCCCTCAATCCGGCCTTGGCGGTCCATTTCGGGCCGAACTGCGCGGCAAGGGACAGGTAGGCGGCGCCGATGTTCTCACGGTACTTGAAACGGGTCTCGGCATCACTGGCTGAAGGGCCGGTCTCGGTCCTCAGGGTCGTGTTGTCAGTCTTGGAAAGAGCCCACTTCGCTCCGGCCTCCAACCTTGCGAAGTTGAACACGGTCCCCTCATAGTCAGCTTTCGCGGACCAGATGTTCACCTTGTTGTCGGAGTCGATGTACCTTGTGGAAGGGATCCACTCCGAAGCACCCATATTCCTCGTGAAAGTCTTCTGGTCATTTCCTGTCCAGTCGGCATTGTGGTAATAGTCCATATTGACGGTGATCTCGGAATTGGTCGCCTCGTTGAATATGTGGGTGAAGTTCAGATTGCCGTTGGTCTGGCGGCTCTTGTCCTCGTTCCACGTCGCGGACTCGGCACGCTCAAGTTCCTTGTCACCAAGCGTCTGCGTGGTGACATTGTGGTCTCTGTCGGACTTCATTATGTTGCGGGAGCTCGGCATATTCACGATGAATCCCAAGGTGTTTTTCTTGTCGATGAACCAGTCGTTGCCGAAACGCACCTGACGGTTGCGGTACCTGTCCTTCTGGAGGGACCGGGCAAGAATCCGGAACGGAACCCCGTCCCGCGTCAGTTTGTTGTCGATGTTCATATCTATGTCCATATCATAGATTCCCTGATAGGCAGAGACGAATGTGTTTGTCTTGGCCGTCCTGTAGCTTAGGCTTCCGTTGACGTTCTCCCTCATAAGGAAGCGGCCGGTCTCTCCGAAGTACATTCCTCCGTCATCGGTTCCGATCTCGCCGTTGAGCCCGGACAAGGCGTTGCGCTTCGTCTTGATGTTGATGATACCTCCCTGTCCCTCAGCGTCATACTTGGCGGAAGGATGCTCCATCAGCTCAAACTTGTCGATCGAGGATCCCGAGGTTGACCTCAACAAGGCCTCCAGTCCTTTCCCGTCAAGATAGGACGGACGGCCGTCGATCCAGACCTGAACCTTTTTTCCGTTCAACGTCACGTTACCATCTTTGTCGATAGTCACACCAGGAGCCTTCCTGATGAGGTCCAGGGCATTGCTTCCCTGCGCGAACGCGCTTTGCGAGACGTTCATCACAAGCTTGTCAATCTTCATCTCGACCAGTTTCACACGTTCGGTGACGGTCGCGCCGGCTATCATCTGAGTGTCCTCGGACATATTCAAAGGCTCGATCTCATTCAGGCCGGTAACGACATTCACATTTTTGTAACTATCCTTGTAACCGATAAGCGAAGCCTTTATAATATATTCACCGGGCGCGGCCTGAAGGGAATACGCTCCCTTGTCATCGCAAGTGGCGCCGGCGGCCAGCGTACTGTCCGGTCTCATAAGGGCGACTGTAGTCCATCCGAGAGGCTCGCCGGTGGCCTTGTCCAGCACCGTACCTTTTATCTCGGAAACATTCTGGCGGGCGGCGGAGGCGTTTGCTCCACCGATGACCAGCATCGCAGCAATCAGCAATAATCTAAATCTTCTCATTTTCTTCTTCAATTTTTCACGGTGCGAAGTTACGGCGGGAATCCATAATATATCACATCCAAGGCGGACAGATAAAATCACCAAATAATTGAATATCTGAATATTGAATATGGACAATATGGACAAACGCAATCACCGCCCCTGCTTTGTGGTCTCTTGCCAGACATAACAGACCTCACAAGAGGCGGAACATTATGAACAATGAAATATTCATTCTGCGAATATTTTTCCATTCGTCCCTATTGCACATTTTTCAAAATTTTCCGAAATTGTGTACACTTTAACGAAGTTAATAACACAACAACTTATGACCCGGAGAAAACTTCTCATCTGGATCCTATGCCTGCTATCATTATGGCAGGCCGGAACATCAAGCCCTTTGCTCGCCGGCCCGGCGTACCCGGGACTCATCACTGTGAAACAAAGCGACGGCAGTGAAATCAGAGTCCGTGTGCACGGAGACGAGTTCCGCAATTATGTAACCTCGGAGGAAGGCTACACCCTCGCCGCGGACGCGGACGGAGACTGGGCTTTCGCAAAACTTGACGCCAACGGACTTCTGGTCCCGACATCCGTCAAGGCCAAGAATGCCAGCCGTTTGACCGACTCGGAACGCAGGATTCTTGGCACCTCACTGCGGAAAAACCTGCGACCGCTGCGGATGACCGGCCTGCAAATGAGGCTAAAGGCCGCGCGGACATATTCATTGGCAACCCGCGCCGCGGATGCCGGGGATTGCATTCCTCCGCTTCTGGGAGGCACCACTTGGAAGCCGGTCGGGAACAAGAAAGTGCTGGTGCTCCTCGCTGAATATCCTGACCTTCCTTTCACTAACGGAAGCAATGAGGCGTTCGACAACTTATTGAATTCCAAGAACTACACAAAAGGTGGGGCGACCGGAAGCGTCTGGCAGTACTACTATGACAACTCCAACGGACAGTTCAATCCGGAGTTCACGGTGGCCGGGCCGTACAGACTCTCCAAGAACAGGGCATATTACAAGGACAGACCGGAGGAGATGGTCGCCGAAGTAGCCCGTCTTGCCGACAATGATTTGGATTTCAGCCAGTTCGCGGAGAACGGGGTGGCGCACGACATATTCGTGTTCTATTCCGGGGGAGCGGAAAGCACCGGTGACCCGAACGGAATCTGGCCGCACAGGAGCGGGCTGAAGAACCTGACGCTTGACGGGGTCACGATTCCGGGCTACGCTTGCAGCTCCGAGCTGGAGCCAGGATCTGCGGGAAACAACACACTCGCCGCCATCGGATCGTTCTGCCACGAGTTCGGGCATATTCTCGGATGGCCGGACCTCTACGACACGGTAAACGGCAACGACACGAAATGCGACCTGCCGGGCTGCTTCTCGCTTATGGCCTACGGAACCTACAACAACAGCAGCCGCACTCCCCCGGCGCTCAGCATCCTCGAAAGGTGGATGATGGGTTGGTCGGAACCGGAAATTCTGGAGACGAGCGGGGAATATTCATTGCCGGCGATCACGGAAGGCAAGGGCTACCTCGTCAAGACCGAGGCGGACGAGGACTATTTCCTGCTGGAATGCCGAGGCGCGGGAAAGAACGAGTGGGACAAGAAGGAATATCTCGACTTCTACGGACAGGGCTCCGACTGGGGGCTTCTGATCTATCACGTCCGGAACGAGTACAACAGCTGGATGGGCAACGCCGTGAACATCGTCCACGGGAACGAGCACTACAAGATATTATATTCCAATCCTGCCTCCAGGAACAACTACCTGCCGCAGTATATTCCGGCGCATTGTTTCTTCCCGGGCGGGAAAAATGTGACCTCCATCCACAGCGACAGCCAGTCTAACTTTCTGGCCGCCAACGGCAAGAAGACAATGGTCGAGATCCCTTCGATCAGGCTGGACGCGGCGGATGGTTCCGTGAAATTATCTGTGACAGAGCGCAATGGCAACATCACGGATGTCAAGTCAAGCATATTCCAGCACGACATCATCCTGAGCTGGAAAGACGACCTCTCCTCCGGCTGGACTGTCGAATGGAAGGCCGAGGGTGAAGAGACGGAGTCAATCACCGGGCTCACATCCTCCGAGGTGCATATTCCTCTGCTGAAGGATGCCCAGGACTATGCGATCACCATCACGGGCAACAAGAACAGCAAGACTTCCCTGACCTTGAAGACCGAGAAATCCGGATCCGGCTTCCCGAGAATCCAACTCTCAAAGGCCAACCCGACATCGGAGGACAAGGTTCTGATGATGCTGGTTGACTGCGGCGAGATGGGCGGCATCCAATGGACTGTGGACGGAGCCAAGGCGGACGGCTACACCAATCTGCGCAAGGGTGAGCATTACGTGCAGGCTGTCCTGACAAAGACGGACGGGACCGTTGAATATTTCGCCAGGTACATAAATGTCATCCTATAATATTCATAGACAATGAAAATCGCATTCAGAATATTCACCACGCTTATTTTCTGCCTCCTCCTTTCCGCCTGCAACGGCAACAAGGAAGACAACAACCTCCGGGAGGAATTCTCAGTCGCGGAGGATTTGGGAATATACAAGGACGGCGCTCCGGTGCTCACTTTCCTCAAAAACAAGCACCAATACTACTGCAACCCGTCAGAGGGCGTCCTGAGGATAATCGACAACGAGGGGACACGTGATGTCACGGTGAAACTCAGCGGAGTGCCTTCCACATCCGGGACAGTCAGCGGGACCGTCTCCGGGAATATGGGAATCACAGGATTCAGTTTCAGCGAGCTGCGGATCCTCAAGATAGACAGCAGGACGGCCTGGCTCTGGTCGGACAAGGACAAGGCCGGATTCATCCTGCCGTCAGCCGGACTGCAAACCACAAAAGCCAACTAATAATCTCAATAATAAGAACGTATGAAAAGATTCTTTGTGTTCTTGTTTATGCTTCTGGCGACGTTCTCACTTGCGTCAGCCCAGACCATAGACATCAAAGGTACCGTCATCGACGAGAACGGAGAACCCGTCATCGGCGCGTCGGTGATGATCAAGGGAACCTTGAAAGGCGACATCACGGACGTGAGCGGCCGTTTCAGCCTTGGCGGAGTCAAAACGACAGACAAACTGGCCGTGTCCCGCATCGGAATGATTCCGGTGGAGGTCGATCCGCAGGCGGAGATGAGGATCACCCTGAAAACCGACCACGAGCAGCTCGACGAGGTTCTCGTCGTGGCTTTCGGCCAGCAGACCAAATCCTCCACAAACTCCTACAACCAATGCACCCCATCCGTGTTGAACTCACATCATCCCAGATGTTCAGATTCAACACCTACTTCTCCACCATCCAGACCCGCCAACTTGACAGTTATGGTGAATACATCGTTGCATCCGTCCGTCGCCTCGGTCTATCCACCTTCCGGATAATTCTGATTTTCACCGCCCTACGCATCCTCGAAACCGGTGACCTCTCCTCGCCCCTGACCTGTACGGAGCCTAACTTCCGTACAGCCCTGACTATCTGTGATGTCCTCATAGTCCACATCGACAAGGTTTTCAGCACCCTCCCGCAAGTCGAAGAACCCATATCCGCCACATCTGCAAACACACGCCAGCAGACTTTCTTCGACGCTCTCCCGGAAACCTTTGACCGCCAAACATATCAGAAACTCGCCGCCACTCTCGGCATCCCGGCCCCCTCCGCCGACAGGTACATCAAGAAGTGGATCGAAACTGGCAAGGTCGAGAAAATTGAGTATGGGAAGTATCAGAAGAAATAACAAATAAAGAACTATATTTGCAAAACAAAAAGACGACAAAATGAGTAAGTTAATAAATACAGACAGTGATTATAGCCTCTGGATAAATCAACTTGTTGAACGTTACCACAGTTGTCAAATCCGTGCGACTGTCAAGGCTTACGAAGAGTTGCTCAGATTCTATTGGTCAACTGGAGAAGACATCATAAAGAAGAAGGCCGAAAGCAGGTGGGGAGAAGGTGTTATCAACTCAATCAGTCAAGATCTGACTGCTGCGTTGCCTGGGGTCAAGGGACTGTCCCCGACTAATCTTGGCTATGCGAAAAGATTCTACTCTCTTTATTCTCAACTTGATACATTTTACCCACAACTTGTGGGTAAAACTGAATATGAACAACTGAAGTCAATCATCTTCCGCATCCCGTGGGGACATCAGCGTTATCTCATTGACAAATTCTACAATAACCCGAAAAGGGCATTCTACTATGTGCGACTGACACTTGAAAAAGGCTGGTCTCGTGCCGTTCTTTTGAACGCAATCGATCTTGATCTAAAAGAGCCGGAAGGAAAGGCTGTCACCAATTTCTCATTGACCCTCCCTGAAGGAGATCTTGCGCAGGAAATGACGAAAGACCCCTACCTGTTCGATTTTGCGGCTTTGACAAAGCCGTACAAGGAAGAGGAATTGAAGATGGCTTTGATGAAAAACATCGAACAGTTCCTTCTGGAACTCGGTACCGGATTCGCATTTATGGGACGAGAATACCGTCTTGTCGTAGGAAGCACAGAGCAATTCATTGATATGTTGTTTTACAACACAAGATTGCGTTGCTATGTCGTCATAGAAGTCAAGACCGTGAAATTCCAACCGGGTGACGTAGGACAGCTTGGTACGTATGTGTCTGCCGTCAATCATATTTTGAAGACCCCGGCAGACAATCCGACTATAGGATTGATTATCTGCAAGACAAAGGACAATGTCCTTGCCCAATATGCCCTTGAATCCAGTTCACAACCGATAGGAATCTCTGAATACGAACTGTCAAAGGTCTATCCGGCAGACTTCAAGAGCACTCTCCCAAGCATCGAAGACATAGAAAATGAGCTGAAAGGCAAGCAGTGAAAAATACGCAATAACGACAAAACTGACAGAATACGCAAAATGCGCAGTCTGTCAGTTAAATGCATGTTGTTGTCAAATTATTTCTCCACGTAGCAACTTGCGAATATATGTCCCCAAATTAACATCGTGCTCTCCCAATCCCAGTTTCTTTCGGATGTCGCTGCTGTTATTGAAGTGGCTCTTCAGTTGGATATATTCCCCGATTTCTTTTCCTTTCAGTCCCAATGCATACAGGCAGCAGTAGTTTATTTCCCATTCATTCAAGCCACGGCCTTCAAGATGCTTGATGAATTTGGGATGACTGCCGGCGAATGCCAACCGGGTGGAATACATGAAAACCTCCTTATTCGCGACAAGCTTCTCCATCTCTTGATTCACCTTTCTATCCATATCTCTGTTGTCGGTTATATACGCCAAAAAGAAGCGGTTAAGCAAGGTCAACCTTTCCAGCAGCGCGTTTTTCGCCGCCCCTTCAAGTTCATTACTACGTTCAAGGATCTCAGTCAGACTATCCCTTTCCTGCTCTATCTGATTATATAGCAGTCTGTATTTCTCCTTCTCTTGTTTCGCCAACTCGGATTCGACAGTTTTCACTTTCAATCTGTACCGGATTATGACGAGCAATGAAAGGAATATAATGATGACTCCTATGGCGGCCAGCACCCGGCGGTCACTCCGCTCTTTGTCCTGGATGTTCTTCAATTCCAACGAATGCCTTTCCTCTATAAACTCGATGCCGGCCTTTGACTTCTCGTAATCCAAAGAATCCGTCATCTTGACATATTTAAGATAGCCATCCAAGGCTTTTTCATATTCCCTTTTATGCTTATGAATATCCGCTAGCAGCGCATAATATCTAACTTGCTGCTGGGCATTGGGGATATTATTCACTCGTTTGATGGCTTCCATTGCCTGGGTCATATCTCCGATATTCAGGTAAGCGTAAGAAACCGAAAGCCAATCTATATAACTTGAGTCCACTGAGTCAAGATAAATGTCAAGAATTCGCCTGACCTCAGCAACCCGATCAGGCCTGTGGCTTGTTAGGAATATGATATAGTTTGAATAGAAATAGCCTTTTATCCACATGCTACATTCCGCAAGGTTATTTAGTCCTATTGTAATATAATGCTCAGCCTGTTCGACATCACCGATTATCGTGTAAACATTGATGATGCTGGCTATGCAATTAATGTAGCTGCTGGTCCTGCCGCATTCTTGGAAATAATTACCCGCCTCGTTGTAGGTCGAGATACATTTGTCCCATTCAAACACCTTGTTGTATATTCCACCTTGAGTGAACAGTATCCTCGCCTTAGTCAGTTTGTCATCTGATTCTTTTCCTTCCGACAACGCTGACACAAAACACTCCATAGCTAAGGCGTCATTTCCCTGATTCTGATAGATTCGTCCTTGGTAATAGTATGTACGCATTTTGTCGGTAGCCGATCCACCTTTGTTCTCGAAATAATCTATGGCCGGTTGCAGGACCTCGAAATCGGTCTTGTCAATGACATTCTTATCCAACGCCATGGAGTAGAGCAAAGCGTGTTTGGCTTTTTCCTCTTTGCCGGACAATTCGGAAGCATCCATTTGCTTCAGAACAGCTAGGGCACTGTCCGGCCTTTCCTCAATGTATGATTCCATTTGGGAAAGAGTCTCCCTGCAGTGCGAATGGCTATTGCAAGAGATCAAACAAATCGCAAGAATGATGACCGATAAATAATGCTTCATATTCATATATGTACTATTTTTTCATCAACTATTCTTAGTTAATTATCAGTCGATTGTAGGTAGAACTTGCTTCGTACAATACGGTAGAAATTAATCAGACAAATGCCTTTTATTCTTGACCGTTCGGCTGAATAAACAAGTATCCTGTCGCCCTTCGTACACTGCACTAGTTCCATTATGGCAATGCCGTTGTCAATAGAGTCCCTATTCCCAAGAATAGGTCTGCACCGTTTTCTTTCAACCAGATGTAAATGTACTTGTTTTTTATGATTTTCCCCAAAAATTATGTCTAAAAATTGCTAAAAATTGTCTTCTTGCCTGACTATGACTGTAAAAACGAGTCTTAAATCTATACTCTGCCTACTTATGCTAGTAAACTGTCAGCCTTGACAAGAGTTAAGAATTTCCAGATACTCATATTTAGACGTAGTCTGGGGCGCTTTTCTATAGTTTGACATAACACAGTGCACTGTGACTGTGAATACCTTCTATATGATTTGAATCTCCAATTAATGTCAACTATATTAACAATTGAGCATTGTTCTGGTTTCATCTGAAACGATAATGCTCTACGGTGAAACTATATACCCCCCACCATTGATAATCAATTAGTTATAAGTTGAAAATATGAAAAGATAAGTTCTTCGGTTAAACTATTTCAAGATAACTTTGCAATTGGAAACCAATAAAAATTTTAGCGATGAAAGCATTCGTTTTTACCATTCTTATGATTGCTGCAACAATGAATGTATCTACTTCTGAACAGCAAGGCACTAATGCACCCGAGTCTATTGGGATCGAAGTTTACGAGAAATCGACTCCGGGTACAAATCCACAGGAGAGAGGTCTATCATATTATGAAGTAGAGGCTCACTTATACTCTGATTCTAGAAAAGTAGAGGTCAACTTATTTAATATTGGCAATGCCTATGTGTCAATCGTAGATGCCAATGGAATGCTAGTGGATTCTATTGATGTTTCTACAGATATGCCAAGGACTGTTATGTTAAATGTGGCTGTCAGGGGAGGGCATTACTATCTGATTATTTCTTCGTCAGCTATATATGCAGAAGGACATTTTAGCCTATAGACATAATTGACCGGTAAATTATAGTTCAGACCGTCTGACCAAAGGAGTGGAAGCCGAAAAGCTTACGAGTAGGCATTACTACAATCAGAACAACATCATGAAGAAGTTGAAATTGTTCTCAATCGAAGAGATGTCCGTATTGGAAGCTCTTGATGTAAAAGGTGGAGCTGCCGAGCTTGCTGTAACGCAGAATGGCTGCCCTAACAATGTTGCGGGATGCGCTTGCGACATCATCATTACTCCTCCTCTTCCAAGTGTTCCTACTATCCCAACACTCAGGTAGTAAGGCCACAAATGTCGGTCGGGCTATCTGATTGATAGCCCGACCTTTTATATCAAAGAATCATGAAGACAAGTAAGTATAATTACATAATAGAGAGAGGTGGTGTCAGTTATTGGTATAATGGCATTGAACATACCTATTTTACACTACCGCTTGCCTTAGGCCGTAAGGTGAAAATGTTAATAGACACAGCAGAACAAATTGAATTATTGCCTGATGTGTTATCGGACAAGCTTGCATCTGGAGGATTTATAATATCCGATGAAGTAGATGAATTGGATGTAATTCGCACAAAGAATGAAGAACGAATAAATCAGAGAGATTATTTGTTGATTATTCTGCCAACGCTAAATTGCAATTTCAAGTGTTGGTATTGCATTCAAGATCATATTTCTTCGCGTATGTCTGTAGAAACTATGGATTCTATAAAAAGACATCTTGATTATATGATTGAGATAGAGGGTATCTCTTCTCTGCATATAGAATGGTTTGGTGGAGAACCATTCATGTTCTTCAAGCAAGTTATTGAGCCTATTTGCAGTTATGCTCAGAATAAATGTAAGCAAAATAATATTCCCTACATTACAAGTGCTACCACTAATGGATATTTCTTAGCACCTCAAATAATAGATGATATCAAAAGATTAGGATTTAAGAGATTCCATATAACATTAGATGGCCCCCAGAAGGAGCACGATAAGGTAAAGTTCCATAATAAGTGTAATTCAGCCTTTGAGCATGTCTTGAATAACATCAATAATATCTTAAGTAAAACGGAAGACATACAGATTATTCTACGAATAAACTACACTGATGAAAATCTTGATTATCAGATTGTAGATGATGTGAATCATATTATTTTGACTGACAACAGACATAGAATTCAGGTTAATCCCAAAAAAGTATGGCAAGAAGCGGTCTGTAAAGACCGATACAATAATGTAAATACATTGATGGATCTTTTCGAGGCAGCGGGATATAGAGTAAATAGATTGGATATAATCTGGGACTTCGTACCATGCTATGCTAATAGAAAATACTACAATGCTATCAACTATAATGGTGATGTCCTAAAATGTACAGCTTGCAATGATTTGTACGAAAAGTCGCCTCATGGCTCAATAACTCTTAATGGTTCTATCTTATGGGATGATAAATTCATTGCAAAATATGAGGCGAAATCATTTGAAAACCCGGTATGTCTCAGATGTAGATATCTTCCTATATGTATGGGTATATGTCCTCGTGATTATGGTAGTTCTTCTTATTGTAAATTCAATGGTATGGATATGAAAATAGAAGATGCGTTAGTAAATTACATTGAAGCGATGGATAGATTAAAGAAATAATCATCAATATTAAACTACCTCTGCAATGTTTTTTTATAACTATCTGAATATTAGTCTATAATGTAGCAGTAATCTGAAATGAATTAATTTATGTTGAAATATACTCTTTGTAATTTAACATCGAAATTAACTTGATTTTAACAATATGAGAAGAGCGTTGTGCATTTTAATCCTATCAAGCGTGTTTTTCTGCATTAGCCAAACCGCATACTCGCAAGAATATATTCGTGGTAAAGTCATAGACACGGAGGCGAATCCGATTGTCGCTGTGAACTGCGTCCTTTATAACCTGCCTGATTCAATCCTGATCACCGGAACGACAACGGACCTTGACGGCTCTTTTGAACTGAAAGTCAAAGAGGATAAAAAGTACCTGCTTCAAATCTCATTTGTCGGTTATGAGACATTAAATCGCGTTTGCTTTCCCGGTAATCTTGGAGAAATAGTTCTGAATGAGGACGCTTTGCCGCTCGATGAGGTGGTTGTCTCTCCTCAGATTCTGAACACTTTCGGAAACAAGGACCAATTGATGTTGAGTGGAAGCGCAAGGAAAGTCGGAAATAACGCACTGGATGCCATCGGATATCTGCCACAGTTTAAAACCAACGCTTCAAGCGGAGAGCTGGTCACGGTTGACAACAAGAGCATACTCGTGTTGATTGACGGTATGCGAAGACCCGCGCGTGACCTGATGCTGCTTAAAGCCGATGACATAAAGAATATTATCTTCTATAGCGACCCTCCCGCAAGGTATGCGCACGAGAATATCGGTGCGGTGATAGACGTGACGACAAAGAAGAAAGCCGACAGGCTCTACAGTCTGTACCTTGACACTAAAAACGGCGTCACAACCGGCTATGGCACAGATATGTTGTCAGTGGCCTATATGGATTCTTTGAATATGTTTACGGCGGCATACTTCATCGACTACCGCACTCTGAATGACAACCGTATGAACAACACATATTTCTATTCCGACAAGACGAATGAATATAGAGGCGTTTCCGGCGGTTACAAAGGACGATATCATATCGGCCAGATGGCGTACCAACGCTATCAGGGCAGGAATCTTTTCAATGCAAAGGTGGAATATCGCAAATCTCCCGGCAGACAGGAATATTCCCAGAAACTGATCGGCTCAGGCGAGCCCCCTTTGACCAACACCCGCAGGCTTGAGAGTGATTATTCGTCAGTTTCAGCTGATCTGTATTACACGCATCTATTCAATCAAAACAGGAGCGTCTCATTCAATGTGCTGAACACATATCATGAATCCGATTCTGATAATATGTTGTCAAGCGATGTCGGATGGTACTCGTTCAACAACCATATTGATAATAAATCATATTCATTGATAGCGGAGGCATTGTTCAGCGACAAGGTCTGGAACGGGAATTTCAATTTTGGGGCATACTACCAGTATAAAAATCTTGACCAGACATATAATTCCATTGAAAATTCCACTGTCAGGACTCATAAGGAATATGTTTACGCCGATTACAGCAATTCAGTCGGAATATTCTCGTACAATGCCGGTTTGGGGCTGGAGAACAATCATTATCTGACGGCGGCGAATGAAGTTCATAACTATCTGGTGTTCCGTCCGTCGCTTGCCTTGAACCTGCAATACAGCAAGCGTTCCGCGATGAGGCTGACGGCTTCTGTCAACTCATCCGTGCCGAATATAGGTGATCTGACAAACAGTGTCGTGACCATCGATGAGTGTTTCTTCGCACAAGGGAACACTGGCTTGAAACCCTATTATTACTATTATGCGAATCTGAGCTACAAGTACGCGTCTGAAGATGGCAAGCTATATCTCGCTCCGTCGGTGTCATATTCATATTACCCGGATAAGAATATGCCGGTGTTGTTTGCCGAAAGGGGAAATATCATAAGACGTATGGTAAGTGTCAATGATGTGCATAGTTTGCAGATGTCAATATCATTGAGTTACAAGCCAATCAAGTGGATTGCTTTCCAACCTTTCTACAATTATAAGCGCTTGGAATACAGTACTCCCAACCATCCTGTGAACCATAACCTTCATAATGCTGGCGTAAGTGTTCAGTTGCTGCCTGGGAATTGGCAGATTATATGGAACGCGAACCTTCCGATGACATCGGTTGACGGAGATGTTTACACCAAAACGGGATTCAACACGACAGCATCGGTCTTATACAAATTCAAATCAATGTCTGTGGGTTTGGAATATGTCCATAATCCAAACCCGACAAAGTCCTACGCTGACATAAACGGATTTCGATATTCGGAAGAGACCAAATGGAACAACTTCAGGAATCTCATTTCCGTGAAATTCACCTGTCACCTTTATAAAGGCAAGTCCCGTGGCCACGCCGGAAAACGCATCAGCAATGCTGACAATGATTCCGGGCTTACTGATTCAAACACAGCAAAATAATATTAGCCGTGAGATTTCATTTTATTAAACAATTAGATTCGATGCAATGCGGAGTCGCCTGTTTAGCGATGATTTGTAGGCATTATGGAAAGAGGTATAGTGTTGAAGATCTTTCACAACTTTGTCGTGCATCAACAGAAGGTGTATCATTACTTAGCATAAGTGAAAGCGGTGAGCAAATAGGATTCGATTCAATGTTTGGCAGGGCGTCAATAGAACAACTCATAAACATAGCGCAACCTTGTATATTGCATTGGAAACAAAACCACTTCGTTGTATTGTATCGGATTAAAAATGGAAAGAAATTCTATATCGCGGATCCAGGTAAAGGGTTGATCACATATTCATTGGAAGAATTTAAGAAGAATTGGCTAAGCACTATCTCCAATGGTAAGGAGCGCGGCATCGTTCTATTTTTACAACCAACCTCAGTGTTCTATGATAGAATCGATGAGCCGTTGGAGAACAAGAGAACATTTTCATTCCTGTTCGGATATATTAAGCAATATAAAAAGTACTTTGGACAGATAATCCTAGGATTATTTGTCGGTTGCATTTTACAATTGATATTCCCATTTCTTACACAGTCAATTGTTGATGTAGGCATTACTCACAAAGATGTAAACTTTATATGGTTGGTTCTTCTAGGACAGATAATGCTGACATTTAGCCGTGCAATAATAGACTTTGTACGCAGGTGGCTATTGCTCCATATAAGTATGCGTATCAATATTTCACTAGTCAGCGATTTCTTCATTAAACTATTAAAATTGCCGATGTCATTCTTTGATACTAAATTAATGGGTGACTTACTTCAACGTATGCAAGATCATAGTCGCGTAGAGAAATTCTTGACCAACCAGATGCTGAGTGTAATGTTTTCTATGTTAAGTTTTGCAATATTGGGTATAGTATTATTCATTTATGACAAACTAATATTTGTTGTATTTCTCACTGGTAGTATGGCGTATGGTGTTTGGGTCGCTTTTTTTCTTGATAAGCGTAGAGTTCTTGATTATGAGTTGTTTGAAAAACAAGCTAAAAACAACAATTATACATATCAGTTTATAACCTCTATGCAAGAAATAAAACTGCAAGATTGTGAACAACGAAGAAGGTGGGAGTGGGAAGATGTACAGACTGAATTATTTATGGTTCAGATGAAGAATCTAAAACTTCAGCAAACACAAGAGGCTGGAAGTATCTTTATTAATGAAACTAAAAATATTATTATTACTGTATTGTCTGCAACCGCAGTTATAAATGGGAACATCACATTAGGTATGATGTTAGCCATTCAATATATAATAGGTCAATTAAATAGTCCCGTTGATCAATTAATGAACTTCTTATACTCTATTCAAGAAGTAAAAATTGGCCTTGAACGTATTAATGAAATTCATATGAGTCAAGAAGAGGAGGACAGTTGCCGCACAACTACGTCACTCAAAGATTCTAAACATTCAATAACTTTAAATGACATTGTATTTAAGTATGACCAGCATGCCATCAAGAATACGATTAATAATGTAAGCTTTCATATTCCCGAAGGAAAGGTAACGGCAATCGTTGGTGCCTCCGGAAGTGGCAAGACTACACTAATCAAACTTATGCTCGGTTATTATCCTATCGGGAATGGCAATATAAAAATTGGAGATAATGATATTGCCGAAATAAACCTAAAATGGTGGCGCAGACAATGTGGTGTCGTAATGCAGGATGGCGTAATATTTTCAGAGTCTATTGCAAGAAATATTGCAGTGGATGATGGCGAGATAGACAAAGAACGCCTCGTTAAATCAGCGGAAATAGCAAATATCCATAACTATATTTTAGGGTTGCCATTGAAGTACAACACAAAGATAGGTCGTGATGGCATGGGGTTAAGTCAAGGTCAAAAACAGCGTATCCTTATTGCTCGTGCAGTATATAAAGATCCTCAATTCATATTCCTTGATGAAGCCACAAACGCACTGGATGCGAAGAATGAATATGCGATTGTTGAAAACCTGAATGAGTTCTATAAAGGTCGTACAGTTGTGGTCGTGGCACATAGACTCAGTACGGTAAAAAATGCTGATCAAATAGTGGTATTAGACGCTGGAAAGGTGGTGGAAGTTGGGAATCATAGCACATTGATTGCTCGAAAAGGTGTATATTATAACCTCGTTAAAAACCAGCTAGAATTAGGGAATTGATTATGGCTAATATTGACAACATAGAGCTTCGTAGTGAGAAAACACAACAGATTTTGAGTGTAATACCTTCTTTTCTTGTAAGATACGGTACACTAATGATATCCGTAATAATATTTTCATTGCTTGCAGTTACATATTTTATTCCTTATCCAGATAATTTACAGGTAAGTGCAATGATCATTAATACGGATGATAAAGTTCAAATACGCGCATTTGTTCCTTACTTATATGTCAACACCATATATGAAGGGATGAATGCTAACATTGAGTTTGAAGGATATCCATCTTTTGATTATGGATATACTACAACTGTTGTTAGCTCTATAGATAAAGAAGTTTATAATGTCAATGGTAAAAACTTTTTTACTGTTTATATGGACATTCAGCATAACAATGGCATTGTATTGTTTCCAGGTATGAATGGCACTGCTAACATTACAGTATCAAAGAAAAGTTTTTTACATAAAATACTTAAATTATAGCTATCGGTTATATCCAAAGGGTGTTATATAAAACACAAATAGAAACGCCAAGAAAGCCCCCTGCCATTTCCGCTACCGCTTCAACGCCAGAATACTTTCCCAATGGGCAGAGAGGTATCAGCCGACTTCCTTCCGTCAGTCCGCTGATGTTATTATGACGGAAGCAAAGCTTCCGAAGCAACCGCCCGGCAAGACATCCGTCATCTCCGCTCACGCTGCGATGCCGAACGACTTGCCTTATGGGCAGAGCGGAACCGGAAGATTGACGCTCTCCGTTTCACTCCGACCGCCA
>OLHA01000479.1_pt1 | contig 23471 bp, 20 predicted proteins | sample 1605961 | NCBI WGS metagenome assembly OLHA01 (sample SAMN03283288) | human gut metagenome | biome: human-associated habitat; material: feces | host: Homo sapiens | place: Peru | collected 2012
TCATGACCATGCTGAACGGCGAGTACGACCACAGCAACGCCATCCTGACCTTCCACGCCGGCACCGGCGGCACTGAGGCGCAGGACTGGGCCGAGATGCTCTACCGCATGTACAACCGCTGGGCCGCTGCCCATGGCATGACCGTGGAAGTGCTGGACTATCAGGACGGCGACGAGGCCGGCCTGAAGAGCGCTTCCATGATGGTCAAGGGTGCCAACGCCTACGGTCTGCTCAAGAGCGAGAACGGCGTGCACCGTCTGGTCCGCGTCTCCCCCTTTGACGCCAACGCCCGCCGCCAGACCAGCTTCGCTTCGCTGGAAGTCATGCCGGAGTTGGACAACACCATTCAGGTGGACATCCGCCCCGAAGACATCGAGATGCAGGTCTACCGCTCCTCCGGTGCCGGCGGCCAGCACATCAACAAGACCTCTTCTGCTGTCCGTCTGATCCACAAGCCCACCGGCGTCGTGGTCAGCTGCCAGACCCAGCGCAGCCAGTTCCAGAACCGCGACTACGCGATGGAAATGCTGAAGGCAAAGCTGTATCAGATTGCCCAGCAGCAGCACATGGACAAGATCGAGGATATCAAGGGCGTCCAGAACGAGATCGCATGGGGCCACCAGATCCGCAGCTACGTCTTCATGCCCTACACGATGGTCAAGGATCACCGCACCAACTACGAGACCGGCAATGTGGATGCCGTTATGGACGGCGACCTCGACGGTTTCATCTTTGCTTACCTCAAGGCCGCCAGCCGCGGGGAGCTGCAGGATACCTGATCTGCCCGAACCAAAAAGCGCCCGCACTTCGCGAGAAGTGTGGGCGCTTTTTTCCTTGCAGCGGGGCGGGGCCTATGCTGCGCTATGGTCATTTTGTCGAGCACGGACAGTTCAGTGCGCTGTCTGCCCTCAGGATGGGCAGACTGCACATCATTTCAGCACAAGTTCATCTGCCAGCGCATCCATCTGCGCCTTGGCCGCTTCATTGGCGGCAGAACGGATGGTGACGACATTCTCACAGACGGTGATGTTCTTCATACCCTCCAACTCGGCGCGCATGAGCTTGGCCGCCATGGGGGCCCACGTGCCGTTCTCCATCAGGCCGACGGTGCGGCTCTGGAAGTTCTTGGTCTTGAGATGGGCCAGCAGATTTTCCATCGGCGGGAAGAGGAAGCCGTCGTAGGTGGCACAGGCCAGCACGATCTTGCTGCAGCGGAAGGCTTCGGTCACGGCGTAGGAGACGTCGGTGCGGGTCAGATCCATCTCCACGACCTTGGCTCCCTTGGCGCGGAGCTTTTCGGCCATGAGGTGTGCGGCCTCGCGGGTGTGGCCGTGGATGGAGGCGCTGGCGACGAGGATCTTTTCCGGCTCCTCGGCCTTGTAGCTGGACCACATATCGTAGTAGGCCAGATACTTGCTCAGATCTCCGGTCAGGACCGGGCCGTGGAGGGGGCAGATAGTCTGGATGTCCAGCGCGGCCGCCTTTTTCAGCAGGGCCTGAACCTGCGGGCCGTACTTGCCCACGATGTTCAGGAAGTAGCGGCGGGCCTCGCTGGCCCAATCGGCGTTTGCATCGTATTTTGCCACGGCGCCGAAGCGGCCGAAGCCGTCGGCGGAGAAGAGGACCTTCTCGGTGGACTCGTAGCTGACCATGACCTCCGGCCAGTGGACCATGGGGGCAAAAACGAAGGTCAGGGTGTGGGCACCCAAGCTCAGGCTCTCGCCGTCCTTGACCACAACGCGGCGGTCCTTGGCGATGGCGTCGGCCCCGAAGAATTGCTCCATATACAGGAACGTCTTGGCGTTGCCCACCACCTGCATCTCCGGGTAGAGCGCGGCGAGCTTGGCGATGTTGGCACCGTGGTCCGGCTCCATGTGGGAGACGACGAGGTAATCGGGGGCTGCGCCGCCCAGTGCCTCGGCCAGATTTTCCAGCCACGGGTCGGTGGCGCGGGCATCCACCGTATCAAGGATCGCGGTCTTTTCGTCCCGGATGACATAGGAGTTGTAGCTGACGCCCGTGGGCACGGGGTACTGGCTCTCAAACAGGTCGATGGTGGTATCATCCACACCGATGCCCAGAATGGCATCGCTGATCTTTTTCACGCTCATAGAAGACAACCTTTCTCTGATTTTATCGTTTTTCCGGCGAACCGGAAGTTTTTACTAAGAACTGTTCTTAGTATAGCACAAGGATGCCCACATTGCAAGCAGTTGCTGCCCGTGGCCGCGGAGCCCGGACGTTTCCGACTGGCTGAAACTTTATTCATTCAGCTCAGAGCTGACCGTCCTGCCAAGGGCTCCCACTCTGGGGGAGCTGGCCGCCGATAGGCGGACTGAGAGGGCTGTCCAGCTCCAGCAGCGTTGCCGCGCTCTCCTCGTCGAGGCTCTGCACGCTCCGCAGTTTCCGGCTGATGGCGCGGGTGCGCACGCCGATGAGGTTGTCCAGCTCCTCGTCGGTCTGGCGGAGGCGCTGCTGCATCTTGGCAAGGCCCTGCCCGAACTTGTCGAACTCGGTCTTCACCGCGCCCAGCAGCTGCCAGACCTCGCCGGAGCGCTTCTGGATGGCGAGGGTCTTGAAGCCCATCTGTAAGCTGTTCAGCAGAGCGGCCATGGTGCTGGGGCCGGCCACATTGACCTGATAATCCCGCTGCAGCACTTCCAGAAGCCCCGCGTTGACCACCTCGGCATACAGGCCCTCAAAGGGCAGGAAGAGGATGCCGAACGTGGTGGTATAGGGCGGCTCGACGTATTTTTCGTGGATGTCCTTGGCCTCGCTGCGCAGCACCAGTTCCAGCGCGTGCCGGGCGTTTTCCACGGCCTGTGCATTGCCGGAAGCCTGTGCGTCCTGCAAGTGGGCATAGGTGTCACCGGGGAACTTCGAATCGATGGGGAGCCAGACGGTGCCGCCGTCCACGCCCGGCATCTTGATGGCGTACTCGACCCGCTGGGTGCTGCCGGGGATGGTGGCCACGTTCGTTTCGTACTGCTCCGGGGCGAGGATCTCTTCGAGGATGGCTCCCAATTGAATTTCACCCAGAATGCCGCGGGTCTTGACGCCGGAGAGCACCTGCTTCAGCCCGCCCACATCCGCCGCAAGGCTCTGCATCTCGCCGAGGCCCTTGTACACCTGTTCGAGCTGGGCGTTCACGGCTTTGAAGCTCTCGGTCACCCGCTTCTGCAAGGCGTCCTGCAATTGCTCATCGACGGTGCGGCGGATCTCATCCAGCTTGCGGGTGTTCTCGGCTTGGAGGGCCGTCATGCTGTCGGCCAGCGTCTTGCGCAGCTCTTCGAGCTTCTGGGTGTTGGCCGCTTCCAGCGACTGCAAGCGCCGTTCCAGAATCTGCTGCTGGCCGTTCTGCCCTTGGGCGAGGGTGGTGCTCATGTTCTGCACGGCGGTCTGTAATGTCTCGCTCACGCTGCGGATGGCGGTGTAGTTCTGCTCCGCCAGCGCGGCCTGCTGGGCCGCAAGATCTTTGGCCTGTGCGTCGAACTGCTGCTGCATCCAGCGCTTGAGTTCCTCATTGTTCTGCGCGGCATTCTGCTTTTTGCCGGTGCGCCAGAGCACCACGGCCAGTTCCAAGCAGATGGCAACGAGCAAAAGGGTGTAAAGTCCTGCCAGATATTCCATTCGGTTCTCCTGATCTGAAACATTGAAAATGCGGGTCCCGCCGTACTGGGCGGGACCCGGTTTAAGGTCTTATTCTTCCAAAAGTTCGTAGTCCACCAGCTCTTTGCGGGTGTCGAGGGCATCGCCGTAAAGGCCCACGCCGTCCACTTCGCATTCGCCGGACTGGTTGTCGTAGGGGTCGGAGCGGAAACCGGTCATGGGCGGGTCAAAAGGCGCTTCGAAGGCGCGGTTTGCCACCATGCGGCCGGTGTCCAGACTGCCGAAGTAGTGGTGGCGCATGGTCTCGTCCCCCAGCCGCGCCATGGAGGCACCAAAGGAGCAATCGGCGTACATCCAGCCCTTCGGTGCGATGTAGAACATGGCCCAGTCGTGGCAGCCGACCCCGGTGAGGGAAACGGACAGACCGCTCTGCCACTGGGCCGGGATGCCCACGATGCGGCAGAGGGTGATGAAGGTCAGCGCCATGATGCCGCAGTCGCCCCGGCGGTCCCGCGCGCAGCGGTCGGGCAGACACTCCTGCACGAAGTAGGCGGGCTGGTAGTGGTAGCGGACGTTCAGGGTAACGTAATCATAGATGCGCTTGGCCTTTTCCGCCGGGTCGGTAATGCCGTCGGTCAGTTGATGGGCCAGCGCTTTCAGGTAGGGCGTAAAGACGATGTGGGGCGCTTCCTCCCCGGTGTCGAAGGTGGGCTGCTCTGCGTCGGGGGTGAAATCCAGCGGGTCGGTATAAGCAGCCGTCTCACGGTAGCGGTACTGCACGCCGAAGCGGCGGTTCTCGTCAAGGTCGGCCTCCCAGTACACGGTGCGCTGGGGCGCATTTTCGTCCGCAATGCGGGCGGGCGGCTCGGTGAGATCAAGCAGCTCGATCTCGCTCTGGGAAAGGCACGCCGCCGGGATGGGCAGCCACGCCCGGACATGGACGCTGCTCCGCCCTTCCGCCTTGGCCTTTGCCAGCGCTTCGGCAAACGCTTCGTCCGACATGCCGACGCTGGTGCGCAGGGTGATGCGGGCGCTGGCGTTGCCGGTCTGCTCCATCTGCTCGTGCTGGCGGCGGCGGAACTCCCGCGCGGCGGTGTTCGGCGCGGGCGGGTTCAGCTGCCGGGCCGCAAGGTCGGCATGGGTGGCCAGCAGCGTTTCGGCGAAGCGGTCGAGGTAGTGCTTTTCTCCTTCCACGAACCGCCAGTCCACCCGGCCGTGCTTGACGAGCCGGCGGAACTCTTCGGCGGTGAAGTCCTTCACCAGCCCCTGCATCCGGGCTACGGCCTCGGCCTCGGTGTAGCAGTATTCTGCCGGGAGGCGGCGCATCATCTCCCGCTGGGCCAGCATCGCTTCCCGCAGCGCCTCCACGCCCTGCGGCGTCGGGTTCTGGGGCAGCGGGCCGCCCACCGGGTCAAGCCCTTGGCTGCGGGGGCTGTTCTGGGTATCGGTCCAGTCCTCGGCCAGATATTCGTCGATCCGCTCTATGGCCTCTTGGTAATAGCCCGCGGCCTTCAGCCGCTCCACATCGTCCGGCAGCCCTGCGTTCAGGCTGCGGAATGCCTTGTTCTGATCCTTCATCGAACCATCCCTTTCTTTTTGCTTTCGTCGTTATGCGGCGGGCTGCTGTGCCGTCTTCTGCGCCACCTGTTCTTCCCAGAACGCCGCCGCGTCGTACAGCCAGCCGTCGGCATCTGTTCCGGTGCCGATGCCGCTGACATGGGGTGCATGATCGTACACGACATACTTGTGCAGCACATTGTGTGCTGCAAGGGCTGCTTCCAACGCTGGTTCCTGCTGGGCTGCGTTCAGGGCAAACAGCGTGACGTCATCCTTCCCATGCCAGTGGTATGTGGCCGGGAAATCATCGGTGACATAATCCGAAACATTCATTGTGTAATAGCGAGGCTCCCGGATGCCGGGGTCCTGCAAAAAGCGGTATGCCCCTTTCACCAGCGTCATATTGTTGACCGGATATCCCAGCAGCAGCGCCGCCGGTTCCGGAACCTGATAATTTTTGTATCCTACCGCGTCGGAGCCGAACAGCCCGGTCAGATGCCCGCCCATCGAATACCCCACGATGGCGTAGTTTTCCGGCTGGATGGCGAACTCTGCGGCATGTTCCGTGATGTACCGCACCGCCCGGCCGATGTCCTCCAGCGGGGCGTTATCCCCTGCATCCGTCCAGATGCGGTAGCGCAGTACGAAGACGGCATACCCCATTTCGTGCAGCTGCCACGCAGTGCACGCCCCCTCTTCCAGCTCAGCGCTCTCGTTCCAGCCGCTGCCGGGGATGACGAGGGCATACTTCGCGCCCGCCTCCTTGGCCGGGAAATAGAACAGTGCCGTCTTCGCCTTGGTGGAGTCCTGCGCGATCTCATCCATTGTGTAGAACAGGTGGGTCACCTTGACGCCTGCGTTGTAATTTTCGATGACGAGGTTCATGCCGTCGGCGCTGCCTTGGGCCACATAGCGGTTGGTGTACTGTTCCAGCGTGGTTCGTTCCCATAGGCGCTGGCCCGGCGGGCAGTCCTTATCCTGCGAATAGGTATAAAAGCCGGAATCTGCGATGCTGGGGTTCTCCCGCAGTTCTTTCATGGTGGTCTGCGGGGTGATGTTGGCTTCCCCCTTCTTGCCTTCGGCGAAGGCGGGCAGGGCCAGCACCACCAGCAGGGCCAGCGTGGCCGCCAGCACCCGGTCGGTTCGTGTTTTCTTCTGCATCTTGTGTTTCCACTTCCTTTTTTCGTTTTATGGGGCGGTGTGCGCTTCCCAGAACGCAACCGCTTCCTTGATCCAGCCCTCGGCGTCAGTTCCTTCCCCGATGCCGACGCCGTGTTGGGCGCAGCGGTAGACGTGCTCCTGATAGGGCACGCCGTTCGCCGCCAGCGCCTGTTGCAGCGCGGGGCCCTGCTGCCAATAGTTGAACGCCATCAGCATCACATCGTTCCGCGCGTACCAGAAATACGTGGGCGGGTAATCCGCATCTATGCAGTCGGAGATGTTATGATCGTAATAGCGGCGGCCGTCGCCGTGGGTATCCAGCAGCAGGTGGTAGATCGGTTTTGCCTCATAAAAGTTGTTGATGGGGTAAACCAGCAGCAGCACACCGGGCTTGGGCACATTGTAGTTCCGGTAGCCCAGCTCCTTGCCGCAGAACACCCCCGTGATCTGCCCGCCGGAGGAATAGCCCAGCAGGGCGTAGTCCTCGGTGCGGACGCCGAAGGTCTCGGCGTTGGCGGTGATGAACTGGATGGCCCGGCCAAGGTCTTCCAGCGGGGCGTTGTCCTTGGCCTCCTTGCCGATGCGGTAGCGCAGCGCGAACACCGCATAGCCCCGCTGGTGCAGCTCCCATGCCGTCGAAACGCCGCCCCGCATCTCGCCGCTGTAGAACAGCGCATTGCCGGAAAGCACCACCGCGTACTTCGCGTTGGGCTGTTCCGCCGGGAAATAATACAGCTCCACATGGTCGCGGCTCTTGTCCTGCGCGATCTCCTCCGGGGTGAAGAGCTTATAGGTGATCTGCGTGCCCGCGTTGTAGGTCTCGATGATGAAATTCATCCCGGCCACGCAGCTGTTGACCGACTGCTTGCCGATGACCTGCTGCAGGGTGTCGTTGTCCTTGCTGTTCTGCAAAAAGCCGCAGTCCCGCTCCCAGACGTACACATAGGTGTACAGCCCGGAGCCTTTGATGCTGGGGTTCTCCCGCAGTTCCTTCATGGTGGTCTGCGGGGTGATGTTGGCTTCCCCTTTTTCCCCTTCCGCAAAAGCGGGCAGGGCCAGCACCGCCAGAAGGGCCAATGCAGCCAGCAGGATGCGCAAGATTCGATTCCGGTTCGTCATGTACGGTTTCCTTCTCTGTTATTCAGCGGTCTGGGCTTCCCAGAAGGCAGCGGCGTCGTCGAGCCAGCCTTCCGCGTCGGTGCCGTAACCGAGGCCGATGCCGTGGGCGGCATTGTTGTAGACCGTGCGCTGGTGGGGCACGCCGCTTTCCGTCAGAGCCTTTTCCAGCGCGGGGCCCTGCTCAGAGTAGATGAGCAGCTTCAGGGTGTTGTCGTTCTTGCCGTACCAGAAATACGTCGGCGGGTAATCCGCATCCACGCTGCCGGAGATGGTATTATCATAGTACCGGGTCGCGCAGACGGCGGGATCCATGACCAGCCTATAGAAAGGCCGCGCCTCGTTGAAATCGTTGATGGGGTAAGCCAGCAGCAGGGCACCGGGCTTGGGCACCTTATACTTCTGGTAGCCCAGCTCCCTGCCGCAGAACAGGCCCAGCAGGTGCCCGCCGGAGGAGTAGCCCAGCAGAGCATAGTTCTCGGTCTGGACGTCGAACACCTTGGCGTGCTCGGTGATGAACTGCACGGCCCGGCCGATGTCGTCCAGCGGGGCGTTGTCGCTGGCGTTCTGGAAGACGCGGTAGCGCATCGTAAAGACGGCGTAGCCTTTTTCGTGGAGCTCATAAGCCGTGGAGATGCACTCCTTCAGCTCGGCGGTGCGGGTGCTGATGTTGCCGGAGAGCACCAGCGCATACTTGGCATTGGGGGTCTTGGCGGGGAAATAGTTCAGCTCTGCGACCTCCTTGGTGGGGTCGGCAGCGATCTCCTCGTCCGAATAGAGCTTGTAGGTGACCTGACGGCCCGCTTCGTAGTTTTCCACCGCGAGGTTCAGGCCCGCCGCGCTGGCTTCGGCGTTCTCGCTGCCCACAAACTCTGCCAGCGTCTGTTTGTTGTAGTAATAGGTCTGCAGGGGCTTGATGTCCCGGAACTTGGAGTTGGTCCAGATGCCCGCCCCCTGAACGCCGGGGTCCGAGCGGATCTTGCCCATCGTGGTCTCGGTGGTGATAGTGCCCGCCGCAAACGCAGGCAGCGCCAACGTCATCATCAGGCCAAGACAGCACAACGCCACTGCCAGCTTCGTTCTCCTTTTCATGGGTACGCTCCTTTGCTGCCGCCCGGATTGCATTTTTCCGCGAAGTGGTCTATAATGATTTCCTGCACGGGCGAATACAGCCCAAAATATTTACTCTATTGTATCACAACCGATCCTTTTCGGAAAGGTTTCTGCCATAAAAAAGGAGCAGGTCATCGTCGGCTGCGACGCCCACGCGCCGGAAAAGCCGGACGCGGTGCCCCTGCTGCGGGAAAAGCAGTCCTGCCTGCGCAGCCTCGGCATCAAAGTGCTGGGTTCTCTGCCCGGCCCCGTCTGAGCCGTTGTACTTTGCCGAAAAGTCTGCTATACTGAAGCCGTCAGAAGGAATTTTGTGAGGGAGATGCGGAGCATTGCGGCTCCGGTCAGGGGAACGTATGAACGAGATCACAGTCCGGCCCATGACGCCGGAAGATTGGTCCGCAGTCGCCAAGATCTATCTGGAGGGCATTGCCACCGAGCACGCCACCTTCCAGACCGACTGCCCGCCTTATACCGCGTGGGATGCCTCCCACACCAAGGAATGCCGCCTTGTGGTGGTGGACGACGGCGTGCTGGCCGGGTGGGCCGCCCTGCACCGGGTAGACCCGCGCTGGTGCTACCGAGGCGTGGCCGAGATCAGCATCTACATTGGTGAGCGCTTCCGGGGCCGGGGGCTGGGTTCCCAGCTCCTGACCGCTCTCTGCCAAAAAGCCGAGGAGGCCGGGTACTGGACACTGCAATCCACCGTCCTGCAGGACAACGCCGCCTCCAAGGGGCTGCACCTGAAATGCGGCTTCCGCCTTGTGGGCCGCCGTGAGCGGATCGCGCGGGACTGCCACGGCCGCTGGCTGGACACCTTTTTGATGGAACGCCGCTGCAAGGACGATGAGCCTTCCGGCTACCGGAAACTGTAACGAAAACTGAGAAAAGAGCGGGGACCCTGTGTGCGGCACAGAGTTCCCGCTTTTTCTTGTCGCACTTCACCCTGCACAAAGGGGGCCGGAAGTTCTCCACCGTTTCTTGGTATAAGCGCCGAAGAGTGTTAATCTTTTTTGACACCCCTTGCAATTCCTAGAGAGTTGGTATAGTATAAGGGCCGAGAGTTATCCTACCGCACCACTCGGAATTGAGAGTGCGTGCGGTATTGCGTTACAAGGAGGTAGATCCTATGAGCAGTCCCCTGCTGGAAGTCAAAGATTTACAGGTCACGGTCGGCGAGGAGCAGAAGGTGCTTCTGGACGGCCTGAACCTGACCGTCCACCCCGGCGAGACCCATGTTCTGATGGGCCACAACGGCGCGGGCAAATCCACCCTGATGAGCGCCCTGATGGGCGACCCCCGCTATACCGTCACCCGCGGCAGCATCCTCTTCCGCGGGCAGGATGTGACCCACGAGAGCGCAGACGTCCGCGCAAAGCTGGGCCTCTTCCTTTCCTTTCAGACGCCGGAGGAGATCCCCGGCATCACGCTGGAAAATTTCCTGCGCACCGCACAGGGTGCCATCACCGGCAAGCCCGTCAAGGTCTTCGCCTTCCGCAAGGAGCTGGCACAGCAGATGGAGGCCCTTGGCATGGACCCCAGCTATGCCGAGCGCTACCTGAACGTGGGCTTCTCCGGCGGCGAGAAGAAGAAGAGCGAGATCTTGCAGCTCCTCATGCTCAAGCCGAAGCTGGCATTGCTGGACGAAACGGACTCCGGCCTTGACGTGGACGCCGTAAAGACCGTGGCGCAGGGCGTCCGCGCTTACCACAACGAGGAGAACGCCCTCATCATCATCACCCACAACGCCAAGATCCTTGAGGGCCTGAAGGTGGATTTTGTGCATGTGCTGGACGATGCCCGCATCGTGCGCACCGGCGATGGCAGCCTTGTGAACGAGATCATCGAGGAGGGCTTCCACGCGCTGAAGGAGGACGAAGCGAAATGAGAGCCTTTGAGACCGAAAAGACCGACGTTGCCGAAGTGGACCGCAGCATTTACGACATCAAGGACGCCGCAAACGCCGCCTTTGAGGTAAATTCCGGCCTGACACCCGACATCGTGGCCAAAATTTCCGAGGAAAAGCACGACCCGGAGTGGATGCGTGGGTTCCGCCAGAAGAGTCTTGAAATTTACAATAAGATGCCGGTGCAGAACTGGGGCCCTTCCATCGAAGGGCTGGATATACGCAATATCGTCACCTACGTCCGCCCCAACACCGAGATGCGGGGCAAGTGGAGCGAGGTGCCGGAGGACATCAAGAACACTTTTGAGCGCTTGGGCATCCCCAAGGCCGAGCGGGCTTCGCTGGCCGGCGTGGGGGCGCAGTACGACTCCGAGGTGGTCTACCACAACGTCAAAGCCGAGGTGGCCGCGCAGGGCGTCGTCTACACCGACATGGAAAGCGCCCTCACCGGCCCCTACGCCGACATGGTCAAGAGCCACTTCATGAAGCTGGTGCCCCCCACCGACCACAAGTTTGCGGCCCTGCACGGGGCGGTGTGGAGCGGCGGCTCCTTCGTGTACGTTCCCGCCGGGGTGCATGTGGAGATCCCGCTGCAATCCTACTTCCGCCTGAACGCCCCCGGTGCGGGCCAGTTCGAGCACACCCTCATCATCGTGGATAAGGGTGCCTACCTCCACTTCATCGAAGGCTGCTCGGCCCCGAAGTACAACGTGGCCAACCTCCATGCGGGCTGCGTGGAAATTTACGTGGGCGAGAACGCCCGCGTCCGCTACTCGACCATTGAGAATTGGTCGAAGAACATGTACAACCTGAACACCAAGCGCGCCAAGGTGGAAAAGGGCGGCACGATCGAATGGGTCTCCGGTTCCTTCGGCTCCCATACCTCCTGCCTCTACCCCATGAGCATTCTGGCGGGCGAGGGTGCCCGGATGGAGTTCACCGGCATCACCTTTGCGGGTGCCGGGCAGGACCTTGACACCGGTGCCAAGGTGGTCCACGCGGCCCCCAACACCAGTTCCCACATCACGACGAAGTCCATCGCGCGGGACGGCGGCATCTCGAACTTCCGCAGCTCCGTCACGGTGCTGCCGGGCGCGAAGAACAGCCGCAGCGCCGTCTCCTGCGAGAGCCTGATGCTGGACGACCGCTCCCGCTCCGACACCATCCCGGAGATGGACATCCGCTGCGACGCGGTGGATGTGGGCCACGAAGCCAAGATCGGCCGCATCAGCGAGGAAGCGGTCTTCTACCTGATGAGCCGCGGCATGAGCGAAGAGGATGCCCGCGCCCTCATCGTGGGCGGTTTTGCAGAACCCATTGCCAAGGAGCTGCCCGTGGAGTACGCGGTGGAGATGAACAACCTCATCCACCTCGAAATGAAGGGCAGCATCGGCTGAAAGGAGGGCCGGAAGTGTTATGAATGACTTGAACATGAATCGTCTGCCGGTTCCTACTTGGAACCAGTGCGGCGTCAACAGCGCTCCCAAAGCAGCGGCGCTGCCGGAGATCCCCGGCGACGACTGGGGTGAAGCGAACATCGCCTTCACCCTGCCCGCCGGGGTCGGCGAAGCCGAGAAGGACTTCACCGCCTTTTCGGAGAGTGGCATGGGCGAGGCCGTCGATACCTATCTGCTGGAAAATGCCACCGTCCGCCATGCGCTGACGGTGGCCGAAGATACCAAGGTGGAAGCGCCCGCCCTCTTTGAGGTCACGCTGGACGCTGCCCACCCCAACGCCCTGAGCGTCCTTTCCGTGGACGCCAAGGCGGGCAGCAGCCTGACCGTGGTGCAGGTGGTGCGGGGCGACGCTGAAAACGGTGCCGCCGCTTCCCTCACCCGCATCCGCGCGGGCGAGAACGCCCACGTCAAGCTGGTGCAGGTGCAGTTGCTGGGCTCCCACGCCCGCCGCTGGAACGCCGTCGCCATCGAGGAAGCCAAGAGCGCCAAGGTGGAGCAGGTGCGCATCGAGCTGGGCGGTGCCCTCTCGGCCTGCGGTGCCAAGGCACAGCTCACCGCTTCCAAGAGCGAGTACGACCTTGATGCCGTCTACTTCGGCAGCGGCGACGCCGTGCTGGATTACAACGACGTCTCCGTTCACACCGCCAAGGACACCCTGTGCGAGATGCACACCGCCGGCGTTCTGACCGGCCATGCCGATAAGATCCTGCGCGGCACCATCGACTTCCGCCGGGGTGCCAAGCGCGGCGTCGGCCACGAGAGCGAGGATGTGCTGCTGTTCAGCCCCGCCGCCCGCAACCGCACCGCGCCGCTGATCCTCTGCGGCGAAGAAGAGGTCGAGGGCCAGCACGCTGCCTCCATCGGGCGGCTGGATGAGGCCAAGCTCTACTACCTGCGCTCCCGCGGCCTTTCCGAGGAACAGGCACGCCGCCTGATGGTGGACGCCCGCTTTGCCCCGGCCATCGAAAAGATCCCCCTCGCGGCGCTTCAGGACGAAGTGCGCGAGGCGGCAGCAAGGAGGCTCGACGATGCAGAATCCATGGATTAAGGATTTCCCGATCCTGAGCGCCGACGAAAACGGCACCCGGCTCGTTTATCTGGACAGCGCCGCCACCACCCAGCACCCCACGCAGGTGCTGGACGCCGTGACCCGCTACTACACCCACGACAACGCCAACCCCCACCGGGGCGTGTATGACCTCGCCATGCGGGCCACCGACGCCCACGAGGGGGCCCGGCACCGGGTGGCCCAGTTCTTCCACGCGGAGGACGATGAGATCGTCTTCACCCAGAACACCACCGAGTCCCTGAACCTTGTGGCCTACAGCTACGGGCTCCACTTCCTGCACGCGGGCGACGAGATCGTGATCTCGGTCGCGGAGCACCATTCCGACCTCGTGCCGTGGCAGCGGGTGGCCGAGGCCACGGGCGCAGCCCTCGTGTACCTCTACCCCGGCCCGGACGGCCACCTGACCACCGATGAGCTGGACCGGAAGATCACCGCCAAGACCAAGCTCGTGGCCATCGGCATGGTGTCCAACGTATTGGGGCTGCGGGCCCCGGTGGAAGAGATCGTGGCCCGCGCCCACGCTGTCGGGGCCGTCGTGGTGCTGGACTGCGCCCAGAGCGCGCCCCACATGCCCGTGGACGTGAAGGCGCTGGACGTGGATTTCGCGGCCTGTTCCGCCCACAAGCTCTACGCCCCCATGGGCATGGGCGCCCTCTACGCCCGCAGGGAGCTGCTGGACAAGATGCCCCCCTTCCTCAGCGGCGGCGACATGATCGGCGCGGTCCATGAGCACAGCGCCACATGGGCCGAGGGTCCCCGCAAGTTTGAGGCGGGCACCCGGAACGTGGGCGGCGAGGTGGGCTTTGCCGCCGCACTGGACTACATCGACCACATCGGCTGGCAGACCATGATGGATCACGAGCACGCCCTGCTGGAGCGGATGCTCAAGGGCATGGCCGATATGCCGTGGCTGACCGTGTACGGGGACCCCACCGCCGCCAAGCGGTTCGGCGTGGTGTCCTTCAATGTGCAGGACGTCCACCCCCACGACGTCGCCACCATTCTGGATGCGGGCGGCGTGGCCATCCGGGCCGGGCACCACTGTGCCCAGCCCCTGATGGACTTCCTCGGCATCGGCTCCTGCTGCCGCGCCAGCGTGGCCATCTACAACACGCCGGAAGACATCGACGCGCTGCTGAACAATCTCGAAACTGTACGAAAGGTGATGGGTTTATGAATCTGAACGAGCTTTACACCCAGATCATTACCGAAAACAGCCGCAGCAAGGAGAACCGCCACCCCGTCGAGGGGGCCACCCACAGCCTTGAGGGCGTTAACCCCAGCTGCGGCGACGACATCACTCTTCAGCTGCGGGTCAAGGACGGCGTCATTGAGGACGCCGGGTTCATCGGCACCGGCTGCGCCATCTCCCAAGCGTCGGCCTCCCTGATGATCGACCTCGTGAAGGGCCGCACCGTGGAAGACGCACGCCGCCTCATCGGCCTGTATTTTGATATGATCAAGGGCAAGATCACCCCGGAGCAGCTCGACGACCTCGAAGACGCCGCCGCGCTGCAGGGCATCTCCCATGTTCCCGCCCGCGTCAAGTGCGCGGTCCTCGCGTGGCACACGCTGGAGGAAGCGCTGGACGGCGAAGGCACGATTGGATCGAAGTAAGGTTTCCCTTCTACGCAAAAACTCCCGGACGAAGTGTCCGGGAGTTTTTCGTTTTAACGTACGATCTTACCAGAACCAATACCGCTTCTTGACCGCGATATAGGCGATCAGACAGGCGACGACCACTACACCGGCCCCGATGAAGAAGGTCCAGTTGATGCTGGTGAACCGCAGATTCTGGTTCGTCAGCAGGTACTCGCCCGCCACATCGGCGTGGAGGACGCCGTCCTTATAGCTGTTCAGGAACTGCCACTTGCCGCTGACGCTGTTGTGCAGGTAGAGGCGGCTGTAGGCTGCATTCTCCCCGGTCAGGGCGATTTGCACCCCGCAGGGCATCTCGCCGCCGTCGTTCAGGGTAAAACGGAGGCCGTTCTCGTCCGGCGTAAAGGTCAGCGCGGTGGCGATCTCACTGGTGGTGTTGCGGATAGCGCTGCCGTCCACGGTCAAGGTGTAGTCCTTGGCGTTGAGCACGAGGGTGCGGCCCGTGGTGCGCAGGGCGTTGAGCATCTCGGTGGTGATCACCGGCACCTGCTCCTGCGGGTAGGAGATGGTGTCCGACGCCGCATTCTCGATGGCGTTCACGATGGGGTCGCCGTCGGCGGGTTCGGTGCCGTCGCCGTCGGCGGTGCCGCCGTTGCTGCTGGAAGACGCCGTGCGGTTGACGATGACCGTCACCGACGAAGAGACCGTGCCGTTGGAGACGACCACGGAGGTCGCACCGGTGGAAACGCCGGTAACAACGCCGCTGGCGCTGACGGTGGCGATGCTCTTATCGCGGCTGGTGAAGGTCAGGGACTGGGACGCCGTGGAGGGCGCCACCGAGCCGGTGATCTTGCCGGACGCGCCCGGCTTGAGCACGAGGTAGTTCGTGTTCAGGGAGAGGGACTCCGTCGCGCCGGTGCTGGAGCTGGGCGCCGCCACCACCGTGACCGTCGCCGAGCAGCTCACATCGCCGGTAGAAGCCGTGATGGTCGCTTTGCCGGGGGCGATGCCCGTCACCTTGCCGAAGTTGTTGACGGTGGCCACGCTGGGGTCGGAAGAAGTCAGCGTCACATCGATGTAATTTGCCGCCGTAGTGGGCAGGACCGCCAGCGAGACGTTGGTGTGATCGCCCACCGCGATGGTGCTGGACGCCAGCGTGATGTCCATCTCGGTGGCGATCATCGTGCTGTCGGGCTGGGTGGTGATGGCATAGGTGCAGCTCACGCCGCCGCAGGTGGCCGTGATCTGGGCCGTGCCGAGGCCGACGGCCTGTGCCACGCCGTCCTCCGTCACCGAGACGATGTTCGGGTTATCGGAAACGTAGCTGACGCCGTTGCGCTTCGCGGCCTTGGCGGGGGTGACCACCGGCGAAAGCTGCTGCGCGGTGCCCACGGTCATGGAGGCGGCATAATCGCCGGTCTCCACGCTCTCGGTGGCGACGGCGCTCCACGGGAAGGTGATGGCCGCGGGGGCAGAAATGGGGCTGGCGGCTGTGGCGGGCAGCGCGGCCCCTGCGGCCAGCAGGGTGAGCAGCGCGGCGCTTACGGCCAACTGTTTCGGGTTCAATTTCATTCTATCGTACCTCTTTGGGCGTTGGTTTACGGACGCTGTTTAACGGAACAAAACGCCCAGAGCCTCCATCACGTAGTCGAAGTAAGTCAGCTCGTCGTACTCGACACGGGCGGTCACGCTCATGCCGTTGGCCAGATCGACCTTGTCGCCGCCGTTGCTCACCACATAGGTGCTGTTGGGCTTGATGGTCATCTTGTAGTAGGAGCCGGACGTGCTGGAGGTCACATCGCTGTCGATGGAAGTGACGGTGCCGGTCAGGTTGCCGTAGGAATACTCGGACAGGCCGGTGATGGCGATCTTGCAGGGGTCGCCCACGTTGACGAGGGGCCGGTCGCTGACGGTCAGGGCCGCCACCACCTCAAGGTCGCTGTTCTCGCTGGCGACGGTGGCCAGCGCGGAACCGGCGCTCAGCACCATGCCCTCCTTGTAGGGGGTGTCCATGTGGATGACGCCGGAGGTGGGGGCATAGATGTAGTAATCGTTCGCGCCGCTTTCCAGTGCGTCCAGTTGGGTCTGCAGGTTGTCGATGGTGGACTGAACGCTGGTCAGGTTCGCGGTCACCGACTGCAAAGTGGAGTAGTACAGTGACTCGATCTCGCTCTGGTTCTGCTCCATCAGGGCCTTGATCTGCTCGTCGGAGTAGCCCGCGGCCTGATAGGGCGAAGCGTCAAAGGCCTTCTGCTGTACTTGGCTCTTATAGTTTTCGTACTGATAATAGTACGGCTGATCGTCGATATTCGTCTCGCTGAAGTAGTTCTTGTCGTCCTGAATGGACTTGAGCAGCTTCTCGTACTGGGACTTCTGCTTTTCGTAGATCTCCAGCTGGCTCTTGTAGCCGTCGGTCTGCATATCGATGTCCGTGCTCTTGATGTGGGCAATGAGGTCGCCCTCGTTGACGTAGCTGCCCTCAGAGACGTTCAGCTCGGTCAGGGTGCCGGAGTAGCTGGACATGATGTAGGTTTTATTGCTTGCCTGCACGGTGCCGACCGACTGGCTGACGTAGGTGCGGTAATTCTTGGTGCTCCAGATGGTCAGGAACACCAGCAGGAATGCCACGAGGAGGATCATCGCATAGCCGAAGGGCGGCAGCTTTTTCTCCATCATGATGCGGCGATCCTGCAGATCGGAAAGATTCTGAATGGTCGTCATAATTATTTGGTCTCCATAAAGACGTCAAGCACGCCTTCGTCTTCGTCCTGATTGACATAGATGCTGTACACATCGCCGGTGCGCTCGATCTCGTTCTCAAAGGCATAGATGTCGAGCTTCTGGCTGGCGAGGCTGCTGTGGTCCATGGGGCCGACATAGTGGGCGTAGAGGCAGTTGCGCACACGCAGCACCGCGTCCATCTCGTAGCCGGGGTCCAGCCGGGGGATCAGCTGGTTGACCTGCTGCATGAAGTAGATGTCCGCCGTGGGGTTGGGGCCGGTGCGCATCTTAACGCACTGGATGATGGGGCCAACGGGCATGGCGTTGTGGCTGCGGATGAAGTTCTGCATCTGGGTCAGCACCACGGGCAGATTGCCCAGCTCGCTGCCGTCCACCTTCCGCGCCAACACGTTGGTCAGCTTCAGGGTCTTGTGTTCTGCAACTTGAATTTCTCTCATCGTTTTGTCCACCTGTTTCATTAGATTTTATGGTAATGGGTGATCGTCTGTGGGAAAGGGGGGATGTTATCCTACATGCGTGCCTTGATCTCATTGTGGATTTTCTCACACACCGCATCGAACTGCTGTTCCACCTCGCGGTTGGAAAAGCGCAGCACCTTCAAGCCATACTCGCACAGGATCTGGCTCCGTTCTTCGTCGTAAGCTTTCCCCTGTTCAGTATAATGCTGTGAGCCGTCCAATTCAATAACCAATCGTGCTTCCGCGCAGTAAAAATCTACCACAAAGGATTCAATGATCCGCTGTTTGTAGATTTTTACCGGGTAGGAGCGCAGAAAGCGAAACCAAAGGTGTTGCTCCGATAAGGTCATTTCACGGCGCAATCTTCGGGCAACCGGAAGCATTTTGTTGTTTTTCACAACTGTGGTGTCCTTCACAAGAATGCCCCTTTCTGCCGTTTCTTGGGTCTGCCCTATCATACGCATCTGCCAAACCTAGGTACAGCGTCCCCTCCGCCGTCCTCGCCCTCTCAGGCCGCCTAACGGCGTCCAGCTCCCCCAAAGTGGGAGCCCTTGGCAAAGGCTTGAAGTCTGAGCGTAACGCCTGACGGCTCCCATTGCGGCAGCAGGGCGTAAAGTGCCGAACTGCAAACTTGGCGGACTGCCAAGGCCTCTCACTTTGGGAGAGGTGGCATCGCGAAGCGATGACGGAGAGGGCAAGCCCGGCAGAGGCGGCGCACCGCGTCCGTTTAGATTGCGCTTGCGGAAGTCTGCCCTATCATACGCATCTGCTAAACCGAGGCCCTGCGTCCCCTCCGCCGTCCTCGCCCTCTCAGGCGCTTCGCGCCAGCTCCCCCAAAGTGGGAGCCCTTGGCAAAGGCGGAAAGTCTCCGCGCAGCGCCTGACGGCTCCCCTTGCGGCAGCAGGGCGTAAAGTATAAAACTGGAAGCTTGGCGGACTGCCAAGGCCTCTCACTTTGGGAGAGGTGGCATCGCGAAGCGATGACGGAGAGGGCAAGGCCGGCAGAGGCGGCGCAGGGCCTTTGTTTCGCAGATGCTTTCGCTAGGCCGAGGGAAGACCCGGCGCAGGGCCTTTGTCCAAACCCCACAAAGCCTACCTCTGCCTTTTGTGCAAGGTGCTTCTGAATTGTGACCAAAACGTGTAAATATTGAGAAAAATGCGAAGGAAGTGTTTACAAAAGTGTAACAGGCTGGTATACTTTACAACAATGAATAACGACGAAATTCAAGGGAGATGGAAAAGGTGGAAACTGCACCGCACCACGCATGGAAAAAACTGTCGGCACTGATGATGACGCTGGCATTGATACTGACGCTGCTGCCCGCCGCGCTGGCCGTGGACTTGAACGTGGACGTCGGGTTCTACTTCAAGCAGAGCCGGGGCGGCACCTGCACACTGGCCTCCGCCGCCATGATGCTCCGCCGCCGTGCTTACTTCGATGGGCTGGACGGCTGGGTCGATGTGACCGAGAACAGCATCAAGAGCACGGCATGGTCCGGCGGTCTGTCCCACAGTTTTACATACAATGCGATGCACGTTGGCTACGCCACCCTTCCTTCCGGCAAGGCCGCCAAGACCGAGGCCCTCATCCAGATCCTCGCCGAGCACCCGGAAGGCATCGTTCTTTATGATCGCCGCCAGCCCCACGCGGTGCTCCTGACCGATTACACCGACGGTGTGTTCTACTGCTCCGATCCGGCCAACGGCGTTTCTGCGGGGCGTGTGCCCCTGTCCAGTGCCAGCATCTCCATCTCCGGCGCGTCCTGCTACTGGTACATCACCTCCGACGCCAACGATGACGGCACCGGCTTGGAAGAGCTGGAAGCCGCTGTGGCCGCTGAGGAGACGGAAGCAGTTGCCGAAGCCGCACCCACGGAGGAGACGACTTCCTCCGATACCGCCAGCGACATTTGGAGCTGGCTGGACGGTATGTTTCAGTGATCCTTTCGAAAAATATCCGTTCGATCGGCAAAGCAGCCGGGCAGAAATGTCCGGCTGCTTTGCTGTTTACTGGCGCAGTTCCGTTCCGGGGAAGTAGTGGGCGAGGATCTGCGCGGCGGTCTGCCCCTGCTGGGCCAGCGCCTTGGCACCCCACTGGCTCAGCCCGACCCCGTGGCCGTAGCCCATGGTGGTGAAGAAAAACGTCCCGTTCTGGTACTGCACCGTGAAACAGGCGCTCCGCAGCCCCAGCGCCTTGCGCAGGGCCGGGCCGGTGATCGTCTGCCCGCAGACCGGCAGGGAAGCCACATAGCCGGAGGGGGTCAGCGCGGCCACCCCGAACCAGCCCTCCGGTGCGGAAAGGTCCGGGGCGAGGCCCAGCCCTTTCAACAGCTCTTCGGTCTGCGCGGTGGAAAACTGGACCGTGTAAGTAAAATGATCGGCCTCCCGGTCGGTGCTGCTGTCCACGGGGACGAGGTAGGGGACGGCGCTGCCCCAGACGTTTTCGCTGGCTTCCGTCTGCCCGTTGGAGATGGCAAAATAGCTGGTTCCGGCGGGGGCGTTGTCATAGTACAGCACCTGCGTCTCCACCGCGTCCACCAGCGCCGCCAGCCGGGCGTGATTCTCTTCGTAGGCCGTGCCCCAGTAGCTGCGCAGGACCGTGTCGGTCAGGTAGCCCTGCCGCCGGGCCGGGTCCGCCGTCAGCCACCCGGCAGCGGGGTCGGCTGCGTGATCCCGGCAGTAGAGCGCGTAGCTGTGGGCGGCAATGGCCTGTGCCTTGAGCGCTTCGTCCGGCCACGTGATCGGCATCTCCGCCGCCACTGCCCCGATCAGATACTCCCGCCGCGGCACCGCCGCCACGGCTCCGTCCCTCAGATCCCGGATGAGGAAGCTCTCGCTGTCCTGATCGGAGGGCGGCGCGGAAGCTTCCGGCAGGGCAGCCGGGCCGGATGCCGCCGGTTCCGGGGCGCTCTCCGCAGCCTCCGGGGCCGCCCGGCCCAGCGCGGCAGTGGCCAGCCGATACCCGGCCAGCGGCAGCAGACTGCCCGCTACGAGCAGCACGGCACAGAGCAGAAAAAAGGTGCGTTTCATCACAGGACCCCTCCCGGACAGGCAGTTTCGTTTCGGCCAGTGTAGCAGAACCGCCGGGAGAAAAAGCGCAAATTTCATCTTCTTCTTGAATTTGTTTCACAAAAGCGCTATGATAGACTCATGCCATCAGTGTGGATGGCAGGGAAAGGTATAAAGTAAGAATCGAAAGGGGAGTCTACGCATGAACTATAAGCACGCAGAGGTGGCAACTCTGGCCCCGCAGATGATGCGGACCCTGTGCGAAGAGTACCTCGCCAACAACTACATCGACCCGGAGACCAGCGAGCGGCTGGGGGTCAAGCGCGGTCTGCGGAACCCGGATGGCACCGGCGTCCTCGCCGGTCTGACCAATGTATGCGATGTCGTTGGCTACAAAAAGGATCAGGAGGGGCATGTGATCCCCATCCCCGGCAAGCTGATCTACCGGGGCGTCAACATCGAGGAGATCGTGGAGGAGGCCTACCGCAACGACCGCTTCGTTTTCGAAGAGGTCATCTGGCTGCTGCTGTTCGGCAGTCTGCCCACCCAGAGCCAGCTGGACGAGTTCTGCGAGCTGCTGGCCGAGCACCGGGCCCTGCCCGACGGCTTCATGGATACCATGAACGCCCCCTCGCCCAACGTGATGAACAAGATGCAGCGCTGCGTGCTGGGCCTGTATTCCTACGACGAGCACGCCGAGGATCTGAGCCTTGAGAACATCCTGAACCAGAGCATCAACCTCATCGCCAGTATGCCCACCATGATGGTGAACGCCTACCAGATGAAGCGCCGCTATTACGATAAGCAGAGCATGTTCTTCCACCTGCCCAAACCCGGCCAGAGCACGGCAGAGCACATCCTCAGCACCTACCGCCCGGACCAGAAGTTCACCCACGAGGAAGCGAAGCTGCTGGATATGTGTCTGCTGGTCCATGCCGACCACGGCGGCGGCAACTGCTCCACCTTCACCGCCCGCGTGCTCTCCTCGTCGGGCACCGACACCTACTCGGCCATCGCGGCGGCCATCGGCGCGCTGAAGGGCCCCAAGCACGGCGGCGCGAACCTGATGGTCAACCGCCAATTGCAGGACATCCTCAAGCACGTGGAGAACCCCGAAGATGACGACGAGGTGCGGGAGTACCTCCGCCGCATCCTCCGCAAACAGGCGGGCGACGGCTCCGGCCTGATCTACGGTGTGGGCCACGCGGTCTACACCATGAGCGACCCCCGCGAGGTCATCCTGAAAAATCGTGCCCGCCATCTGGCTTACGAGAAAGGCTTTGAGGAAGAGTACAACATGCTGTGCAGCATCGAGCGGCTGGCCCCCGGCATCTTCGCCGAGGAAAAGGGCAGTACCAAGCCCGTCTGCGCCAATGTGGACCTGTTCAGCGGCCTGATCTACAACATGCTGGGCATCTCCGAGGATCTCTACACCCCGCTGTTCGCCATCGCCCGTGTGCCGGGCTGGTGCGCCCACCGCGTCGAGGAGGTCGTTTTCGCCAACCGTATCATCCGGCCCGCCTACAAATATCTGGGCGTGCGCCAGAAATATAAACCAATCGAGGAACGCTGATGAATCCACGGATCAAACTTCTGTTCGTTGTAGGAACTGCGCTGACCATCGGCCGTGCGCTGGACCTTGGCCTCTGGACCGATCTGGAAAGCGGCCTGTGCGCCGTCGGCCCGGTCTGGCTGCGCTATGCCGCGCTGGCCGTGGGCGTGCTGGCGGCCGTCTGCATTGGCCGAAAGCTGGCCCATGGGCCGCAGGAACTGCAAAACCACTGCAAGGCCTCCGGCACGGTGACGATCATGGCCGGGGCATTCTTCGCCCTTGCGGCGCTGGCCCGGCTGGCCGTGGGGCTGACCGGCATCGGTGCCGTCGTCCGGGCTGTGCTGGAGGTGCTCTGCGCGGTCTGGCTCGTTCTGCTGGGCCGCAAATGGCTCCGGCCGGACGGCCAGCTCCCGGCCAAGAGCATGGCCTCCGGCATCTGGGGCACGCTGGTGTTCTACTGGTGCGTGCTGAGCCGTTTCATGGAGAACAGCTCCAGCTGGCACCGCGTCTCGCCCACCGTCATGGTGTGGGAGATGCTGGCGGTGCTGCTCTTCCTGTCCAGCCTCGTGCGGGCGCTCTGGCTGCCTGAAACGTCGGACGGAAAGCTTTTGTGCATGTCCGGTCTGGCCAGCTTCATGCTGGCCTTCTGCTGGGAGCTGCCCCAGACCCTGACGCTGGCCATGCCTTCCCAGTTCAAGCTGACCAATCTCCCCGCCATCTTCTTCGGCCTCGGCATTGCGTGCGTGGGGGTTCTGGGGGTTTTTGCCGTGGTGCGCATCGCCGCAGCCGCTGCCTTCGAGAGCCGAGAGTAAGCACTCTCTTGGCTGAATTGCCGAAAAGCGGCCGAGAAGAGGTAGAAAAATCATACAAAAGCCAAAAAGTGTGCAATTGAGTTGTTAATTTTTTGGCAGACACTTGAAACTTTTCGCATTTTGGACTACAATAAAAACACCGTGAGATTATCCGATGAAAAGGGTAAGAACATTTAGGAGGTATTATTAACATGGCTGTTAGAGTTGCTATCAATGGTTTTGGTCGTATTGGCCGTCTGGCTTTCCGTCAGATGTTTGATGCTGAGGGTTACGAGGTCGTCGCAATCAACGACCTGACCAGCCCCAAGATGCTGG